>Ga0302286_10000956_pt1 | contig 22167 bp, 19 predicted proteins | sample III_Fen_E2_3_FD_198765 | JGI IMG/M metagenome (GOLD analysis project Ga0302286, IMG submission 198765) | Peat permafrost microbial communities from Stordalen Mire near Abisko, Sweden - III_Fen_E2_3 | ecosystem: Environmental > Terrestrial > Soil > Wetlands > Permafrost | place: Sweden: Abisko...
AAGGTAAACATCTTTTTTTAACTTCCTAAACTTTTTATGAGTTTATTTCATCTTTTTTTCAGCACCTTCTCAACTCATTTGCTACCTCTCTTAGTAACATACTTCCCTTTGAAAGCGGCTGCAAAGATAGATTCATTTTCCCCATTTCCAAACCAATTACCACCAAATTTCAAAAGTATTTTGACAAAAAATTCGCCACTTCTGGTTACCAGACTGTTATAAAACACATAAAACGCCCCACCCTACACAGCAACATCCCAGAAACTGTTTTTAGAGTCCAAATCATACTAGAAAAGTACATCTCCAATTTTCACTGAATACAAAAACGAGGCTAAATATTATAACCTATCAGGAATAAGAATGCACTAAAAAATCAGGAACCTAATAGTAAAACGGATGGACACGGTTAAAAATAATAAAGGCCGGTCAACCGACCGGCCTTTATTATACAATATATTACGATAATAGACTAATGCAAGCACCTACCCTACCTTAAGGTTGCTTCTTACAATTCAATCTTATAGGCAGCCAAATCTTCTACGACTGAACTTCTAATGAACTCTGCATGGCCTTTCACAAGCGATTTGGTTAGTTTAATGAATACTTTGGCAGATTTGATAAATGAAGCATCGCGGTTACTGTCAACAACAAGCAGATAACTCATAATGATAAATCCTGCCATTTCGACTAGGCGACGTGCATGAAAATCAATAAATTCATTATCGTTGCTATCGACAACTTTGGCAACTGCTTGTTCGTAATCATCGGTAAGGATAATAAGCGTGCGGCGCATGAATTCGAGTTCCGGAGTGATTTTCTGAGCTTCATACTCGCGGATTTGAGCAAGATATCCTCCAGTGGTAACACCACGGATAGCCGCAACAACCTGTAACTGAGTTGTTCCTTCATAGATTGAAGTAATACGGGCATCGCGATAAATCCGTTCAACCGGATAATCTTTCATAAATCCAGAACCACCATGAATCTGAATAGCATCATAAGCTAACTGATTACAGAATTCGCTGGCTAAACCTTTACCAAGCGGCGTAAACAAATCAGCTAGTTTTTGATATTTCTTCATTTCAGCCTTTTCGTCCTTATCCAGAGCCCGTTCATCTGAAATCTGAGCATAGGTTTTATACATATCAACAAAACGAGCCGTTTCATACAAAAGGGTACGAGAAGCATCAAGTTTTGCCTTCATGGTTGTAATCATCTCATAAATAGCAGGAAATTTAATGATCGCTTTACCAAATTGCATACGATCATGTGCGTATGACAGAGCTTCGCGATAAGCAGCTTCAGCAACCCCGACCGATTGAGCATGAATACCCAAACGAGCACCATTCATCAACGACATAACGTACTTAATCAAGCCTAATTTACGTTCTCCAACCAATTCGCCCGGTGCATTTTTAAAGACGAGTTCGCAAGTTGGAGAACCAATAATTCCCATTTTGTGTTCAATACGACGAACAGTAACTCCTCCATTACGTTTGTCATAAATAAACATCGACAAACCACGACCATCTTTGGTTCCAGCTTCAGAACGAGCAAGTACCAATGCAATGTCCCCATCTCCATTGGTAATAAAACGTTTCACACCATTCAATAACCAAACGCCCTTTTTCTCATCCCAGGTTGCTTTCAATTGTACAGCCTGTAGATCAGAACCAGCATCTGGCTCGGTTAAATCCATAGCCATAGTCTCTCCACCACAAACGCGTGGTAAATATTTTGCCTTTTGTTCTTCTGATGCAAACTCATTAATGGTTTCAGCACAATCCTGAAGACCCCAAATATTTACGAACCCAGCATCTGCACGTGAAACAATGTCAGCAGCCATAATGTAAGGTACAATTGGAAAGTTCAACCCGTTGTATTTACGAGGCAAGAACATTCCCATCAAACCAGCCTTACGAAGTGCATCAATATTTTTTTCTGTTCCTTTAGCATATTCCACATGCCCATTCACGACCTGAGGGCCTTCGGCATCAACACCTTCTGCATTTGGAGCGACAATATCTCCACTAATTTCTCCTACAACTTCAAGTACTTTATCAAAGCTGTCCAATGCATCTTCAAAGTCTATTGGAGCAAAATCGAAACTTTTCTTTTCTTCGAAATTCCGTTCTCTCAACCGAACTATTTTTTCCATCAAAGGATGGGTTAAATGGAATTTCAGGTCTTTATTATCAGTATAAAAATTAGCCATTTTATTTTCTTTTTTTTCGGATGAAATACTACTTGGTATTTGCTTTATAATACTTGATCATCTTCGGCAAGATTTCAGCAACATCGCCAGTGATCACATAATCAGCAATCGAATTGATCGGTGCTTCCAGATCTGTATTGATGGCAATAATTTGAGCCGACTCTTCCATTCCCGCACGGTGCTGAATCTGTCCTGAGATACCACAGGCAATATATAATTTGGGACGAACAGTTGTACCTGTTTGACCAATCTGCCGTGCATGTTCAACATATCCGGCATCTACAGCAGCCCTAGATGCACCGACTTCACCGCCTAAAACCTCTGCTAACTCGAAAAGTAAGTCGAAATTTTCTTTCGAACCAACACCATAACCTCCAGCAACAATAATTGGAGATCCTTTAATGTTTATTTTGCTTTTTTCAACATGACGCTCGATAAGTTCAACCACAAAATCAGCATCAGTAGTATATTTCGAAACATCAAGGTTATTAATTACACCTTTATAATCCGGATCAAGGATGTTTTTTTTCATCACCCCTTCTCGAACGGTTGCCATCTGCGGACGACATTCAGGATTTACAATTGTAGCAATGATATTACCACCAAAAGCTGGACGAATCTGATACAACAAATTTTTGTACTCTTTTCCCAACTTTTTGTCTTCATGATTTCCGATAACTAAAGAAGTACAATCAGCTGTCAATCCGCTATGCAAGGCAGACGAAACCCGAGGGCCCAAATCACGCCCTACTGAACTAGCTCCCATCAATGCAATCTGAGGTTTTTCTTCCTGAAACAATTTTACAACAATTGAATTATGAGGTAACGTTGTATAAGGTGCCAGACGTTTGTCATCAGCAACATGTAAAACATCAACCCCATAAGGAAAAATATCTTTTCCAATGCCATCAAGTTGATAACCGATAGCAATTGCTTCAAGCTTACATTTTAATTCGGTAGCAAGTGCGCGACCTTTGGTCAGCAATTCCATACTCACCTCGGCAACTTGACCGTCTTCTATTTCGCAATAAACAAAAACACTATTCATAATTCTTGGATGTTATATCAATTATCCGATTGTATGACTTTCAATTAACTCACGCATTAGCTGATTCATATCTTCATCAGAAGTAGAAACTACTTTAGCTCCTTTTGACTGAAGAACAACATTATCAACATTCTTAACTTTAGTTGGGGATCCCGTTAATCCAAGCTCATTCGGATCAACATCAATATTCTGCACAGTCCATTCTTTTATACTTAAATATGGACGATCATTATACAAATGCACATAATCTTCATTTGCTTCCTGCATTTCTGAGATGGTTTTTGCATGCTTGTATTTCATGATCAATCGGGCATTACGTGACCGACAATCCGGAGCCGAACTATTAACTGTTATGAGTAACGGGATCGGACATTTTACAACTTCTACTCCATGTTCAAGACGACGTTTAACTGCAACCTTTCCATTTTCAATGGATAAAATATCTTCAGCATACGTAATTTGAGGAATACCAAGTTTCTCAGCAACCTGAGGACCAACCTGAGCAGTATCACCATCAATGGCCTGACGACCTGCAATAATAATATCAAAATTGCCATGTTTTTTCAATGTTTGACCAATAGCATAGGAAGTTGCTAATGTATCAGAACCTGCAAATGCCCGGTCTGTAAGCAAAATACCATCATCAGCACCACGGAATAAACCTTCACGAATAATCTCAGCTGCACGACCAGGGCCCATTGTCAGAATAGTAATGGTGGTTCCCGGAAATTTATCTTTAATCCGGAGCGCCTGTTCCAGTGCATTCAAATCCTCTGGATTGAAAATAGCAGGTAGAGCAGCCCGATTGACTGTTCCATCAGCTTTCATTGCATCTTTACCAACATTACGGGTATCAGGTACCTGCTTGGCAAGAACGATAATCTTGTAACCTTTCATTCCTAAATATTTGAGTTAATTAAATTATTATCAACTATCGCATTATCTCTACTAAATAACAATTACAATCTATAAAAAGTATACCTTTTTTCAAGGCTCAATTTATAAAGGGTAGCAAATATAGACATTCGCACCAAAGAAATCAAACAACTTCCGGAAGCATTTTAAACAAAAAAACATCACACAAAACATAATGCAAAAATATCACACAAATGCTGCCTATCACAAGCGCTGCAAGGCTTACAGACAAAGAGTTTAAAACAATCTACCTCATTTTTCAAAAAATCCTTTTTAAAAAACCAGTCTGATAATTTATAATGAATTTAAGTAAAAATGGTAATTTGAATACCGGAAGTATAAATAGACAACTTTATCATGATTCGATTGAGGAAGGCCAAAACTTAATTCTTAACAATAGCAAAAAACAAAAAAAGGGATGTCGTTGACATCCCTTTTATATTTAAGGCTTAAATAGTTAAGCGATAGGTGCTGGTCCACCAAAAGACATTGGAGGTAAAATAGAATCATGACCTCTTAAATTTTTGATTGCTCCATTAACACTCTCATACTTTTGAATGTTGTCCTGTAACGCAATCAATAATCGTTTTGCATGCTCAGGAGTAAGAATCACTCTCGATTTTACATTAGCCTTAGGAATACCAGGCATAACCCTAACAAAGTCAAGAACAAACTCCGAACTTGAATGAGTTATAATAGCCAAATTAGAATAAGTTCCCTGAGCTACATCTTCGGTTAACTCAATTTGTAACTGATTATTATTTATCTGATCTTCCATATTAGTCTTTAGAGAATTTATCTGATTCTTTTACATCAACCATACGATCATATTCATCGCGAGAACCTACAACAAGATTTTTATATTCCTTCAACCCGGTTCCTGCAGGGATAAGATGTCCGCAGATTACATTCTCTTTCAATCCATCAAGATAATCAACTTTTCCATGAATAGCTGCTTCGTTCAGAACTTTCGTTGTTTCCTGGAATGAAGCGGCTGACAACCAACTGCGTGTTTGAAGTGCAGCACGTGTAATACCTTGTAAGATCTGGCTTGAAGTTGCAGGAATAGCATCACGACCATCAACCAATTTTTTATCACGACGACGCAAATTAGAATTTTCATCTCTCAAACGACGAGAAGTAATAATCATACCTGGTTTCAAGCTATCCGAATCACCTGCATCAACTACAACCTTCTTATTATAGATCCAATCATTTTCATGAAGGAATTCATGCTTATCAACGATTTGTTTTTCAAGGAATCTGGTATCTCCCGGATCTTCAATCTCAACTTTACGCATCATTTGGCGAATAATCACCTCATAATGCTTATCATTGATCTTTACACCCTGCATTCGGTATACATCCTGAACTTCATTCAAAATATATTCCTGAACAGCAGTTGGACCTTTAATTGCCAGAATATCAGAAGGAGTAATTGCACCATCAGAAAGAGGAGTACCTGCCCGAATATAATCATTCTCCTGAACCAGAATCTGACGAGATAATGGGACCAAATAACGTTTAACTTCTCCGGTTTTTGAAGTAACTACAATTTCACGGTTACCACGTTTAATTTTCCCTAAAGAAATCTCACCATCGATTTCAGAAACGACTGCTGGATTTGAAGGATTTCTAGCTTCAAATAACTCAGTAACACGGGGAAGACCACCGGTGATATCACCAGCCTTACCAGCAGCACGAGGAATTTTAACCAATACAGCTCCTGCTTCAACAATGCTACCATCTTCAACAGCCATGTGACCACCTACTGGTAAATTGTATGTACGAATAGTGTCCCCGTTTTCATCCAGAATTCGCAATGAAGGATTCTTGGTTTTGTCACGAGTTTCGATGATTACTTTTTCTTTATAACCAGTTTGCTCATCAGATTCTTCACGGTAAGTAATACCATCAATCACCTGTTCAAATGCTATTTTACCCTTGAATTCAGTAATAATAACACCGTTATATGGATCCCATTCGCAAATACGCATTCCTTTCTTAATTTCCTGACCGTTCTCAATAAATAATTTTGAACCGTATGGAATATTATGAGTAGAAAGCTGGATTCTTGTATTTTTATCAATAATACGCAATTCTGCTAAACGGCTAACAACAATATAGGTTTTTGCACTATCCTCACTAGGCTGTTCAACAACACGTAATTCATCAATTTCAGCAATACCTTCGTATTTCGATTCAATAGTTGACTGCGTTGATATATTACCAGCAATACCCCCTACGTGGAATGTACGAAGAGTAAGCTGTGTTCCTGGCTCACCAATCGACTGTGCAGCAATAACACCAACAGCTTCACCTCGCTGAACAATCGTGCTACCAGCCAAATTTAATCCGTAACATTTAGCACAAACTCCAACTTTCGATTCGCACGTCAATACTGAACGAATTTCAACTGTTTCGATTGGAGATTCTTCGATTTTCTTTGCAATATCGTCAGAAATAATTTCTCCGGAAGCAACAATCAATTCACCAGTAAGAGGATTGAAAATATCATGAACAGTTGTTCTACCAATAATTCTTTCTGGAAGAGAAGCTACTACTTCTTCATTGTTCTTAATTGCAGCTGCAATCAATCCACGCAAAGTTCCACAATCCTCCTCCTGAATAATAACATCTTGAGAAACATCAACCAATCGACGTGTTAAGTAACCAGCATCAGCAGTTTTAAGTGCAGTATCCGCCAAACCCTTACGAGCACCGTGAGTTGAAATAAAGTACTCCAATACAGAAAGCCCTTCTTTAAAGTTTGCTAGAATAGGGTTTTCAATAATCTGAGAACCTGTAGAACCAGATTTTTGTGGTTTTGCCATCAAACCCCTCATTCCACAAAGCTGGCGAATCTGTTCTTTAGAACCACGAGCTCCGGAATCAAGCATCATATACACAGAGTTGAATCCTTGACGATCGGTACTAAGAGTCTTCATCACCGAACTAGTCAACTTTGCATTAGCATGTGTCCAAATGTCAATTACCTGGTTGTAACGTTCATTGTTTGTGATGAAACCCATGTTATAGTTCATCATCACTTCTTCAACTTCGTTATATCCGGCATCAACAATTTCCTTTTTATCTTCAGGAACAACAACGTCACTTAAATTGAACGACAATCCACCACGATAAGCCATAGTGTAACCCAAATCCTTAATTGCATCAAGGAAATGAACAGTTACGGCATTACCTGTCTTTGTATAAATATCAGCGATGATAGTACGTAACGAACGTTTGGTTAACAATTGATTGATGTAACCAAATTCCTTCGGAACCGACTGGTTGAAAAGAATACGTCCAACGGTTGTTTCAATGATGTGTTTAAATCCTTCACCATTTTCATCAACATCATCAACTTTAACTTTGATAATAGCATGAAGATCAATAACACCTTCATTATAAGCAATTATTACTTCTTCAGTTGAATAGAAAGTCATTCCTTCACCACGAACACCCGGACGAGGCTTTGTCATGTAATACAATCCAAGAACCATGTCCTGAGAAGGGACAGTAATAGGAGCTCCATTTGCAGGGTTCAGAAGGTTATGAGAAGCAAGCATTAATAACTGAGCTTCAAGAACAGCTGCATTACCAAGAGGTACATGGACAGCCATCTGGTCACCATCGAAATCCGCATTGAATCCGGTACATACCAAAGGATGTAAACGGATAGCTTTACCTTCAATCAAAACAGGTTGAAAAGCCTGAATTGACAATCTATGCAAAGTCGGTGCACGGTTTAACATTACCGGATGCCCTTTCAATACATTTTCCAGAATATCCCAAACAACAGGATCCTTTCGATCAACAATTTTCTTAGCTGACTTAACTGTCTTTACAATACCACGTTCAATCAGTTTACGAATAACAAATGGTTTGAAAAGTTCAGCAGCCATATCCTTCGGAAGACCACACTCATGTAGTTTTAATGTTGGTCCAACGACAATTACCGAACGAGCAGAATAATCAACACGTTTACCTAACAAGTTCTGACGGAAACGACCTTGTTTCCCTTTCAAACTATCAGACAACGATTTTAATGCCCTATTATTCTCGGTTTTAACAGCATTCGATTTTCTTGAATTATCGAATAATGAATCAACAGCTTCCTGAAGCATACGTTTTTCATTACGCAGAATTACTTCCGGAGCTTTGATTTCAATAAGCCGTTTCAACCGGTTATTACGAATTATTACCCTACGGTAAAGATCATTTAAATCAGAAGTAGCAAAACGCCCACCATCTAATGGAACCAAAGGTCTCAAGTCTGGTGGAATTACGGGTACTACTTTTACAATCATCCATTCCGGACGATTTATATTCTTACTTGCACGAAAAGCTTCAACAACCTGTAAGCGTTTTAGTGCTTCATTTTTACGTTGCTGAGAGGTCTCAGTATTTGCTTTGTGGCGAAGATCGAATGACATTTCATCAAGTTCTAACCGCTGTAAAAGCGTGTAAAGTGCCTCCGCACCCATACGTGCAATAAACTTGTTTGGATCCTCGTCATCCAAATGCTGATTTTCTTTTGGTAAGGAATCTAAAATATCAAGATACTCTTCTTCTGTCAAGAAGTCAAGATATTTCACGCCGTCCTGTGCTTTAATACCAGCATTTATAACGACATACCGTTCGTAATAAATAATTGCATCAAGTTTTTTGGTTGGTAAGCCTAAAAGATACCCAATTTTATTAGGTAAAGACTTAAAATACCAAATGTGAGCTACCGGAACAACCAATGAAATGTGTCCCATACGTTCACGACGAACTTTCTTTTCAGTTACTTCAACACCACAACGGTCACAAACAATTCCTTTGTAACGGATACGTTTGTATTTGCCGCAATGGCATTCGTAGTCTTTAACAGGACCAAAGATTCGTTCACAGAACAAACCATCGCGTTCCGGCTTATAGGTCCGGTAATTTATCGTTTCAGGTTTCAATACCTCTCCATGGGAATGTTCAAGAACCTCCTCCGGTGAAGCCAGACTGATACCAATTTTGGCAAAGCTACTTTTAACTTTATTGTCTTTTCTGAATGCCATATATCGATCGTTATTTTATCAAGTTTATATCAGAAAAATCAAACGATTTCCCTCAAATTAATCCAGGTTAACACTCAAGCCAAGACCACGTAATTCGTGCAACAATACATTTAGCGATTCAGGAATACCAGGTGCAGGCATCGGTTCTCCTTTTACTATTGCTTCATATGCTTTTGCCCTTCCTAATACGTCATCTGATTTAACCGTCAGAATCTCCTGAAGAATATTCGAAGCTCCAAATGCTTCAAGTGCCCAAACTTCCATTTCCCCAAAACGCTGTCCTCCGAATTGAGCTTTACCACCCAATGGTTGCTGAGTAATCAACGAATAAGGTCCAATAGAACGTGCATGCATTTTATCTTCGACCATGTGCCCCAGTTTCAACATATAAATCATACCAACAGTTGCTGGTTGATCAAATGGTTCACCGGTTCCACCATCTCGCAAATAAGTTTTCCCATAACGTGGCACTCCCGCTTTATCAGTAAAATCACATACTTCATCAAGACTGGCACCATCAAAAATAGGAGTTGCAAATTTCAATCCAAGTTCTTTACCTGCCCACCCTAAAACAGTTTCATAGATTTGTCCTAAGTTCATTCGGGAAGGTACACCCAGCGGATTAAGAACGATATCAACAGTAGTTCCATCTTCAAGGAACGGCATATCTTCATCACGAACAATTCGGGATACAATACCCTTATTTCCGTGTCGACCTGCCATTTTATCACCAATCTGCAATTTCCGCTTCTTCGCAACATAAACTTTAGCAAGCTGAATAATACCAGCAGGAAGCTCATCCCCAATGGTCACATTGTAACGTTTCCGTTTCGAAGCAGCTTCAAGCTCTTTGTATTTCATGATATAATTGTTTACAAGCGCAAAAATCATATCATTTTTATCCTTATCGGTTGTCCACTTAGCTGGATTGATCGTTAAATAATCAAGTTCCTGAAGTTGTTTAAGTGTGAATTTAACTCCTTTACCAATAACATCGCCACCATAATAATCTTTCACACCCTGACTGGTTTTGCCATTCACCAAAGTGAACAATTTATCTTCCAGTTTAGCACGTAAAGATGAAGTCTGACGATCAAATTCTTCATCAATCGAATCAAGCAATGGTTTTGTCGCAAGTTTTCCCTTCTTGTCTTTTACTACCCTTGAGAATAATTTTTTATCAATGATAGTTCCATTCAAAGACGGAGAAGCTTTCAATGATGCATCTTTTACATCACCGGCTTTATCACCAAAGATTGCACGAAGCAATTTTTCTTCCGGAGAAGGATCTGATTCACCCTTAGGGGTAATTTTTCCAATTAGAATATCTCCCGGTTTAACAACGGCTCCAATTCTAATCAATCCATTCTCATCGAGATTTTTAGTTGCTTCTTCGCTTACATTTGGAATATCAGAAGTAAATTCTTCAACTCCACGTTTGGTATCACGAACTTCCAATGCATATTCATCAACGTGAATTGACGTAAAGATATCTTCACGAACAACACGCTCTGAAATAACAATAGCATCTTCATAATTATATCCCTGCCAAGGCATAAATGCAACCTTAAGATTACGTCCTAAGGCTAATTCACCACCTTGAGTAGCATATCCCTCAGTAAGAACCTGACCTTTAACAACTCTATCACCTTTGAATACAATTGGTTTTAAGTCAACAACAGTTCCCTGATTTGTTTTTTGAAATTTAGCAATTCGATAAGTTGAAACCTCCGGATCAAAACTAACAAAGCGTTCTTCATCAGTCTTGTCGTAACGAATAATTATTTCATCGGCATCAACATATTCAACCACTCCATTATCCTCAGCAACAACCAAAACACGAGAGTCAATAGCAGCTCTAGCTTCCAAACCTGTTCCTACAATAGGAGCTTCAGGGCGAAGAAGCGGAACTGCCTGGCGCATCATATTAGATCCCATCAACGCACGGTTCGCATCATCATGTTCAAGGAAAGTAATCAAAGACGCAGCAACAGATGAAATCTGGTTAGGACCAACATCCATCAGATTAACCTCATCCTTAGGAACAATTGGATAATCACCATCCAACCGAGATTTAACCTTGGCATTAACAAAATACCCATCATCTCCAACTGGCGCATTTGCCTGTGCAATTATCTTTCCTTCCTCTTCTTCTGCAGTGAGATAAATTACACCTTCCTCTGATAAATCAACTTTACCATTTTCAACCTTACGGTATGGAGTTGAAATAAATCCAAGATCAGTAACTTTAGCAAACACACACAACGAAGAAATAAGACCGATGTTAGGGCCTTCAGGTGTTTCGATTGGACATAAACGTCCATAATGAGTGTAGTGTACGTCACGTACCTCGAACCCTGCTCTTTCTCTGGAAAGACCACCAGGTCCTAAAGCAGACATACGACGTTTATGAGTCATCTCTGCCAATGGATTTGTTTGATCCATAAACTGAGACAATGCATTCGTTCCGAAGAAAGAATTGATTACAGAAGATAAGGTTTTAGAATTAATCAAATCAATTGGGGTAAACACCTCATTATCGCGAACATTCATACGTTCACGAATAGTTCGGGCCATACGGGCTAAACCAACTCCAAACTGATTATACATCTGTTCACCGACAGTTCTAACACGACGATTACTTAAGTGGTCAATATCATCAACATCAGTTTTTGAATTTACCAACTTAATCAGATACTTAATAATTTCAATAATATCTTCCTTTGTCAATACCTGAACCCCCATTTCAATATTGAGGTTCAATTTTTTATTGATTCGATATCGACCTACTTCACCAAGGTCATATCTTTTCTCCGAAAAGAAAAGTTTATCAATAACATCACGAGCAGTCGCATCATCTGGTGGTTCTGCATTACGCAACTGTCTGTAGATGTGCAATACCGCTTCCTTTTCCGAATTACACGGATCTTTTTGGAGTGTATTGTATATAATGGCAAAATCCTGAAGATTCTGATCCTCTTTGTGTAACAAAATAGTTTTTGCACCAGAATCAATGATCTCGTCAATATGATCATTATCAATAACAATTTCGCGGTCGATGACAACTTCATTACGCTCAATTGATACCACCTCACCGGTATCTTCATCAACGAAGTCCTCTACCCATGTTTTAAGAACACGAGCTGCCAGTTTCCGACCAACAATTTTCTTTAAACCAGATTTTGATACCTTAATTTCGTCAGCGAGGTCGAAAATTTCAAGAATATCCTTGTCACTTTCAAAACCAATTGCACGAAGCAATGTGGTAACTGGTAATTTTTTCTTACGATCAATATAGGCAAACATCACACTATTAATGTCTGTTGCAAATTCGATCCATGATCCTTTAAAAGGAATAACCCTAGCTGAATATAATTTTGTACCATTAGCATGCATACTCTGTCCAAAGAATACGCCTGGAGAACGGTGCAATTGGGAAACAACAACACGTTCGGCCCCATTAATAACAAAAGTTCCTCGAGGAGTCATATAAGGAACAGTACCCAAATATACATCCTGAACTACTGTATCAAAGTCCTCATGTTCTGGATCAGTACAGAATAATTTTAATTTTGCTTTTAACGGAACGCTATAAGTAAGGCCTCTCTCGATACATTCATCAATAGAATAACGAGGCGGATCAACCGAATAGTCAACATACTCAAGAACGAAGTTATTTCTGGTATCCGATATTGGAAAATTTTCTTCAAATACCTTATACAAACCACCTTCCTTTCGTTGATCAGGCGTTGTCCCTAATTGGAAAAATTCTATAAAAGATTTGACCTGAACTTCAAGAAAATCGGGATAATCAAAGACTGTTTTTGTGGAAGAGAAGCTAATCCTCTGGTTTTCAATTTTTACTGACATCTATCTATAATAATTAATGAACTTAAAAGATAAATATACAAAAAGGTATAGAACCCCACGAAAGTGAGGTTCTAAACCACATCAACCTAAAATTAAGGTCGTAAGACTTTTATTTAAGTTCAACTTCAGCTCCAGCTTCTTCCAATTGAGATTTTAATGCTTCAGCTTCGTCTTTAGACACTTTTTCTTTGATTGCTTTTGGAGCACCATCAACTACTTCTTTAGCCTCTTTCAATCCAAGACCAGTTAACTCTTTTACTAATTTAACAACAGCTAATTTAGATTGACCAGCTGATTTCAGAATAACATCGAATTCAGTCTGAACAGCAGCCTCAGCTTCTTCCGCAGGGGCAGCAGCAGCAGCAACAGCAACAGCAGCAGCAGCAGGTTCAATACCATATTCCGACTTTAAAATTCCGGCTAATTCATTTACTTCTTTTACAGTTAAGTTAACTAACTCTTCCGCAAGTGCTTTCAAATCTGCCATTTCGATAATTTTTTTTTAATATAATTTGACAACTAACTTATTTTTTTTCTCCTAATGTCTTCAAGACTCCATGAATGGTATTTCCACCCGATTGCAAACCACCAACAACATTTTTAATTGGAGATTGTAACAATCCGATAACCTCACCAAGAAGTTCTTTCTTAGACTTAATAGATATCAATACATCTAATTGATTTTCACCAATATAAATCGACTCCTGAACATAAGCACCTTTTAAAATTGGTTTCTTATATTTCTTTTTGAAGTCTTTAATTAATTTTGCAGGAACATTAGCATTCTCACAAAACATTACAGATGTATTGCCTTTCAGTACACCACAAAGCTCAACAGCATCTTTATTTGAAGCTTCAATTGCTTTGCGTAAAAGGGTATTCTTAACAACAACTAATTTCACTTGCTGCTTATTGCACATACGACGCAAATTACTAGTAACTGCAGCATCTAAATGTTCAATATCCGCAAGATAAAAATGAGTCGATGAATTGATCTGCTCTGTAAGACTACCGATAATTTCGTATTTTTCTGATCTTTTCATATCAATTCATTTACTTTTCAGAGACAGACTTAGGTTCAACTTGTATTCCTGGACTCATAGTACTAGATACATAAATACTTTTTACGTATGTACCTTTAGCTGCAGATGGTTTCAATTTAATTAAAGTATTTACGAATTCCGTAGCATTCTCTACGATCTTTTGAGGTTCAAAAGAAACCTTACCAACAGAGGTATGAACGATACCAAACTTATCAACTTTAAAGTCAATCTTACCTGCTTTTACTTCAGCAACAGCTTTCCCTATTTCCATAGTAACAGTGCCACTCTTCGGATTAGGCATTAACCCACGAGGACCTAAAATTCGTCCTAATGCGCCAACCTTACCCATTACTGGTGGCATTGTAATAATAACGTCGATATCTGTCCATCCTGCTTTAATTTTAGCAACATAGTCATCAAGACCAACATAATCAGCTCCGGCATCTTTGGCTTCCTGTTCTTTATCAGGAGTAACCAAGGCCAATACGCGTACTTCTTTACCAGTACCATGAGGTAAAGTAACTACGCCTCTAACCATCTGATTAGCTTTTCGAGGATCAACTCCAAGACGAACGTCAATATCAACGGAAGCATCAAACTTAGTGAAAGTAATGTCTTTCACAAGTGTTGCAGCTTCTTTAAGAGTATACAACTTTCCTTTCTCAAGTTTTTCCAGTGCAAGCTTTTTATTCTTTGTAATTCTGCCCATTTTAATAATTTTAATTAGTTTGTAGATGGGCGTTCGCCGTCAATAGTAATCCCCATACTTCTCGCAGTACCAGCTACCATACTCATAGCAGCATCAAGCGAAAAACAATTCAGGTCTTCTAATTTGATTTCGGCAATTACCTTTACCTGATCCCAACTAACTGAACCAACTTTATTAACATGCGGTTCTGAGGATCCTTTTTTCACCTTTGCAGCTTCAATAAGCTGAATGGCTACTGGAGGTTGTTTAATTACAAAATCAAATGATTTATCAGCAAAAACAGTAATAACAACAGGAAGAACTTTCCCAGCAAGGTCTTGAGTTCTAGCGTTAAACTGTTTGCAAAACTGCATGATATTTACTCCTTTAGAACCTAATGCTGGGCCTATCGGAGGTGAAGGGTTAGCAGCACCCCCCTTTACTTGCAATTTAATTAATCCAGCAATTTCTTTAGCCATAATAAAATCGATAAAAGATTTATTACTCCTTTTCTACCTGCATAAAGCTAAGCTCCAAAGGAGTTTTTCGTCCGAAAATTTTGACCATTACCTGTAACTTTTTCTTTTCCTCATTGATATTCTCAATGATTCCATTAAAGCCATTAAATGGACCATCAATTACTTTCACTGTTTCACTTACAACAAATGGGATATTCATTTCCTCACCTGATTCAGACATTTCATCTACCCGACCAAGAATCCGATAAACTTCAGACTGACGCATTGGTACAGGTTCCCCATTTTTTGTATCTCCAAGGAAGCCAATGACGTTGGAAATATTTCTAAGCATATGAGGAATCTCACCGACTAAACAGGCTTCAACCAAAACATAACCAGGAAAGAAATTTCTTTCTTTACTAATTTTTTTTCCGTTTCGAATCTGATAAACCTTCTCTGTTGGAATTAAAACTTGTGAAACGTATTCCTGGAGACCAGCATTGGCAATCTCGTTTTCAATATATTCCTTGACTTTTTTTTCTTTTCCACCAATAGCCCTAAGAACATACCATTTTTTTACGTTTTCGCTCATGTTGTACTCCTAAGGAATTAATTAAACAAACTGTACACAAAGCTCATAATGGTTTCAAAAGAGATATCCATTACGAAAACTATTAGTGCTATAATTAAGGAAGCAACCATTACGATGAAAGCACTACTTTGCAATTCTTTTCGCGTAGGCCAGGAAACTTTATGAACAAGCTCAGTATAAGCTTCTTCCAAATAGATTTTAAGTTTCATTTTTATAATATTATTTGTACAGATGGTAAGGCTCGAACTTACGTTGATTCTAAGAATAAAAAAACTCCCTTTTGAGTAACATCTGTAAAAAGTCCCAGACATTAAATCTGGGACTTTTATCAGAATATCTTAGCAGCAATTAAGAAACAATCTCAGTAACCTGACCTGCACCTACTGTACGACCACCTTCGCGAATTGCAAAACGAAGACCTACATTTAGAGCTACTGGGTAAATCAATTGTACTTCAACTGAAACATTATCACCTGGCATAACCATTTCACGTCCTTCTGGTAAATGAATTTCACCTGTTACATCCAATGTACGGATATAGAATTGTGGACGATATTTGTTATGGAATGGAGTATGACGTCCACCTTCTTCTTTTTTAAGAATATATACTTCAGCTTTAAATGTAGTATGAGGAGTAACAGATCCTGGTTTTGCAAGAATCTGTCCACGTTTGATTTCTTTTTTATCAACACCACGCAACAACAAACCAACGTTGTCACCAGCCTGACCGTCATCCAAAATCTTACGGAACATTTCAACTCCTGTACATACAGTCTTACGACCTTCAGCACCTAAACCAATCAACTGAAGTTCATCACCGGTATGAACGATACCAGTTTCAATACGACCTGTAGCAACAGTACCACGACCAGTAATCGAGAATACATCTTCAACAGGCATAAGGAATGGTTTATCAACATCACGTGGAGGAAGTGGAATCCAAGAATCGACAGCATCCATTAATTCAATAACTTTTGCTTCCCACTGTGGTTCTCCATTCAATGCACCAAGAGCAGAACCCATGATCACAGGAGTATTGTCACCATCAAATTGATAAAAGCTCAAAAGTTCACGAACTTCCATTTCTACAAGTTCAAGAATTTCTGGATCGTCAACCATATCAACCTTGTTCATAAAAACAACAAGCTTTGGTACGTTTACCTGACGAGCTAAAAGGATATGTTCACGTGTCTGAGGCATAGGACCATCAGTTGCAGCAACAACGATAATTGCACCATCCATCTGAGCAGCACCAGTAACCATGTTTTTTACATAGTCAGCATGTCCTGGACAGTCAACATGTGCATAGTGACGTGTAGCTGTTTCGTACTCAACGTGAGCAGTATTAATAGTAATACCACGTTCTTTTTCTTCCGGAGCACTGTCGATTGACTCAAATGATTTAATTTCGCAATAACCTTTTTTTGCTAATACAGTTGTAATAGCAGCAGTTAAAGTAGTCTTACCATGGTCAACGTGGCCAATTGTACCAATGTTTACATGGGACTTGTCCCTGTTAAATTTTTCTTTAGCCATAATGTAATTTTTAAATTATCTTTTTAATCTATCATCAGAGCTGAGGGCGAGAATTGAACTCGCGACCTCTTCCTTACCAAGGAAGCGCTCTACCCCTGAGCTACATCAGCAATCAAAATTTTAAAATGAGCGGGAGACGAGATTCAAACTCGCGACCCTTAGCTTGGAAGGCTAATGCTCTATCGACTGAGCTACTCCCGCATTTCAATTACGAACTCGTAATTTATAATTTTCAATTCAATAAGTGGGGAGAGCAGGATTCGAACCTACGAAGACGTACGTCATCTGAGTTACAGTCAGACCCAGTTGGCCACTTTGGTATCTCCCCCAATACAATACCTTAATCCTGAATGTCAGAATATACTAACCGATAGATTGAAAACCATTCATTCTAATATTCAAGATTCTAACACTCTAATCTTCATTATGAGCCGAATCTCAGATTCGAACTGAGGACCCCGAGATTACAAATCACGTGCTCTGGCCAACTGAGCTAATTCGGCAAAACAATACATAAAAACCTACCCTAAACGACCAAAACCCCGCTTGTAGGGAAACAATCAGAACAAACATCACTATAAATATCTGTCCAAAAAAAGGTTTGCAAATGTATAATTATTTTATTAAAAAAGCACAAGCTTCAGATATTTTTTAAACTTTATTTATCCTTTGCCTTTTCCTTAAATTTTGTCAATTGTTTACGAATTGCATCAATTGCCAGATCAATAGCTTCTTCAAATGAATCAGCTTGTTTTTCCGCAAAAAGATAATCATAACCAGGAATAGAAAGCTTAATTTCAGCAATTTTATTATTTGCAGTCTCCGGTTTCTCAACCTTCAGAATAACTTCAACACCAACAATACCTTCGTAAAAGGTATCCAGTTTTGATACTTTCTTATTTACAAAATCAATCAATTTCTGATCAGCTGTAAAGTGTACAGTATTTACCTGAATGTTCATAATTAATCCTCCTATCTATTTATGACTTATGACCGTGGATGTGCTTGTCTATATACCTTCTGAATCTTATCAAGAGATGTATGCGTGTATATTTGAGTAGCAGAAAGATTTGCATGACCTAACATTTCTTTAACCGCATTTAAATCGGCACCACGATTAAGTAAATGAGTCGCAAATGTATGACGCAATACATGAGGACTCTTTTTGTCAATTGTAGTTACCATCCCTAAATACTTATTGACAACCCTGTATATTAATTTTTCATAAACAGGTTCGCCATTTGCAGTTAACAACAAATACACAACCGGTGTTCCAAACAATCGGGTGCGTTCTGTTTGATACTGTTCTATTAATGTATTTAAACTTTTAGGATAAGGGATAATTCTTTCTTTATTGCGCTTACCTAATACCTTTATGAGAAATTCGCTTTTGTAAATTGACACATCTTTCAAATGCATCAATTCGGCCAAGCGTATTCCAGTACCATACAATAAACTAACAATTAACTTATCTCGAAGTGCTTCAAAATCTTCCCCAAAAAAACCATCGTCCAATAAATGATTCAAGTTTTTTTCTTCTACAAATTGAGGTAGCTTGGTTCTAATCTTGGGCACATTCACATTAACCAAGTTATTTTCCTTGACTACCTCGACCCTTAATAAATATTTATAAAAAGATTTTAATGCTGAAATCTTTTTATTTACAGTCCTAGCAGAAAGGCCACTATCCATCAACTCAATAACCCATTGCCGAGCCACACGATCATTTATTCCATCAACATTAAAGTCTCCGAGTGTTCGAATGAAAAAATCTTCAAACTGATCGAGATCTTTTTTATAGGCAATTGCAGTTAATTGCGAATACCTCTTTTCATATTTCAGGTAATTAATAAATGATTCCTGATGTGACATTAGCAAATAGATTACTCTGATGCAGGAATCGACAGAAATTTCTAGTCGTCCTGACGCAACAGATTTTCAATATAAATAGCCTTTTTTACCTCAGCCCTACGTTCTACCGATGGCTTTGTGAAAGCTTGTCTTTCGCGTAATTCTTTTACTACACCTGTTTTTTCAAACTTTCTTTTAAATCTTTTAAGCGCTCTTTCGATATTTTCGCCTTCTTTTACTGGAATAACGATCATACTATTATAATTTTTCTAGTTAAAATTCGAGCCGCAAATTTATGAATTAAACCTTACTAATCAAATTTATACCAAAAAATAAATTCTTTTTGAAAATAGGGCAATTTCATCAACCTGAAAACACTAAGAAAAAACCTCACAACATCACTCTTTACAATAGGGTTTCAACCTGTTATACTCTTCAATGTCAAGAATCATACTATCGCACAAAATTTTTAACGTTGGAATCTTACCATACTTAACCCTGTATCCAATTATTCTTTTCGAAAGATTTTTTTTCAAATAAGGATGCCGGGATAGTTCATTAAAATCAGCGAAATTTAAATCAAGCCTCCTAATTTTTGTAGTATCAACAGAAACTTTATCCTGAATTTGGAAAATCACTTGTTCATTTAGACCATAAACCTCTTTCAATTGAACTAAAGAAGAAAAACCGCCTAACAAATCTCTGTATTTCACAATACGTTTAGAAAGTTTATCACCAATTCCAGGCAACTGTTCAAGAAGAACAGAATCAGCAGAATTCAATTCAATAATTCTCGAAGGTACATTTTCAACAGGTATGAAACTCACATAATCTGTTAGTATTTTCTTCTGGCTTTCTGGAAGGCACCTCATTTCAAGGAAATCAGATTTTTTTCGATAAACCCCACCATTGCGTTGATATTTTCGTATTGTTGCAATTAACTTTCCAGACAAACCCAATCGAATAAAATCATCATCACTGGCTGTATTCGGATCAAAAAGGAACAGTTCATTCTTTGATGCACTAATCGATTCTAGCTTACGATCATTATCCAGTAATAAATAGGGTTCAATACGCAGGAAAATATCATCAGTAACCCCATAAATCTTCCTGAAATCAGATTTTGTATAAAATTCCCCACCCTTGTGTCTATATCTCAGTAGATTTAATTTCACTTGTTCCGAAATCTCCAGATTCGATAAAGTTGTTGAGTCGATAGTATTAGGATCAAAAGCGAACAAATGCATGTTGTGTTCCCCTCTGTTTATTGAATCATTTAATGCACCAAGCTGTTGGCTAACTGAATCTAATAATACCGTTGTAATCTGAGCCGGAGTCTCTAAATAAAAGACAAGTCGATTTGCAATTGCAAAAAAGAAAATAAGAATCAAAAGTATCGCAATCCCTTTTCGCTCGTTGCGATTAAAAACAAAGTAATCCTTTATGAGCTGCTTAATATTCATAAAACAGAAAAACAAGTCGATCCAAGTTACTGTTTTTTTTGATATACACAAAATCCCCACCGCAGCAATTTATTCAGGAACAAATACTGTTAACAGTCTTTGCTAAAAATCTAAAAACAAAGAATCTGAAAAACAAATTCATGTATATTTACAAATCGGATGGGAAAAGGATGACTTCAAAGTACGAGAAGGTAGTGTTAAGGTTTTTTTAAAAGACATGAACAATATTTGTCATTGGGCTGTTTTCATAGATAATTCGCTAATATTGCTCTCGTTTTAGAATTTTAATAATCACGATCATTAATCAATAAAAAATCACAGAATGAGTACTAGTTATAAAGAATTAGGACTTGTAAACACCAAAGAGATGTTTGCAAAAGCCGTAAAAGGCGGATATGCAATTCCTGCATATAACTTCAACAACATGGAACAGCTTCAGGCAATCGTTCAGGCATGTGTTGAAACTAAATCTCCGGTTATCCTACAGGTATCATCAGGCGCTAGAAAATACGCAAATGCAAACTTGCTTCGCAACATGGCTAAAGGTGCTGTTGAATTTGCAAAAGAATTGGGTTGTGAGATTCCAATTACACTTCACCTCGACCATGGTGACACGTTCGAGCTCTGCAAAGATTGTATCGATAGTGGATTCTCTTCGGTAATGATTGATGGATCACACCATTCCTTCGAAGAAAACATCGCGTTAACAAAGAAGGTTGTTGAATATGCACATGCACATGACGTAACTGTAGAAGGTGAACTTGGCGTTTTAGCCGGTGTTGAAGATGATGTTGTTGCAGAACAATCACACTATACAAGACCCGAAGAAGTAATTGAGTTTGTTACCCGTACTGGTGTTGATTCTCTGGCTATTTCAATTGGAACTTCACACGGAGCAAACAAATTTACTCCTGCTCAGTGTACACGTAATGAAAATGGGGTTTTGATTCCACCCCCACTCCGATTCGATATTCTGGAAGAGATCGAACAAAAACTTCCTGGATTCCCAATTGTTCTTCACGGATCATCTTCTGTTCCACAGGAAGATGTTGAAACAATCAACAAATTTGGTGGAGCATTGAAAGATTCAGTAGGTATTCCAGAAGAACAGCTTCGCAAAGCTGCAAAATCAGCCGTTTGCAAGATCAATATTGATTCTGACGGACGTTTAGCAATGACTGCTGCTATCCGCAAAGTATTCTACGAAAAACCAGGCGAATTCGACCCTCGTAAATATTTAGGACCAGCAAGAGATGCACTAAAAGAACTTTATAAAAACAAAAACATCAACGTTTTAGGTTCTGCAAACAAAGCATAAGACCATTTTATATCTAAAAAAAGGGGAAATTAACGTGAGGGCACTGAAAAAGTTCCTCGGACCTAATTATTAAACTTAAAGCAGAAAAATACAGGTTTAAAAACTTGTGTTTT
>Ga0302286_10000957_pt1 | contig 22143 bp, 9 predicted proteins | sample III_Fen_E2_3_FD_198765 | JGI IMG/M metagenome (GOLD analysis project Ga0302286, IMG submission 198765) | Peat permafrost microbial communities from Stordalen Mire near Abisko, Sweden - III_Fen_E2_3 | ecosystem: Environmental > Terrestrial > Soil > Wetlands > Permafrost | place: Sweden: Abisko...
CATATTTATTCCTTGTTAGGTTGCTCCTCAGCAGAGCCTAACTCCGCTTGAATATGACAACACAAAGATAAAAAATAGAATTATAGTATTAATCAAAAGTGTAAACAAATTTCAGGACGATACAATGTCTTGAATTATTCCTTCATAAAATGAGAACCTCCCCCCTTGACTTCTCTGAGATTAGGTAAAAAGAAATTGAAATCAACTTCTAAAATAAAACCTGAGAACAAATAGAGGAATAAGCGAAAGATGTTTTTTAGGCTCTATAACGTTTAAGGGAGGGCAATTGATTTACTTAAATCCGCGCCTGTTTAATTTATTTGAGAACTCACTTATTCTAAAGATATATTACTCTGTATGCTAAAAAAATACCCATCTAAAAGGGAGATTGTATTTGCTGCGAGAAGAATAGATGCATCACTTACAGATTTCGGATTAAGGATTGCAGGCTTTGCTCCGGGAGTAAACCCAATTTCTTTTTGAGCCGTTTACGGGCCGTATTTACAGAATCGGGGGAGGTATATATAATTAAAGCAATTTCCTTGTTGGTCAGATTCAATTTAAGAAAAGCACAAAGCCTTAACTCATTGGGGGTAAATTCGCCAAATTGGATATTCAGAAAACCTTGATGAATAAATTCAAACTGGGATTCAAAATCTGCCCAGTCTATTTGATATGCTTTTGAGTACAGGCTCCTTTCAGTAGCCATGACAGCTTCTTTAAGCTCTTTATTTTCAGAAATGGAAGCATGTTCTATGATAATTGCCAACTGTTTGATGGTCGTAACTCTCAGTTCGTTTAATTGTTGTATGTTGAGGAGTTTGGAGGTTAAATGACTTTGTAATTCCCGGTTTTGTTGTTTAATTCGAAGATGTGCATCTGTTAGTTTCAATATATTGGCCACCCGGGCAGTTAATTCCAGTTCATCAAAGGGTTTCCGCAGGAAATCAAAGGCACCGGCAATTAAAGCCGTATTCAGGTTCGTTGAATTAATCATGACTCCCGTGGTTATTAAGATCGGGATTGATTTAGTTAATTCATTTAGCTTCATTTGCAGGGTTGCTTCAATCCCATTCATAACGGGCATTTGCCAATCCATGATAATTAAATCGGGAAGTTCAGTACAGGCAATTTCACAGGCTGATTTTCCATTGGAGGTGGTCAACACTTGATAAGCAGGATTTTTAATTAATACCAGCATAATACTTTTTATGATGCTGATATCATCATCCACAATCAGAATTTTATAATTGCCATTTACATCCATAGGGGTATGATTTGTTAGAAAAGATCATAATTGTTCAAATATAACAAAAAAGGATGGATAAGTTCGTCGTTTCATAAAAAAAAGCCTGCTACTTAAAGGTAACAAGCTTTTTTAAACATCCAAAATGTTTCCTGGGAATCCGCTTCAATCCATCATCTAAAGCTGAAATCCATCTTCCTTTTTAAAATGAACAATTACCTTCTGAATCGTTGGATCCCGGTTAAAAATACGCACACTTTGAGCATGGCTGAGCGAGTATCCGTCTATCTGTAACGATGGGTTATCCGGTGTAACGAGTTCGATGCCTTCCCTTCCATCGATCATATAAACAAATGGAATGGAGCAATAGGTAAATGAAAGCCAGGGAAATTGATCCCGGGCAGAAGCACCGGGTTGAATAAATTCACTGTATTGCAACATGAGAGGTGTGATGAGCAGTTTTCCGTCCTGCACCGTCACCCCCAGTTCAAAAAAGCGGCTGATAATATCTTCCTTTACCTGCCCCGTCATACCCGGCTGCTGGACACCTGCCCTCATAGGGGTATGGGAATAGGGATCAAAAGGAAACGAGCCATAGTCGCCAGGGGATTTATGGGAGCCTATTCCGTGCTGGACAGCAGCATAGTGTTGCATCAGACGGTGCATGATGTCAGGACCGGCATGAAGTGATGCAGCCTTATGAATGCCTTCGCCAATAGCCAGCAGCAGTTTGGACACCATGTGCCAGTAAATACAGCCAAGGCCTTCGTATTTGTAAAAGGTACCCGAACGCCCGGTGAAGGATTGGTGGTCAAACAACCGTTCGTACAGCCTTTCAACAGCTTGTTGATCGGTATCGGTTATTGTAATGTCCGAGGATGCTTTCAGGCGGTTTAACGCGACAGTGAGAAAGCCGGCATTGTTGAAACCGGCATTGAAATGATAACATCCTTTTTTATCAACCGTGATAATGTCAGTATTCCCGGAGACAATGAAATCATGAAGCAGGCTGATGCGTTCCACATCTTCTTTCGGGATCAGGTTTTTATCCAGGAATAAAGGCAACTTTTTATTCGGATACAGGATATAGCTTTGCTGATCGGGACGATAGAGCGAACTGGAACGTAAGGCATCGAGCAAATCGAGCGTTTCATCCGGGGATAACTTGCCTGAAGTCAACACAGCCACCTGCCCTTCGAGCATTTCATAGAGGTTGCGAATGGTAATGGCTTGGTCCGTGAAACTTACCAGGTTATAGGCATGGTACATGTTGTCGGCACGCTTGTTTACATCCATGGACTGGTCGACATACCGCAACGTCAAGGTAAAGAATTCGATTAGATTTGTGTTGGAAACCATGCTTTTTGATCCGGAGAAGCCACTGTATATGCTGTCGCGATAGTCACTGCCCGCCTGGCCCAATTCGTCAGCCAGGCTTCTTCGTGTTTGATTACCGAAACCGGAATCCAGTTGGTTGGCAAAGTGTACGAATGACTTGTTGAGATTATCCAGGAAACCGGAGACTTCGCTGGAAACCCGATAGGATGCTGCCGGAGAATCCTGAAACAAATCGATGGAGAAAGCCAGGAACCGCCGCATGTAATACAGCGTAACCATTGAGGCTCCCGATCCTACCAGGGCATTATTGGCATCGTTCCATTCGGGGCGCAAGGTATTCATCCAAATGCCGGCTTCGGGAATAAAATTACTCAGCTTAGCCAACAGGGTAACCAGTATCTTTTCAGTAAAACTAACCAACAGGACTTCCCCCCCGGCGTTAAGGATCAGTTTGGCATCGGCACCATAAGTGGGTACCAGCTTTTCAATAGCCTGATGAAGCGGTGCATCGAACCGTATCGAGTCCTTCGGATGTGCTACAATCTCCGGATAACTTTTCAACCGGTAAGGAACGTTGGCATAGGCAAATATTTCTTTGTCAAGCCACGAAACGAGACTCTCGGGATAGTGATTCCGGGAGACTTCCATCAGCTTCAACAGATAAATAATCTGGTGATCGCCCCAATACCCAATGTTCGACCAGGGATTCTCCGGCTCTATCACTTCCCAGTCGATACCTTCGTCGGTCACCTTATATGGATTGTATCCATCGGCTGTGGAAGCATTCACAAATTTGGCAATAATCCCGTTGATGTACCCCGGGAAGGACAACGAAAGGGCTTCCCAGTTTTGAAAGATATCACGCCAGTTTCCCTGGTAGGAAAGAAGCTTGTTGCCGGCATCATCTTTAACTTTAATCTCGAACAGGTTCCAGGGCCGGCTTGGATCACCATGCCGACGGCTGAAAGTCAACGGCAGGTATTCCTGAAAAAGGCGGTACAGACTAGCATCCTTCAGGTCTAGAATCTCCCTGTCAAGGGCAGCATACTCTATGGATTCGGGCAATCCGTCGAGAAAACTCCTGTTCTTTTCCCAAACTTTTACATTGAAATGTTTAACATGTTGACTGAAACCGGCCGCATGGATGGTGTAATTTTCATTGTAAATCCCGCCCCGCATGGTATTGAACAAGACATTCGAGAAATGGCGCGCATTGTCATTCTCATCATTGGTTAGCTGTACCCCGTCAGCCTGTGCAACGATGGACTTTAATGCGGCAGTCCCTTTTGCTATATTGGCTTCGAGGATACCTGCAGGATCTTTTGTATTTTGAATAAAATCAATCAGGTTATTTACCCGGGCAGCATCCTGATTGGTTTCAGCAATAAAATACCATGTTTTGGTTTCAGCAACTCTCAGAGAGAATCGACTAGCAGCAAAAAAAGCCCCCCTGACCCCTTTAGATTCAATTTCCGGCATGATAGCCAAGCCCGTTCTAAACCGATCCAGTTGAGATGAACTAAGCAAAAAAGAGGCGCTATGGAGGCCGCAATTCCAGACTGTGTTCACGCGCAAGGATTCACTGGGTTCAGCCCGATCGACTAATATAGCTTCCATTCTAAAAAGCGCCAGACAGGCATCTTCGATAAGTTCGGTTTTCTTATAGCCATCCACCAGGGTTGAGAAAGTATTTTGAGTCTGGCGGTCAATACCGGAAGGAAGTATATTCTGCAATCCATCGACCAACGACACTTCAAGTAGTTCGTTGCTGTCGTTTACCAACCAGCTTTTCTTTACCCACCCGAAATCATCGGCATTCATCCAGGCATAGTAAAAGGTGAGACCCAACAGCCGGTTCTTTTCCCCAAATATCAACTTATTGCCGGTAGTGCTTTTTGAAAGGGTTCGTTCTATTGGATACACCCCTTTGTTCCTTTCCGAAAAAGGTTCCCATAAATAGGTCTTGCCATTTTTACTGACCTGAAGGATCGTTTTGCTCCCGGTAATCTCAGCAGATTCGTTGATCTTATCGTCGGTATAATACGGGAATAATGCCTGGTCAGGATTCTTACGGCCAGCTGTTAATCCACCGGTACTTGAAATGTACATCCAGTGGTTTGAATCACTGGCCAGACTGATAAAGAATGGTTGCATGGAATCATAATTCCTGATCTGATAGAACTTCTCATCCCCTATCATGACGAATTGACCGGTAGCGTTCTGTTGACCGGGAAGAACCGGGTTATTTCCTATAAAAAAGTTATTCATAATAAATAGTACCCCCTGCCCCTAAAGGGGTGACCGGGCTGGTTTAATTGGTTTATATAAAAAATGGAATATTATATATCGCAGATTTAATTCCCTTTAGGGGTTAGGGTCATTCCAAGGCTCTTTTTGCGTCCAGTTCTTTCTTCATTAAGTCAGTTGTTTTGGAATCAATCTTATAAAAGATCATGAACAAAGCACACGACATATACAAAATCCCCGGAATCACTGAAACCAACAGCTTAATGCCCGTAATGGCTGTATCATTCTGCGTTACGTTCGGCACAAACTGTGAAATGGTAAGAATCCAACCGGCAATTGCTGCCCCGATACCCCACCCGGCTTTCTGGGCAAAAACAGCTGCCGAGAAATACAATCCGGTAGCACGCCTTCCGGTAGTCCATTCACCATAATCAGCAGAATCGGCAATCATGGTCCAAAGTAAGGGTACTGCGGGAGCATAGGCCATTTTAGCAATTATATTAAAGACGTAAATGGTCGTAATATCCGTAACCCCGGGAAGATAAATCAAGATAAAGAAGACACCGGAAATCAGCGAGCTGCCAATAAATACATTTTTATTGCCGAACCTTTTGGCCAATGGTTTGGACAAAGGCAAGGCAACAATCAGAGCTACAGTTCCAAGGACATTAAACAACTGCACATTATTTTCCCTTCCGAGGTAGTATTTAAAGTAATATGCGATGGCCGCATTTTGCATGGCAAACATAATAAATGAGATGATGCCTACAATCGCCAGAATTCTCCAGGCTTTATTGGCAAATAAATTCTTCAGGTCTTCCTTCAATGAATTCTTCTGCGCTTTTGGAGGTTGTACCCTTTCTTTTGTAGTTTTAAAAGTAATAAAAAAGAAGATCAGACTTAATATGGCAAACATGAAAACGGTATATTGAAAGCCCTGGGCTTTATTTCCATGGCCAAAAAACTCAGCCAGCGTCAGAGCCAGTCCGGTAACAATAAACTGGCCTGAAAATCCGGCAATAAAACGGTAGGTATTCAATCCGGCGCGTTCGTAGGTATCATCGGTCATTACCGCCCCTAACGCTGAATAGGGGAGATTTATAGCGGCATAGGCAGTCATCAGAAGCACATATGTTGCCCCTGCATAGAGTATTTTACCAAACTCCCCAAAGTTTGGGGTTGTAAAAGTCAGAATGGCCAGTACGGCATAGGGAAGGGCACCAAATAAAATATAAGGGCGGAATTTTCCCCAACGGGTGTTCGTTCTATCTGAGACGACACCAATAATCGGGTCGACAGCCATATCCCAGAAACGGGCAACCAGCATGATAGTACCGGCTGCTGCTGCAGAAATGCCGTAGACATCGGTATAAAAAAACAGAAGCCAGAAGCCAACCATATCCCAGACAAAGTGGGAAGCTGTATCACCTAAACTGTAACCGACCTTCTCTTTGAAGGATAATTTTAAATTTGAATTGTCCATAACGTTTACTATAAGATATTTTCTTGCATTGTATTCTAATTCACTTGTTTTAGTCAAAATACAAAAGCATTGCCCGAAGCAACGCTTTTGTAATCCGAATCTTGTAACTATTTATTTTTTTATCACTTTTCCATGCTGCATTCCCTGCGTATTTTCAACCCGAATAAAGTAGACACCGGTTTCGTACGTACTCATATCCATATTAAAAGTGGAAGGCACTACCCTGTCGAATACTTTTCTACCCATCATATCCATCAATACTACCCGGTTACTATCATCCAGCAATTGAAAATGTAAGATATTCTGAACAGGATTCGGGAAAAAGAATGGCGTGTCTTCCATTAAATTATCAACCCCGGTACCCGAGCACAAATTTCCTACCACGTACGGGAAAGTTTTAGTTACAGACATTCCACCTGCATAGGCGAATTTACAGGCAACCTGGATGGTAGAACCGGCAGTCTTTCCGGTTAGTTTAACAGTAAACTTCTTTCCACTTACATTGGTCATTGATGTTTCAGCAAAACCTGAAGTATAATTCCACAGATATGCCACCACTCCGGTCTGAGGATCCAGCAGTTCAAAATTAACGGTCACATCGGTTCCTGCCGTTTGGAATGAATACGCATAACCTATTGAGAAAGTTCCCTGAGTGGCAACAGCCAGCGACCCGGCACATTCGGTATTTGTATTTGCAGACGTGGTAGCCGAAACAACGATTGGATTATTCAGTGCTTTGTTCCCCGTTAAATCACTTGCCGTAATACTGAATGTATAGGGGGTGTTGGGGGATAAGGCTGAAATAAGAAGTGATTTTTGGACACCCGAAGTAGTTGAAGTACTGGCAGTAGCAGTACCATAAGCGACATTATATACCACCGTTCCGGAATTATCTGTTGCATTTAGCAGCAATTCAACGGACGAACCGGTTATGGCACCGATTGTTGCTGTAAAACCAGTTGGAACCTGGGTATCATTGGTTGTGCTGCTACAGTTTGAACCCACTACATAGGTCATATATTTTGTAACTGACATACCCCCGGAGTAAGAGAACTTACAGCCATAACTAATGGTTGTACCCGCTGTTTGTCCACTAATGGTTGTAGTAAAAATCTTACCACTGACATTGGTCATGGCCGATTCGGCAAAAGGGGATTCTTTCCATAAATAAGCAATGACTCCGGTCTTATCATCCAACATTTCAAAGGTAACCGTCACATCAGTGCCCACAGTTTCGTACGTACACTTGTAACCAACCGTAAATGATCCTTGGGTTGCCACCGTTGAGGTAGTTGTGCACGACATGAGAGGAGAAACAGTCACATTGGATGCCATTGAGGTACTGACTGCACCCCCATTATCTGTTGCTTTCGCAGAGACAGCATACGATCCTGCAACAGGGCTCCATTGTATACTGTAGGGAGGAGTTGTAACCGTCGAAATCAAGGTATTATTCTGGTAGAAGTCAACTTGCTGAATGGTTCCATCAAAGTCACTTGCACTGGCGGAAATAGTCACAGCTTTGCCTTGGGTAAAGGTTGAATGGTCAGATGGTGTTGTCAGGGAAACTGAGGGTGCCACATTTGAGGTACCGGTAACCATGACCAGGACTTCATCATCAGATGATCGTAAATCAGGATTGGTCACTGTCAGTTTTAATTTATACATTCCTTCTGCTAATCCAGTGATGAGCGGTGTTGAGATGGTGGAATCCGAAAACAGAATGACAGTAGGTCCATAAAGTTGTTTCCATTTGTAAGTCAATGGTTTTCCTCCCGATTCGGTACTGGATGAAGCATTAAGCTGTGCAGACGTTAATGGCAGGATTACTTTCAAATCTATTCCTGCATTGGCAGTCGGATAACTGAACGGTAAATCAGCTGTTCGGGCAAAAGTCATTTTCCCCAGATTAAATTCACCGGCTGTGAAGCCCAGGCGCAAAACATGTTTCCCCTGTGTGAGTGGAATGTCTGCTACTGTTTTAGTAGCCCAAAGCGTCCATACCGTTGAAGAAGTTGAAGGCACTGAAATATCGCCCGAAACAACCCGTCCATCTACTTCCAGATGGAAAGGTCCACCACCTGCTGAATTTCCGGAGGCATAGCGGAAAGCCAAAGAATACAGCCCTGTTTGAGCTACATCAACTGTATATTCGAGCCATTCGCCGGAAGCTATCGTTCCGATGGTAGCTCCTTCGTTTGTATCGGTATAGGCATCGACATATTCATCCATCCTAAAATTACCCGCATTAGCAGTTGTAACATCAAAGCAGGTGATATTCTGCCCATTTCCTCCTTCAAAGACATCATATTTAGCAGCTTCAATTGTTCCCGGAATTACCATGGCAGTAGCTCCGTAAGGAATCTGATTGCCAACTACAACCTGAGCACTGTTGGTAACATTGTATTTATCACCATCAAATACTTTAGCGTAAAAATTATGAATCCCCAACTGTAAATTGCCCGCGGTAGTAATATAAGGGGAAGCAGTACTCGTTCCAAGCGAAGTGGTACCATCCATAAATTCCACTTTTGTTGGTATTCCTCCCGTGACGGTAGCATTTAACTTCACACTTCCACCTATAAAAGTCTGTGGGAATGAAGATGTGATGACACCTGAATATCCTCCATCGAGACTGGTAACCATCTTTCCGGCTGGTACTACCAACTGGTATCCTGTTGAGAAAGTAACTGTAATGGGGGCACTTGAATAATTTTGTGCCACATAATTAATCTTCCCGCTCTGAATGAAGGCAGCTGCAATCGGATAATTAGCGGTAACTGCTGCATCTACCCTTCCCAGAGCATTCATGGCGTGTAACCAATGATAGGTCTGAGCATCGGAAACACCAAATTTAATATCGCGATTTGGATAGGAATTGTACATTTCAATGGCTTTGGCAGGATCAATAAATGCCAGGTATTCCCACATGATATCGTGCCACAGGTTCGGATTAACCTGATTACCGGAGATACCTGTATTCGCTACAATTTCATTCCAAAGTTTTTTTACATACACAGTATCCTGTCCTAGATAAAGCGAACCGCCCTGGATTGGATACATTTCAATACCATACGAAGCTGCAATATCAGCAGTCCAGAATGTGCCATTATCAATGCTGTTGGCCCAAACACGGGATACCAGGCTGTATTTCTGGTTAGCAGGAAAATTGCGGTGATGAATATCCATGTAGTATTCTTCAATTCCGGTTTGTTCGGTAGTATAGAGGTAAATTCCCAAATCTCGGATAGCCTTGTTCCCAGAAACCTGTCCCCAATGAATCAGGGAGGCATTGAAGACCATACTTTCAGAACTTGATTCCTGATTATTCCCTTGTGGGTTATTGGCAAAGCCATCCACCCAACTATGACCTTCATATGGACTAAAATTGCGCAAATAAGGAAACATGGTATCATTGTGGTCGTAAGCCGCAGCATCACGAACCAGCATATTTACCATACCACCCCATTGAGCAGCCCAACCGGGAGTAAACTGTTCTACAAAGGCTGCTGCCTGAATAAAATAGCCCCAGTGAAATTGTTTATCATTTAACCCATTATCCTGACCATAACCGGCAGGATACCCAATCATCGAGCTCCAGGTTACATTATAATAAAACAGGAAAGCCACTTCCCCATTTTCAGCTTTAAACCAGTTTTCAAGGCGAGTTTTTATAGTACTCAACATTTTATCGCGGGCAGTTGTATTCCCCATTTCATTGGCAATCCGGGCTGTCTGCATTAATTGATTAAAAATCTGCCCTTCGTTATAGGAATCGGTCCAGGTAGCGAGGGTGCTATTTTCCAAGCCGGTAATTTTACCTGCTAAAACAGCTGGAGTAAATCCTTTGCTGTAATTGTCTACGTAGGGGAGAGTCGGTAATATACCATGGAAAGTATTTTCAACACTAAAACTATTCCCGGCCATGGTTTTCATTTCACCTCTAATAATGGCATAACTGTATTTATCAGGGATCGGGGAATTGGCGGCCAGATGTCCCCATTGGTGTGGAAGAAGTCCCAGCAACATATTGGTTTCTGTGCCTTCCTTTACGACGGTCTGTACATTAAAATCGGTACGCATAACCGAAGTTGCTTCATTGTAGGCATAAGTTGCGGTTGCTTTTACAGGAAAAACATACGCATATTTTTTATATTCAGTCGCGACTGTTGCCACATTCGTTGCAGTCATTGGAATAAAGGCCATTGACCAGTAGTTTTTACCATTTAATGTCGAAGTGTAAACAGCACCATTTTGAGTCCAGGTGCTTCCCATTGGGGCATACACTGCAAAGTCAGCTCCGTTTTTCACGTTGGTTGCAACCAACATTTCATTGGATATCACGACAGATCCTGAGTTTATAGTAACCTGTGCTACATCGGTGGACTTTTTTGTAAAATAGAGGAAGGGCATGCCAACACCCGAAGTGGCCTGGAACTCGTGGGAAAGATCGCTCCAGCGCATGGTTACTGTCCAATCGGAATAATCGGAGACAGTAGTGTTTGGGGCAGTCAGGCCTGTGACTCCAACAGAGATTGGAATCAGGTCATCAATAACACCGGATGGAATATAGCTCACTACCAACCCGGAAGTAGTAGTTTTCATAGTATAGGGATAATTGAAAAGATTGGATGCCGTACCGTTTTTAATTAGTGCCGACCACCAATCACTGGTAGGTACAGGCTTCCCTACCGCATTTCCACTTAAATAAGGAGTACCGGATGGATAAGCATTTCTACCGGCTACATCAGTTCCTGGAAATGTAGTTGTATAACTTCCGCTACCGACGGGTACAAGCTGCGCGTAACTGTTTACACATAGTAAGTTCAAAAGTATAACACAGGAAACAAGAAAACTTCGTTTTTTCATGGAAAGAGCTATTATCAGGAAGTTGGAAAAGAAATATGAGAAGTAAAGACTGAGGAAAATAATCCGCGAAGTATACAGTACTCCGCGGATATTCAAGTTTATAATTTCACTATCTTTTGTGTTGAAAGCTGACCATTAGCCAATTTCACGGTTATGAAATAATTACCTGAAGCTACATCGGACAAATTAATTGATTTTTCTAAACCGTTGACCAATACAGTTTTCATAGTTTGACCTACCAAATTGCGAATTATCACTTCACTAATTTCTTCTTCAGATTTGATATTCAATTCATTTTGAACCGGATTAGGATAAAGTCTTGTAGTTACAGCATTAATCTGATTCACTCCCTGGATATTTTTAAGTGCAAGACGCATCACAATACCAAAAACAAGATCGGAACTGTTAGCAGTTATATTCTTGACTATTCCGGAAATTTCATTATTGCCAATGACTAAATTGGTAGTTGGAAACGGTCCGGCATTTAAAACCCATGCCGGGCTACCAACAGTAGTAGTTGCAAGAGAAGCAAAAGGTGCTCTTGAAAAATCAGTAAAAAAAGATGTCAATTCAGATGCATTGTTTAGATATAGCATTGCTCCATCATCAACAAGATGATCAATATACAGATCGTAATTTGAAAGAACAGTCCCTTGTGGAATCGTAAAAGCGGTTTTAAAATAAGCAGTAATCAGCCCCGAACCTTTTATAAGATTTGTTTTAATATCTGCGTAGTTGTTGGTGTATGCACTGGCATAACCAAAAGGAGCTTGTCCTGTTTTCCAACTAGAAAAATTATAGGTTGGTATATTCCATCCTGTACCATCTAAACTCGTGTTTGAGTCATTGTAACTCCACACCTTATTTTTGCTTATGAGCAGATTGGGATCTTCAATGATTGTAGTTGTAGCTGAAATAACAATTGGATTATTGACGGCCTCATTACCGGCAGCATCTTTGGCTACAACTGAGAAGTTATACGCAGTTGTAGGTGACAATCCCGGAATTATATATGATTTTTGAACACCAGAAACTCCGTTAACAATGAGTGTAGTTGTTCCGTAAGTTATAGTATATACTACTGCTCCGGAATTGTCGCTGGCATTGAGTAATAATTCGACGCTGCTACCTGTGACGGCACCTTTGACAGCAGAAAATAAAGTTGGGATTTCAGTGTCGGGTCCGTTTGTTACTCCACAGTTGTTACCAACAGTATAAGTAAGAGTTTTTGTTACAGCCATTCCACCGGTGAAAGCAAATTTACAGGCTACTTTGAATTTTGCATCCAGCGTTTGTCCTGTAAATGTTTTTGAAAATTTATTTCCATTTACAACTGTTGTAGAAACTTCGGAAAAATCAGGATTATAGGTCCATAGAAATGCCTGGACTCCGGTATTTTTATCCAGTAATTCGAAAGTGACTGTAACATCCGTACCTGAAGTGGCAAAGGAATAATTATAGCCATCGGTAAATTGACCTTGTATAGCATCAGTATAACTACCCGCACATTCGGTGCTTGTATTTGTTGAAGTAGTGGCATCAAGTGAAGTAGGACTGTTTAAAGCTACATTATCACTTACATCTTTGGCAACAACCGAGAAAGTATATGGTGTTGCAGCATTTAAACCACTGATGGGAAATGACTTTTCAACACCTGAAGTACCTGTAGTAATAAATTTATTGGCTCCATTGGTAATTTCGTAAAGCACAGTACCTGAATTATCAGTGGCATTTAATAACAGTTCTACACTATGATAAGTTACGGCTCCTTTCGTTACTGTAAATGAAGTTGGCGATTCGGTATCGGCAGGGGTGTCGCTGCAACTACTTCCAACCACATAGGTAAACATTTTTGTAACCGCAAGACCACCTGCATAGGCAAATTTACAGGCCACCTTAAATGTTGCCCCTACTGTTTGGCCCGAGAATGTCTTTGAGAACTTCTTCCCACTCGTATTTGTGGCTGCAACTTCTGCAAAATCCGGATTATAGGTAAAGATATAGGCAACAAGACCTGCTTTATTATCCAATAATTCAAAAGAGACAGTGACATCTGTTCCTGAAGTTGTAAATTTATATATATAACCATCGGTAAAAACACCATCTAGAGCTAGTTTACTGACACCTAAACAGTCCGTATTTTGTGAGAATGTGGCGTTTGAGAATGCGAAAACAGCCGCAATGATAAGAAATAATTTTGTAAGTTTTTTCATGATGAAGAATTGTTTTTTTAGAAGAACTTTTATTTACAATACAAAGGAGGTTAACTTATTGTGTTTACAACCTGGAATTTAATGCCAAAAAAGAAAGTAAGCCCGCAGAGAGAATTTTCGCTGCGGACTTGAAGGAGTTACAATTTCACAATTTTATAAGTTGAAACCAGGCCGGTAGTCAATTTGACTGTTATAAAATAATTACCGGCAGAAATAGCGCTTAAATCTATCGTCTTTTCTAGTCCTGTGACAGTTATAATTTTCAATGTTTGTCCCAATAAATTACACACCAATACCTGACTCATTTCTTTTTCAGATTTGATATTTAAATCTTTTGATACTGCCGTTGGATAAATTTTTATCGATTTATCAGCATAAACTTCATTAACAGCTGTTGTTCCATCATGGAAATACAGATTATCAATATACACGGTTTTAACCCCTGAGCCAACAAATTTAAACTGGAATACATCCGACATAACTACTCCTGTAAACGAAGAAAGTGGTATATCATAACTGTTCCATTTATTTAAAACCAAAGGAGACAATGCAACTAGAAATTCTTTACCTGTACTGATTGGGGTAACCTGCAACGCTGTTTCATTTTCGGTATATACATCAATGTGTAATTTGGACATCGCACTAGCATTTACATGCGAACCAAGTTCTATTCCCTGATAATTCAGATTAGCATATTTAAGCGATGAATTATCGGGTGCCAGTTGGACTTGAGTTGCAACAGTGGATTGTCCCCAACCAGGGAAAAAGTTGGTATTGGTGACATTAGTATAGGCATCACTAAAAATTGAAATAACATTGGCAGCTGGTCTCGTAGGAGTTGGTGCGGCAGCTATTGAAGTTGCTGTTTTTGCCGTTACAATAACTGCATTAGCAGAAGTGTTTCCTGTAATATCCTTTGCAACAATAGAAAATGAATAATCTGTTCCACCAAGTAAACCGGTTACAGTATACGATTTTTGGACACCTGATATTCCACCTACGGTTAATTTTGTAGTTCCGTAAGTGATTTCAAAATTAACGGCTCCCGAATTATCGGTAGCATTTAGAAGAAGCTCGACTGCATCAGAAGTCACTGCTCCTTTTATTGCCGTAAGGGCTGTTGGAGCTTCAGTATCAACTGTAGCTGTATTGTCATAAAGATACAGGTTGTCAATATAAACAGTTCCATCTCCCACAATTTTAAACTGAAAGATTTCAGAAGTCACAACCCCGGTGAACTGACTCAAATCTAAGTCATAACTATTCCAGGCATTTTTTAATAAGGGTGTCAGCGTGATAAGATTTTCTTTTGGTCCGACACTGATCGGTGTGATTTGTAGTGTGGTCCCATCGGCTGTCCAGACATCAATGTGAAGCTTATTCATTGTAAGGGCATTTACAGACGGGAATTCAGTTCCCTGATAATTCAATCCGGCATATTTAAGAGTGTTGTTACCGGCCACCTGAATGGTAGAGACAACTGTGTTCTGGCCCCAGCCTGGATTGAAATTGATTCCAGTCACAGGAGCATAAGCATCACTAAAAAATGAAATAACTTTAGCCGCAGTTCTTGCCGGAGGAGTTGGCGCTGCTGTTGTCGGATCAGCTAATGAAGCTGCATTTACCACATTTTCCGAAGCTACTATCGCAGCTATCAGAAGGAATAATCGAGTAATTTTTTTCATGTTTGTAATTTTTTAATTGATTAAATAATAAGAAATTAAGTTTAATATATTTGAATAAGTAATTTTATACTTCCATGCATTGCTACGGAAATCATGATCTCAATTATTAAAATCGGTTTAATGTTCTGTTGTCCTTGTTTATCGGTAAGTTTATTTCTTTCCTTCTTCAGCCATAAGCCTTGGGCTGTAAAACTGCTCTGCTGTATTCCCTTTTTGATATACTTTCACGTAATCAATATACATTTTAGCTTCACCATCTTTCAATGCGGTAATTTTATTGACATGCGTGATTCCTGTGAAGTTACCTCCTACTGCCAGGTTAAAAATAATGAAGAAGGGTTTATGAAAATAGTGTGCTGCATTGTTTGATTCATTCTTTCCATTAATAGGCATTTCAAAATACGGTTCATCTTCTGGAAATTTATCTAAGTCAACGTACATTTTTAAAGCATTTTCATCCCAAATCAATGTATATAAGTGAAAGCCATCTTGAAGGCAATATGGATTTATTCTTGCTTTTGCATAATTTGGATATTTACCATGATTGAAACGTTCACCCCAATGACAAGCTCCATTGAAATACCGATCCTGTATTCCTCCATCTATTCCCTTTTTGTTGCCCATCTCCATGATATCGATCTCTCCGCATTTTGGCCATTCCGCTTTTGGGTAATCACTGCCCAACATCCAGAACGCAGGCCATAATCCATCAGCCGTTTTAGGCATTTTGATCCGTGCTTCTATTTTTCCATATTTGAAACTAACCTTGTTTTGCGTTGTCAATCTTCCGGAAGTATATTTTTTTAGAAAATGGTTTTCTCTCCGGGCTGTTAAGACAAGACAATTCTCTCCGCTGGCAGGTTCTTTCCCTAACATAATATTTTCACGTCTGTAATATTGCAGTTCCCGGTTACCTCCTCCTTTTCCATTTATGATGACATTCCAACGATTTGCTTCATCCAGTTTCGTCCCATTAAAAGTATCCTGCCATACTAATTTGTACTCATCCCCACCTTTGCCTTGCTTTTCATCGATTATATTCTTCTGAGCTAATAATCGGGGAACTAACGACAACACAAGAAAACTTAAATATAAAATCCGGTATCTATTCATCATAAAATCTCTATTAAACTGTGAATTCTTAAAAAAACTAGTAACCTCACTTATTTTCTGATTATTAATAACTATACTGTCCGATATCAGATTATTCTATCTCATTGTAAATCGACAAGACAAATTTAGTTGTATTTCGATTTTATAAAGAATTTTTCACCTCACAAAAATACAATTGACTTCAAATGATACTACTCAAAGTTACGACAAATAAAATATTAGGTCATTGTATTTCAGGACCTTGTCTATTTATGTGTTTTTAAACATATTTCAACTATAATTTCAACTGAATTAAATGTGTTAACATTGGGTTTATTAAATAAAAAGAGTCATTCACAATATTGAAATTATGAAAAAGTACATTACACTTCTACTAGTTATAAATTTAGGTCTATCAGCATTTTCAAAACAACCACTAGTCCGGAATTTTACCAGATCAACATATAATGCAGGCACTCAGAACTGGGATATTGCTCAGGATGCATCAAATACAATGTATTTCGCCAACAACTTTGGGTTGCTGGAATTTGACGGTAAAAAATGGACAACCTTTCCTATCAAAAACGGTACAAATGTCCGGTCAATCCTATATACTAAAGATGGGCGGATTTATGCCGCCACGTTCAATGAATTTGGTTATTACAAACCATTAGAGAACGGACAGCTGGAATATCATTCGTTGATGAAGAAATTAAAGAAGAATTCAATCAATTCAAATGAACTCTATAACATTATCCAGGGGGAAAAGAAAATTTACTTTCAGGCTAGTAGAGCTATTTATCAATATGATGGTAATACGATAATTGGATATGCTTTCAATGATAAAATAGATATGGCTGCCTTAGTACATAATGTACTTTTTGTTGCAAGCTCCCAGAAGGGAATATTCATGCTGAACGGCCGGTTATTTGTCCGTATTTCAGGGTCGGAGTTGCTTATGGGTAAGAAAGTATGTTCTATCCTACCATTTAAGGACAATAAGATTTTATTTGTAACCAGTTTTAATGGTGCTTATATGTTTGATGGGGTATCCATAGTTCCTTACAATACAGGGATTGACGGGTTCTTGATGAAAAATCAGGTTTTTTGTGCAACCACCAATGGAAAGAAACTTGTTTACGGCACAGTACAAAATGGTATTGCTGTTCAGGATTTAGGCGATGGAAGCGCCATTTTTGTCAATACTTATTCCGGCCTTCAAAATAACACAGTACTTAGTGCTGCATTCGATAACCAACAGAACCTTTGGCTGGGACTTGATAAAGGCATTGATTATGTGATGCTGAATAGCCCCGTACTAAATATGTTTGGCACTAACAATTTATATGGAGCCGGATATACTTCGTTTTTAAAAAACAACCTGTTATATTTTGGAACCAACCAGGGTCTCTATTCGACTTCGTACCCTCTGCCAAATAACGCTCTGCCTGCTCAGTTGAATTTAATGAAGGGAATGGAAGGCCAGGTATGGTCGTTAAATGAAATCGACAATACCCTCTTCTGTGGGGATGACCAGGGAGCTTTCATCATTTATCCCAATCGTGCAGAAAGAATCCCTGAGCTAACAGGCACCTGGTCGTTTAAAGGTCTGCTGCATCATCCTGATCTTATTCTGGGTTGCTCCTACCAGGGATTATTTATCCTGAAAAAAGAAGGTTCCAAATGGAAATTTGCCCATTTCATCAAAGGAAAGTTTAATGAATCCAGCCCTATGTTCGAAGAAGATAGTGAAGGAAACATATGGTTCAGCCACTGGCAGAAAGGGTTATTCAGGTTGCATTTTAACAACAGCATGGACAGTATTATCCACGTAGATATTTACGATACGAAAAAAGGGTTTCCCAGCAACCACAACAACACATTGTTTAAGATTGGGAATGAAATCATTTTCTCTTCCGAACGTGGGTTTTATCAATACAATAAAAAATCCAACAGAATGGATCCATACGACAAATGGAATAAATTGTTTAATTCTCCCCCCAGTTACATGCGGTTGCATGAAAGTAAAAACGGTGATGTCTGGTGTGTGTCGGGTCGATTTGTCGGACTTGCAAAAAAAATATCTGACAGCAAGTACCAGATGGATTCTTTAACCTATCGGATTCTTCAACCGAAACTGATTATTGGATTTGAACATTTTAATTTTATTGATCATGATAATCTGATCCTGAATACCGAAGATGGTTTTAGCTGGATAGATACCCGTAAAATGCCCACCACAAAAAGCACTTTTAAAGTTCACCTTCATTATGTTGTTATTACAAATAACAGGGTTACTTCTATCACAAGTCCCGGGATTATTGAAAAGATTAATTTATCAGATACCTATAGTCACAAGCAGAACTCTATCCGGTTTGAGTTTATTTCTCCCGAATATAGGAATGAAGGCATGGTTCATTACAGTTACATGTTGGAAAATTATGATGATACCTGGTCAAAGTTCAGCACTGATAACATGAAGGAATATACCCACTTACCGAAGGGGAATTACGTCTTTAAAATAAGGGCTAACAATATCCTTGAATCCAAGGAAGCTTTAACTTCTTATTCGTTCACCATCCTGCCTGCCTGGTACGAATCAAAACTGGCAATATTCATCTACATCATCTTGTTCCTGGCTCTTTTATTCTGGACTGTACTTTTTATTAATAAGCGTTCAAAAAAAGGAGCATTAGATATGGAGCGTATGAAGGAAATAGAATTGAAAGAACAAAAGAAACATTTTGAGGCAGAAACATCTGAAAAGAAGAGGGAAATTAAAGAACTGAAAAATCAGCAATTACAATATGAGCTTAGACATAAATCACAGGAACTGGCGAGTTCAACGATGAATTTAATCCGTAAGAATGAAATATTACTCGATATCATGGATAATATTACCAAGGTAAGCGATGATATTAAAGCCAGTCATGATTCAAACACACTTTTATCACGTCTGAATAAAATGGAACGAACTATCAAGCAAAATATTGAGAATGATAATAACTGGAAACGATTTGAAGAGAATTTTGATTTGGTATATGAAAACTACCTGAAGCGATTGGGTGATATGTATCCCGATTTAAATACCAGTGATAAGAAGCTATGTGCTTATCTTAAAATGGATCTATCTTCCAAGGATATAGCCCCATTGCTGAATATGTCTGTCCGGAGCGTGGAAATGAGTCGTTATCGTTTACGTAAGAAAATGGATCTTGACAGGGAAGTAAACCTCGGTGAGTTCTTGCAACGTTTCTAAATACACACAGACAGCCCCGGATTTGAATAAATCCGGGGCTGTCTGTGTGTAATACTATTTTGGTGTTCTTTGACAACCTGATTCCCTCAAAAAGAATTGTTCAGTGATTTATATTAGGTTGTAAAAATTTACCGCAAGGGGAACGGCATCAATAGAAAAAGCATTTATTCATCGTTTACAATCCGGGGTATGCACAAGTTAAAACCCTACAAAAAAGAATCTTCTTCAATAACATATCTTCAGATAGAAAACACCTGACTGACTTAACACATTCAATCAGGTACAATAAATCCTACCATTCCTATTGAATCAGGATCTTTTGCGCGGAGACGCAGCCGTCAAGTGACAGTACGCGAACCAGACAGATCCCCTTGGACAGTTGGGTTGCAGGAATGCTTGCAGTGCCTTCAGGTACATGTTTGGAATAGATTTTCATTCCGTTCAACAGGTAAATTTCAACCGTTGCAGCTTTACCATGGATATAAAGTTGTTTGCTGGCAGCAGAATAGCTTACCGATACATCCGGAATTTTGACTATGGGTGTGGCAGTAAGGTTCGGATTATATTCGTAGGCACCCAGGTCGGCGGCTAATCCGTAATAGGCAAACCCTACATTCGTACCTTTATCAATCAATCCGCTTGTTGGTGTTAAATGCAACAGTGTGATTTGCGGCAAAGAACCATCAGCCTGACGTTCATTAATCATCTGCGTATAATCCAGGCTGACAAAATCAGCCGCTACACATGTAAATCCGGCATTCCAGGAGTTAAAAGCCTGGGTAACCGACTTGGTGTTGAAACTATTCGATGCTTTGCTGTTAAGCGATGCACAGTTTTTGATGATCAAAGTCCCATAGGTGCTGTTTGAAAAACCGTAATTTGTTCCGTTGGTATAACTGGTGCAATTGTAAATGGTCATGTTACCGTTGTTGTTGTTCTGATCGAAACCTTTCACCGGGTTATTTACTGAAATACAATTATGCAGGGTTGCATTATTTGCTGTATAATTTCCCCCGAGTTTGAATCCATTTCCGTTGCCATAATTCCTTATTACATAACGTCCCGAGGAATTTTTAAACTGATAGAACCACGAGGCACTATCGGTCTTAAAACGAATGTGATTGGTCATATCAAATGTAGCAGGTGTCATGGAAAAACACCAGCAACTATCGTACACTGTGTTCCCTATTTTTTCATAACTATCCCATCCATCATCCCCGTTCCTCCAGGATCGACATCCTCTGTACGTGTTGGTTCCTGTGTTGGTATATTGTTTATCGGCAAAACCATCAGCATTCCCGCCAAAATCAGGAGTCGATATGCCTCCCGACTCATAATCAAAATTCTCGTATGAGTCACAATTCAGAACCAGATTATCACTCCCTCCCTTCAGTTGGGTACCTGCATCACAATTCCAACGGGTAATGCAACGTTCGATGATGTTATTGCTTCCTGTCACCTGTAAGCCATTATCACCGGCTCCCTGGATGATGATCCCCTTAAGATGGACATAATTTCCCGACAACTTCACCCCTTGGTTGCTGCTATTGTAAGGTTCATTGCGAAAATCCAGTATAGGAGTTTCATTTTGGAAAGCCACAATCTGGAGGTATTTTACAGCTGAACCTGACTTTGAAAGTGTTTGTAAAGAGGAAATATTGTAAGTTCCTCCACGTACAATCAATGAATCACCGGCAGTGAGTGGTTTCCCGATGCCGGTTGTAAAATCATACGGACTTACCTTACTACCGTTGCCTGTAGATAATCCTGCTGGTGAAACATAATAAGTGGTTGCCGAAATCAGGCATGAAACAGTTGTTAAAAGTCCTGTTAGCAACGTTTTAGATGAAAGGTGGATCATGGGATAGGAGTATTTAGTAAAGACTGATTATTCTCTCGAAATGTTTAATCGAATTTCAATACTGCAAATTTACCTACTCTTTCAGGTTGCGGAGGTGGATTTATCTGCGGAATAGGGGGAAAATCTGAATTTTTGATTTATTTTAAATTAAATATCTATAAGAACTGTTCTTTCTAAGGTGTAATAGAGCTATTTCCTAATATCAATCATCAGTTTATGAGAATATCACCAGGATGTTGTCATCGTGTCGGATAGATGTTCTTGTTGCACGTTGAGTGTTCCGTGCTTGAGTAGTTTGAAAGCATTTGGAAAAAGGTCTGAGTCTATGCAATGGATTACTTTTTCAAAAAAGAGAATCGAAGAATCAATGGATACTTGAAGACACATTTCATAAATAGCAGGTATGAAATTGTCAATGCATACCGGCTTTTAATTATATAAAATCAAGCAACTCGATGAACTTAAGATTAAAAAAAAGCCTAAAGTGATGGAATGTCACTTTAGGCGTATAATCTTGTGTAAATTAGGACAGAACCGAATGAATAGGTCGAAAAATTATTTTTTAGTCATTTGATGAGTTTCAACCTGCCCATTGTTGCCCATTATTTTCACTAAATAGTTTCCCGAAGGCAAGGCTGAAGTGTCAATAGTTGTAGCATTTGCAACACTCATCACTTCCTGTCCGGCCATATTCACTATGATAACACGGGTTGGCAGGTTAGTCGGTACAATCTGTATATGATCATTTGCTGGGTTGGGATAAATGCTGAATTGATCGCTTGCTTTCACCTCTCTCACATCCGTATTCTCCAAAGCGGGACCTGAGTATTCTTCATCCGATACTCCTTGT
>Ga0302286_10000963_pt1 | contig 22004 bp, 17 predicted proteins | sample III_Fen_E2_3_FD_198765 | JGI IMG/M metagenome (GOLD analysis project Ga0302286, IMG submission 198765) | Peat permafrost microbial communities from Stordalen Mire near Abisko, Sweden - III_Fen_E2_3 | ecosystem: Environmental > Terrestrial > Soil > Wetlands > Permafrost | place: Sweden: Abisko...
AAAGTACTGTAGACACTGAAAAGCAACTCTATACGCCACACGCTGAAGCATCCTCAGAAACAACAGAAGTGCTCGAAGAGAGCAGCGCTCCTGTTATGGTGATCTCGAAAAAGATCAAAGAACAAAAGTCTGAAGTTTACACCGCTTCTAAATCCTTGGTCAGTGCGACCAATGTTACCGATAATGTCAGCATTATCACCTCCGAAGAACTCTCTTTAAAAGGCATTACTACGGTTGTTGAAGCGCTTAATACCATTCCAGGTATGAGTATAACCTCCAATGGTGGACTTGGTAAATCATCGGGCGTCTTTCTTCAAGGTATGTCCAACAAATATACACTCCTTTTGATTGATGGTGTACGTTACAACGACCCAAGCAATACCTCTGGAGCCGATTTTAGTCAACTGTTGGTGGGTGATATTGAACGGATTGAAGTCATAAAAGGAGCCCAAAGTGGTGTGTGGGGCGCTGATGCAGCTGCTGGTGTTGTAAATATCATCACCAAAAATGCTCAAAACGGTACGCATGGAAGTGCTGGGGTTGAAGTTGGAAGTTACGGGCACAAAAGTATGAATACTTCCATTTCTCATAAAACCGATAAATTTGATGTCATGCTCTCCGTACAACGTGTTATGGAAGATGGTTTTACAGCGCAAGCTCCTTATGGCAAAGATATCAATCAATATGAAGATGATGGGTATCGCAATACGACAATTAATCTCAAAACAGGTTACTGGATTGATGAGCATAACCGCATTGAAGCAGGGTATCATGATATTAATGCTCTTAATAGTTATGATGACAGTACGCCAGATGATCAAGCACACGGTGATTTCCGTCAACGCTCTGGTTATTTAACCTATAAATATTTTGTTGCTAATCATGCTATTGAAGCGACACTTTCCAAAAGTACCTTTACGAAAAAAGAACTTGATACTACGTATGGTGTTAATCATTATAAAGGTGAAATACCTTCCATTGAGCTCAAAGATACATGGAAATATTATGACAATAGCACCTTGGTTTTTGGGACATCGTATGAAAAACGTGAAGTTAACTATACTCAAATTGGCGATAGTGAAAAAGAACGAGATGAAAATTCTAAAGCACTTTATCTTAACAATACCAACAAAGTGAGTAATGTTGTCCTTACAGAAGCGTTGCGTTATGATAAATTCAGTGCCTTTGATGATAAAGTCACCGGAAAAATTGGTGCAAAATATCTTTTTAGCGATCAATTTAATGTCTATACCAATTATGGTACCGCGTACAAAACACCTTCAATTCTCGATATGATCAATATTTGGGGTGTATCCAATTTTGATTTAAAGCCTGAAGATATTAAAAGTTTTAATGTAGGATTTCAGTATGCTGGCTTAAACGTTAATTTCTTTAGAAATGCAATCAAAGATATGATAAATTGGGACAGTGCAACATCGAAAAATATGAATATAGAGGGTACATCTGTTTTAAAGGGTGTTGAAGTTTCCTATGAACAACAACTCTTTCAAACATTGTTAGCAGGTGCAAATTATACGTATATTGATGCTAAAAAAGAGGATGGATCACGCTTGATAAGACGTCCTCGTTATCAAACAACACTGTACACAACCTATATGCCAATTAAACAACTGGCCTTTAATGTGAGTGGTACCTACACGGGTTCTCGTGCAGATACCGCGTATGATCCTGTCACTTATGCAGAATCTTCTGTTGATACGGGCAATTACTTTGTCGCCAATACCAAAGTAACGTATCATGCTACCAAAGATTTAGACGTTTATTTTAAAGTCAATAACCTCTTTGATCGTTACTACCAAACGGTTTATGGCTATGCATCGGCTGAGCGAAGTTATTATGCGGGTCTTGAGGCGAGATTCTAATGAAACTAACCTTACGACCTTACCTTTGGTACAAACTGCTCAATTCTCTCTTTTTTGGCCTTGCTGTGGGAAGTGTTTTTATACTTTATACACCGCTTGAGCCTTCAGTGTTTTCTCTTGGAGGAATTGGGCTTGCCATTGGTTTGCTCGTCGTAGCAAAAGTATACGAGAAGATGATGAATCTTCTCGCCTTTTACCGCATCACGCTTTTGGTAGAGTTTTTGGCATTGTTGATTATCGTGAGTTTTCTCATTTTTAAATACAGTTATAGCAATATTCTCTTCATTTACCTGACATACCAGTTAACCTTTGTCTTTGGCAATTACTTGATGCGCATCGAGACGCTTGTGCTGAAACGCACCATTTTACTCTCCTTTGCCGATGTTTTGAAGCAAAAAGGCTATCTTATTGGCATGATACTTTCGTATCTGTTTTACAAGGGGATTGAGTGGTATGGCATTACCGATAAACAAGAGCAAGTGTATGCTTTACATGTAGGGCTTTTATTCATTCAAATCATTATTATTTTTCTCGTTTTCAGAGCATTTCGCTCGCGTTAAGCCTCTCTTTCAGGAAGCATAGATTACAATAAATATAATTTTAAATCTTAAGGATTGTGCTTGCGTCGTGAGGAAAACACGTTGTTTCATAGGTTTATAATGAACTATGAGCAGTATAAAGAGAGAAAAGCCTTTATCTATAAAGTGGGAGATAAAGAGTTTGAAGTCAGTTATGAAAAATTATTTGAAGATGCCTTGACACTTGCGCGCGCTTTAAAGGCGAAGAAGATCGAAAAGGGTTCTAAAGTCATGTTTGTGTGTGACAACCGCTATGAGTGGATGGTGACCGATCAGGCTTTAATTTCATTGGGTGCTATTAGCATTCCAAGAGGGTGTGATACCCCAACGCAAGAGTTGGAGTTTATCCTTACCCATTCTGGGGCAGACTTTTTGATCATTGAGAATGAGCAGGTGTATGCAGGCCATGAAACGATGCTTAGTGCTTTTAAACTCAAAGCGATTTTTATTGTGGAAGCACCCAAAGTACACTCTTTGTTGAGCAATCTTTATTCATACAACGATATTTTAAAAGACCGAACCATTCACAAAGATGAGATCGAAGCGTTTATCTCAGGGAAAGATACGTTAGATGAAGAAGATCCTGTTACGCTGATTTATACTTCAGGCACAACAGGAACGCCTAAAGGGGTGATGCTCAGTCATAAAAACATTATGTACAATGTGCGTGAAATTCCTCCTTTGATTGCATTGCAAAGCGATGATGTCTGGGTTTCGATTCTTCCTTCGTGGCATATTTTTGAACGTGCTGCCGAATACGTAGCTCTTTCGCGGGGATGCTGTACGGTTTATTCTACGATTAAAACCTTTGCGGCAGATTTAGAGCATTACAAACCAACGATTGTTGCCACTGTTCCTAGACTGTGGGAGTCGATGTACACACGAATTATCAATGCTCTTGAAAAGAAAGATCCTAAAAAAGCCAAACTTTTTAACAAATTGGTTGCGATCTCAATAGCGTACAGGCATGCGGATCGTGTTTTAAAAGACGAACTTCCCTGTTTTGAAAAGCGCTCATTCTTCTTTACATGTAAAGATAAAACGCTTGCATTTTTGACACGTTTAGTGCTGTATCCTCTCTATATGTTCGCCCAAAAAAAACTCGCCCTCGTACAGGAAAAGTTTGGTGGCAGACTGCGCTTAGCGGTCAGTGGTGGTGGTGCTTTACCTGATTTTTTAGATACATGGATTGATGCGATTGGCATACGTATCGTAAACGCTTATGGCATGAGCGAGTGTGCCCCTGTTATTTCAGGACGTGCGCTTCAGTGCAATACCTTTTCCACACTCGGACCACCTGTTCATGAGACGACGCTCAAAGTCGTTAATAAAGAGGGCGATAGCCTGAGTGCTGGCGAAGTGGGTGAGCTTTGGGTCAAAGGCGAGCAGGTGTTTAAAGGCTATTATAAAAATGCTGAAGAGAATGCTAAAAGTTTCAGTGAAGATGGCTTCTTTAAAACAGGCGATCTTGGCAAATTGACACTCAAAGGTGAACTTGTCATCACAGGGCGCTCCAAAGAGCTTATCGTTTTAGCCAGTGGCGAAAATGTCGATCCTACGCGCATTGAATCAACGCTTTCCATGTTGCCTTTTATTACCGATGCGATTTTGGTGGGACATACTAAAAAAGGGTTGGGAGCGCTCATTGTGCCTGATTTTGAAAAACTCAAAGAGTATGTTGCTCTGCATTTTAATAAAGTGGTCCATAGCATTGAGCAAGTGATGGAAGATAAGCAAGTTGTGGGAAAAATCAAAAGTGAAATGAACGATCTTCTGCATCAAGGACAGGGGTTTAAGCCCTTTGAAAAATTGCAAAATATCCATTTTTTAGAAAAAGAGTTTACCGTAGGCGAAGAGTTGACCAACACGTTTAAGAAGAAACGACACGTTATTGAGAAAAAATACAAAGAGATTATTGATAAATTTATACATTAAAGGATTTAGTGCCATAATAGTAAAACACGCCTTTTAGTAAAGCTTAGAGGCATTTTTTACAAAGGAGCACCGATGGCAAAAGTCACATCGTATGGCGCTGCTTCCATGGTTACGGGTTCGTGTCATCTTTTAGAGATTAACACTGTCAAGATTCTGATTGATTGTGGCATGATTCAAGGTGAGCTGTGGAAAAGCAACTATGAGCCTTTTGGGTTTGAACCTTCCTCGATTGATTATCTGATTTTAACGCATGCACACAACGATCACATAGGGCGTGTTCCCAAACTGGTGAAAGAGGGATTTCGAGGCGAGATTATTGCCACCGAAGCGACCCTTGATATTGCCTATATTATGCTCTTAGACAGTGCCAATTTATTGCAAGAAGAGTATGAAACACAGCTTCGCAAAGCGCTTCGACGTGGGGAAGAGGGCAGTGTGGTTGAGCCTCTTTACACCAAAGAACATGTTGAACAGGTTTTCACACACACAATACGTCGCGTATCGTATGATGAGGTCATCACCCTTGCTCCTTTTTTAAAGATTTGCTTGCACAATGCTGGGCATATTATGGGAAGTGCGTTTGTTGAAATTAACTATGAAGAAAAGAGCCTGCACAAAACCGTTGTTTTTTCAGGCGATTTGGGCAGTAAAAATCGCCTCATTATTAACGATCTCAGTCCTCTTGCTCACACGGATGCCTTATTTATGGAATCAACCTATGGCGATAGGGAACACAGACCGCTTCAAGAGAGTCTCCAAGAGTTTAAAGATGCGGTGGTTTCGACTTTAAATGAGGGTGGAAATATCGTTATTCCCTCTTTTGCACTGGAGCGAACACAAGAGATTTTATGGCTCTTACATCAGATGCATCAAGAGGGACTTTTACACAATTGTCATGTCTTTTTAGACAGTCCTTTAGCGATTGAAGCGACCAAAATTTACCAAAAATACCCTGCTCAAATGAACCAAACCGTTGGTTTACATGTAAGCTTAGGCGATGACCCTTTTGCATTCCCACAACTGAAGCACACTGAGCGTCGAAAAGACTCCATGCAGATCAATGACGTCGATAAACGTGCCATCATCATCGCAGGAAGTGGCATGTGTACGGGCGGGCGCGTTTTGCACCATCTCAGACAACGTATCTGGAATCCTAAAAATGCTGTGATTTTTGTTGGATTTCAAGTTCGAGGCACCTTAGGACGCGATATTATTGATCAAGAGCCGTTTATTCGCATTTATGGTGAAGATATCAAAGTACGTGCCAAAATCTATACGATCAACGGGCTTTCTGCTCATGCCGATCGTGCAGATATGCTTTCCTGGGTGAAACAGATTCAAGGACTGAACACTATTTATCTCATTCATGGGGAAGTGGATAAGTTGGAGCTTTTTAAAGCCTATTTGAAAGAAAATACCGACAGTAAGGTACATATTGTCAAGAAAGCAGAAGCAATTTACCTTTAAAATTGACAAGGACGATTTGAAAATGTTATAGTTTATTTCAACTTCGTTTATTGCTTTTTAGCAGGGTCCTTAAGCAATACTACCATCGTGGTAAATGTCGTTAAAATAGCTTTGAAAGAGTCCTCAAAAATGATTAGAGCAATGTTGTATCGTGTCTCTTTATTGCAAGCTTTAGCCGTGATGATAATTATTGCATTGTTACTTCCTTTGCCGCTTGTCATGTTAACGTATGTCAACAGTACGTATAAACATAAGCAAGAGGCTTTTACAACGCTCAACACCAAAAAATTCAATCTCTCCTCAGCTGTTTTTGTCGAATCTTTATGGAATTTTTATCCAGAGCTTGGTCAAAAAATGCTGGATCAGCTCTTGCTTGACCCCAATGTGCAGTTTGTGTATGTTAAAGACAGTGATGAAAAGCTCTTTTTAGGATGGGAAAACAAAGCGAAGATCGCTAACAACAATGACACACTCTTTTTGAACAAAATCTTAGAAAAAGATGGCGTGGTCATTGGTTCTTTGGAAATGGGTTTTAAACGCCAAGACCTTATGGATTCTATACTCTCTGACATGACACTTTTTGGTGGAATGATCTTTTTGCAACTGCTTTTACTTATCACCGTGATTTCATGGATTTATTACTACAAAATCATTCGCCCCATTCGGCGTTTAATGGAACACTCTAACCTTTTAGCTCATCAAATGCTGGATAAACCTTTTGTGTGGGATGAGAACGACGAAATCGGCACTCTAGGCTCTGCTTTGGATAAAACGCGCATCAAACTCAAAGGCTTTTTTGAAGCCCTTAAACAGGAAAATGAGATACTTGATGAAAAAGTAAAACAACGCACGAAAGAGCTTGAAGATGCGAGTCGCTATAAGTCTGAATTTTTAGCCAATATGAGCCATGAAATTCGCACCCCAATGAACGCCATTATGGGAATGTCCCATCTTTTAAGCAAGACAGCAATGAACAGCGGTCAAGCCAGTTATGTTGAGAAAATAAAAGAGGCCTCTTCCGTTTTGCTGCGCATTATTAATGATATTTTAGATTTTTCTAAAATCGAAGCAGGGAAGATGGACGTTGAATCTATTGCCTTTGATCTGCACAAAGAGCTTAAAAAAAGTTGCTCGATCTTCTCCGTCCTTGCCAAAGAGAAAGGCATCGATTTTCAGTGTGATTTCGTTGAAACGAACCGTTTTTTCAAGGGTGATCCGTGCAAAGTGATGCAGATTATCAACAATTTTTTAAGCAATGCCATTAAATTTACGAAAGAGGGGGCTGTTCTTTTAAGTGTTGAAGAACAACAACACCTTGAGCACACGTCTACATTGACATTTCATGTGAGAGACAGCGGTATGGGGATTCCTAAAGAGAAACAATCGCTTTTATTTAAGGCCTTTGGACAATTGGATGCTTCTATCACACGAAAACACGGTGGAACAGGACTAGGACTTTATATCTGCACCCGATTGGCAGAGATGATGCAAGGGCGTATTGCGTTTGAAAGTGAGGAGGGCAGAGGGAGTCTTTTTAGTTTGACCCTGACGTTACCCGTTGCTCATGGCGTAGATATTCAGCTTGAAAATGGCAAAAATGGGTATGAACCACTGCATATTTTAGTTGTTGTCGACCAGAAAAAAGCGAGTGAAACGTTGTGTACGATGATTCGCTCTTTTGGTTTTTTTGTCACTGCCTGCAAAAGTAGTGATGATATTGCTTCCAAGATTCAAACAAGTGAGGAAGCATACCATTTGGTCATTTTAGATTATGAACTTGGCAAAAAGATCAATGGGATTGATGTGTACACAAAAGTAGTCGATACCCTTGGCTTAGAAGCACTACCACCTTTTTTAATGATGGCTTCCAATGTCGATGAAGAGCTAAAAGTTCGCATTTTAAATACAGGCGTTCAAGCACTTTTGAAAAAGCCGATTAACCCTTCCATGCTGTATGATGAATTGGTGACGTTGTGTCCTATTAGCTCATTGATGCCACTGTTTGATCCTTCCAAAATTGATCTTTCAACGAAACATATTTTGATTGTGGAAGACAACGACATCAACCTAGAAGTAGCGACTTACCTTCTTAACGAGACGCATGCTCAGGTGAGCACTGCACGCAATGGTTTGGAAGCGGTTGAGATGATTCAGGAGCAAACGCATCCGTTTGATCTTATTTTGATGGATGTGCAAATGCCGATTATGGATGGGTATGAAGCCACACGTATCATTCGCAATGAACTCAATATCTTAATTCCGATAGTTGCAATGACCGCAAATGTGATGGTTCAAGATATTGAAAAGTGTCTTTCTGCGGGAATGGATGCGCACATAGGAAAGCCTTTTGAAGTCGAAGACTTCTATGGCACACTTTTAGAAACCTTACATGTAAACCTTTTTAGCGCGCCAAAACAGCCGTCATCACAGGCTATAAAACAAGAGAACATAGCGCCACTGTTTGCGAAAGACGAAGCCATTAAACGATTGGGTGGGAAAGAAGCATTGTGGCAGAAGCTCTTTGGAAGTTTCTTTGCAACCTACATGAGCCTTCCACAAAAGATTCATGCGCTGATTGAACAGCAAGAGATGAATACGTTGATTGATTATGTACACACGAACAAGGGGCTTTGTGGAACTATCGGTCTTAAGCGCTTAGAGCAATGCCTTGGCGAATTGGAGCTATTTTTAAAAAAATACCATCGTTTGGATGATCTTCCTCTTGAACATGTATTGCTTGAGCATGAGGCATTGATGAATATCTTACGTGGAGAATACGAGAAGCTAGAGGCGTACAGCGAAGTCAATACCAAACAAACACCACGCTCTTTTGTCGAAAAAAAGGCATTGGAGCGCTTATTATTTGAGCTTCAAACTGCACTGGATCTCTCCAATGTTTCCAAAGTCAATCTTCTCTTAGAAAAGCTTGCTTTGCAGGGTGATATCTCAAAGAGCGAAACATTTAAAACACTGCTTTTCGCATGCAAACGGTTTGATTTTGAAACAGCGTTACAAAGCTTGGAGTTTTTGAGTGAGGAGATCAGTCATGGCTAAAATTTTGGTAATCGATGACACCCCTGAATACATCGAAATGCTCAGTTCTATTTTGAGCGAATATGAGATTTATGCGGCGAAAGAGGGTAAAAAAGGGCTTAGCTTAGCTGAAGCAGTCATGCCTGATCTTATTTTACTCGACATAAATATGCCGCTTATGACAGGGTATGAAGTGTGCCGCAGGCTTAAAGCGATGGAAAAAGTGCGTGCGATTCCTGTCATTTTTCTGACCGCCAATGATGGAAGTGATTATGAAGAGATAGGGTTCAATCTGGGTGCGGTAGATTTTATCTCCAAGCCTTTTCATGCGGGGCTTTTAAAAGCCAGAGTCAAAACGCATATCTCTTTATACCAACTTCAATCCAATCTGCAGAGCCAAGTTGAGAACCAGACCAAAGAGATCTGCAAACTCAACCGTGAAATGACCTACCTTGCCGCGTCCATTGCGGAGCTCAAATCCAAGGAGACAGGAGAACATCTGAGACGTGTGGCGGAGTTTTGTTACCTTTTTTGTAAATTTTTAGGTAAAGATGAAGCCGAATGTGAAAAAACTAAAATGGCAGCGATCCTTCACGATATCGGCAAAGTAGGCATTAGCGATGAAATTTTAAACAAGCCGACCAAATTGGATGAAACAGAGTGGACTATTATGAAAAGTCACTCTTTACTGGGGTATGAGATGCTCGTTGATTCCGAGTTTGAGTTGATGCAACATGCCGCAATCATTGCCCTTGAACATCACGAGCGTTGGGATGGCAAAGGATACCCTTACGGTAAAGAAGGTGAAAATATCTCTTTGATCGGGCGTATTTGTGCTGTTGCTGATGTCTTTGATTCGCTTTTGGATAAGCGTGTTTATAAAGAGCCTTGGGAAGAAAAAGTGGTGCGAGACTATTTTATCACGATGAAAGGGAGCCAGTTTGACCCTCAAATCACCGACATCTTACTGGATAATTTTGATATGTTCATCTATACATGGAAAGCGCTTAAACGACCCAAGGGAAAACGATGCGATATCTGTTAATCCCTTTTGCGTTTGCCATTTTTCTGCACGCAGAAGTCTTTAAAGTCTACACAGAGCAAAATCCACCGTATAACTATGGCACGACACATCACGTTGAAGGAAGCTCCACGCGTTTACTGAAGCAACTGTTTGAAAAAACGGGTCAGCAGTTTGAAGAGAACACCATTTCAGTGGTGCCTTGGGCGAGGGGATACCATGATGTTTTACATGTAAAGAACACCATGCTTTACAGTATGGCGCGTACGCCTGAACGAGAAGCGTTATTTGCATGGGTTGGACCTATTGGAAAATTGCGCATTGGTATTCTTGCTAAAAAAAGCCGTCATGTTGTGATCACCTCTGCTAAAAGCGCTGAACAGTATAAAATAGGGACGATTTTAAATGCGGTAGCAGAGCAGTTGATGCTTAAAGAAGGGTTTGATATTCACACATTTGATCGTTTTACCAGCCTTGAATCTCAACTCAAAAAACTCAAAGAGGATCGAATCGATTGTTTCGCTTCCAATATCGATGCGATGTACCAGCTTATCCGCGATATGGGAGAGGATGTCTCTGACTATGAAGTCGTGTATGGGCTCAAAGAGAGTGATCTGTTCTTTGCCTTTAATAAACAAACCGATCCGCACATCATTGCAACCTTAAATGAGACTCTTAAAACCCTTATAAAATAGCTTCAAACATTTCTTTAGATTTCTTTTAACTGAAGTAGAGTATAGTGTGAAAAACATGAAAGGAGCAATCATGAATGTTAATACTACTGCGATGACCGCAATGACCGACTGGATGAATAACAGCGCACAAAATGTCGCGAATGTCAACACCAATAATTATAAATCCACGCAAACTACGATCTCCGATCAAGGAAGTGCCGTAGTGGCTAAAAGCAGTAAAACTGAAAATGGCACGGATTTGGCAACAGAATTTACCGACCAAATCGCCATTGATAAAAGCTTAGAAGCAAATGTCGATACCATCAAAACCCAAAATGAAATGCTTGGAAGCCTGATTGATATGAAGGCATAATCTTAAATAAAGCCTTCGTATCTTTTTCTTACATGTAAAGATCTTCTCTCAAAATCATATGTTTTTTTAAATGACTCAAAAGTTTAAAGTTTAGTCCTGACCCCTTGAAATTTTTTCTCCTTATTTTATAATGGACATAATGGCTCTATTATTATTTAAGAGCGCCTTTTGATATACATCGTCGCAAATATTTTTTAGATGGCACAGTCCTTTTTCTTTAAGTAATGTCATGCCATCAACCTCATTTGTAACAGCATAATATTGTGCTAGTTTCAAAAGACCTTTTTCGTCAAAATCATTTATTGTTTTGCTCTCCATAGCAATTTGAAGATACTTCATATTTTTTATATGAATGATACGATAGCTATTACTTTGAATCACAGCTTGTACTTTTTGTGTTAAAGGATTTGAGTAAATATTTTTTAGTTCAGGAAACGATTTTTGAAGCTCTAACACATAACTACCTGCTATAAAACCTAATAGTTCATTACCGTTTTTATTTTCTAATTTAATGGAAGCACCATTTTTAAGCAATGCTTGAAATATTTCTAAATTATCGGCTATATAGCTCATTAACAAAGCTGAAGAGCTTGCCTCTCCCTCGGATGAACAAAAATTAGGGTTTGCTCCATTTCGAATCAGAAGATTGATAATCTCAACACCATTGTGAAGATTGTGTTTAGATGCAATCATTTGAAGTGGTACCATATTTCTAAAATAAGATACTGTATAGTTCAACTCTGGATGATAAGAAAGCAACAAGTTAAGCACCTCTAAGTTAACTTGTTCATTTGCAACCAATAATGCATCAACTGCTCTAGCTCCCTCCTTACTTTGCATATTAATCAGATTTTTGTTCTGATCAAGATAATATTTAACTTGCTCCAAAGTGCCATTTTGAACTGCTTGAATAAAATATTCCATAAGCATTTCTATAGCAGCACTATCATGTTGTTCAACTTTATCTTTTATCTTGGTATAAAATGTTTGATATTCACCATTTTCGGCAAAATGACGAATGGTAGAGATATCATTCATATTCCATATTAATTTTCCTACGAATAATAACCCAACTAAAATAACAACACCTATAATCTTTTTACGCATTATTTTCTCCTTTATGTTTAGTCATATTACCTAGCTCATGCCACCTTTGCTTCATCTCCATCATTTGCCTCTTTTTGTGTTGTTTGTAGCTTTACATGTAAAGAAATTTTCGAGCGACAATAATCACTCTCCTAAATACACATCACAGTTCACGTCACGAAAAATGAAATCATAAAGGAGGGTCTTGGCAAGCGTTGAAAGTAATATGCTTTTTTGCATATTTGTATTTTTAATACAATGTGAAGCATAAGGGTATTGACCATCTGAGTAGAGTTGGGAAGTAGTATAAGGCGAAATACCATAAATAGGATTCTGAAACATCTTATAATTCCTTACCATGTTACCTTTGATTTTGAAGGCAGTTGTAAACGTGTATGTCCAACGGACATCTTTACATGTAAAAGTTATTAGTCATGAAAAAAGTATGTGTATAAAACACTCTATAAAACAGATATAGCTTGTATGGATTTGTTTAAAGAGGGATAATATGAAAGAAGTATAGTTTTGAGAAGTAAAGATATTTAGGTTAAGTACGTTTGCCCAATGCGTCTTTTACCATTCAAAGATTTATACAGCTCAAGTAGCCCCCTGCGGATGAGTCACACAAATACATCTAATTGTCTTATAAGATCACATTTTAGTCATTATAACCTTAAACTTTATAAGGGGAAAGGTTGATGCTATACAATCAGCATTGCATCGCCATAAGAGAAAAAGCGGTACTTCTCTTTGACAGCTTCTTCGTAGAGTTCAAGTGTTTTCTCAATGCCGACAAAGGAAGCGACTAACATAATCAATGTTGATTTGGGGAGATGAAAATTGGTTAAGAGATGATTGACGCGAATAGGGGGATTTTGAGGGTGCAAAAAGAGGTCGCATTTTCCTACAGGTACTTTGGTTCTGGCAAAGTACTCTACGGTTCGTGTGACGGTTGTTCCCACGGCTAAGATATTTTTGGGACTTTCAATGAGTTTACATGTAAGTTCTGGAATGGCGTAAATCTCGGAGTGCATGACGTGATCTTTGATGTGTTCAGCTTCGACAGGCTTAAACGTTCCTGCTCCTACATGTAAGGTTAAAAAGTGGGTTTCATAACGCTTTTTGAGCGCTTCAAACATTGCGTCGGTGAAGTGCAAGGAAGCCGTAGGTGCGGCAACGGCACCTTGTTCTTTGGCAAAGACGGTTTGATAATCCACACTGTCTTCATCGGTATCTTCACGTTTGATGTACGGAGGTAATGGAATATGCCCAATTTTCTCTAACACATCAAAAAGTGCTTTTGTATGCAGGGGTGTGTCTGCTTGAAAAAAGGCAACCACGCGCGTGCCATCTTCTTTGAGTTCGATGATTTTTGCATGCATATTTTCATCAAAAAAGAGTTCCATTCCCACTTTGACGCGGCCTCTGATGTACACAGAGTAGCAATTTTCTTGGAGTGGGGCATTGAGAAGCACTTCGACTTCGCCACCACTTTCCTTTTTGCCAAAAATACGTGCTTTAATGACTTTAGTGTCATTGAGAAGGACAGCAATGTCTGCGGGTAAAAAGTCAAAAAGATGTTTGAAAAGGGTATGAGAAATACGCCCAGTTTTGCGCTCATACACCAAAAGCCTTGCCGCATCCCTAGGTTCAATGGGATGCGTGGCGATTAGCTCTGGTGGAAGCGTGTAGTCGTAGGTCGATTTTAGAAGTGGGTCTATGGACTAGTCCTCACTCTTTGTTTCAGTATCTTCTTCTGTAGTCTCTTCTTTTTCATCTTCAACCGGTGGCACATACGGATTCACCGCTTTGGCCACTAAAATAGAAATGCCATAAAGAAGCAGTAACGGTCCTGCCATTAAAAACTGTGAGAGAATATCAGGCGGTGTTAAAATACCTGCCATCGTAAAGATGATAACAATAGCGTAACGGAAAAAATCTTTTAAGCCTTGGTCATCCACCAGTCCTAATTTAGCAAAGAAAAAGATAATGACAGGCATTTCAAAAGAGAGTCCAAAACCAACTAAAAATTTGGTGAAAAAGCCAACGTACTCGCCGATACTAGGAAGTGCGGTAAACAAAGCACTACCAAAACCAATCAAAAATGCAAAGGCTAAGGGAACTACAACGTAGTAGCAAAAAGAGGCACCTATGGTAAACATCATGGTTGCGGCTAATACAAAAGGAATCACCAGTTTTTTTTCATTGTCATAAAGACCAGGGGCGACAAAAAGCCAAAATTGCCAAAAGATAACGGGCAAAGAGAGGATAAATCCTGCAAAAAAAGCAACTTTCATTGCGGTGAAGAAAGGTTCTTGTACCCCTGTAAAGATCACATTGCTTCCCTCTGGAAGAACCGCTTTAAGCGGAGCGATCATCCACGCAAGGATGGGTTGCCAAAATGAAAAACAGACAATAAACATGACAAGAATAACCAGAAGAGAAATGGAAAGTCTTTTGCGAAGTTCTGCTAAATGCGGCTTTAACTCATCAAACATTATGCATTTCCCTCTTTTTTAATCTCTTTAGGTATTTCGACCACGCTCATAGGTTCAAGTGGCGTTGTCGAAGGTGTGGCGTTAAGAGAAGCACTCTCTTTAACACTGTTTTCAAGCTCTTTTAAAGAGTCATTGACCCCTTGTGTTGATTTTTTAATCTCTTCAAGTTCATCAAATGTAATAATTTTACGCGCACTAGATGCTGCTTCATCAAGTTTCCTTTTATAGGTTAACGCTTCATCTTTAAGTTCTTGAATTTTCATCTCTTGTTCAAAACTGCTTTTGACATCATTGATGCTTTTCTTAAAAGAATTAAAGAATTTTGCACCTTTAACCATGGCTTCGGGAAGTTTCTCTGGTCCTAAAAATATAATAGCAATAATAACAATAACAAGGATTTCTCCTATACCCATACCAAACATGAAAGGCACCACCTTGAAGTTAAATTAAAGTTGGATTTTAGCTGAATTTTTATCAAAATAGTATAAATGCCATGAACATGAGATATAATAGAGACAATATCGAAATCTAATTTTGTGCGGGAGTTCATCAATGCATGTTCGCATAAGCCCATTACGAATTGTACTTATTTATGCACTTTTTGCCACACTATGGGTTTATTTTTCAGATCATGCGGTAGAATATTTCGTTGATAATGTGACATTGTTTGCAACCCTCTCAACGTATAAGGGTTTTTTGTTTGTAGTGATTACTTCTTTACTTCTTTATGCTTTGATTCAAGCAAAAATTTCTCAAATAGAAGTGATGCAAAAGAAACTCACAGCACAGAAGCAGCGTTTAGAGTATGTTATTCAAGGTGCCAATCTTGGTTACTGGGATTGGGATTATGTCCACAATAAACATGTTGTCAATGACATATGGCTCTCTTTCTTAGGCTTGAAGAAAGAAGATATTCAAGAAGACGTGACCGACTGGTCACAACGTGTTCACCCCGAAGATCGTCTTATTACCCAAAAAGCTATTGAAAATACTATCAAACACCATTTACCTTATGTCATAGAGTTTCGCATGCGCCATTTAGATGGGCATTGGGTTTGGATTGAAGGCTCAGGTGCTGTGGTGGAGAGGGATGAAAAAACAGGCGCACCTTTGCGGCTTGCTGGAACGCATAGAGATATCAGTGATCGTAAAAATGCTCAAAAAGAGATGCTTTTTTTAGCGCTCAATGATCCTCTGACGAAACTCCCCAATCGTGTTTATCTCAAACAAGAACTTGAAAAACGCTTGATGGAAGAGTCTTCATTGTGTTTTTTATTTTTGGACTTAGATCGCTTTAAAATCATCAATGATACGCACGGACATACAATAGGTGACAAAGTGATTCAAGTCGTTGCAGAACGCTTAAAATCGTTGCTACAGCCTTCTGATTTCATTGCTCGTGTGGGTGGTGATGAGTTCGTCATTTTAAGTAATGAGCCTTTACATGTAGAAATGTTATGCCAAAAACTGGTGCAAGGAGTCGATATGCCGATACAAATCGCTGAAGCGCTTTTTAGCTTGAGTGTGAGTATAGGGATTGCATGCTCTCCAAAAGACGGTAACGGGTTTGAATCACTCTTTAAAAATGCCGACATGGCGATGTATGAAGCGAAAAATGGTGCTCAGACACACTATCGTTTCTATGCCACACCCATTTTAGAACCATCTTCCGATGCACTTACGACGTAATACTTCTTTTAATAAAACCTTATAGACCTTTTTACATCAAAACTAACTTTTAGCTCCCTTTGTGTAAAATAAGCCCATTTTAATTACATCACATAGGGCAACAATCCATGGAAAATTTAGACGCAGTGTTAAAAAAACATAAGTTAACCAAAGACGAATATGAAAATATTTTGAACATTTTAGGACGTGAGCCAAATATGCTGGAGATCGGCATCTTTTCATCCATGTGGAGTGAGCACTGTTCGTATAAATCCAGTAAAAAATATCTCAATGGCTTCCCAACGAAGGCTCCTTGGGTTATTCAAGGACCGGGTGAAAATGCAGGTGTTATCGATGTAGGCGATGGTATGGCGGCGGTCTTTAAGATGGAATCCCACAATCACCCAAGTTTTATTGAACCGTACCAAGGTGCAGCAACGGGCGTTGGCGGAATTTTAAGAGACGTCTTTACCATGGGTGCGCGCCCTGTGGCAAACATGAACTCCCTTCGTTTTGGAAATGTTACCAATAACGATGATATCTCACGTCACCAACGTTTTCTTGTTCGTGGTGTTGTTGCGGGCATCGGCGGTTACGGTAACTGTATGGGCGTTCCGACTATCGGTGGTGAAACGTTTTTTGATGAGAGTTACAATGGCAATATTTTGGTCAATGCCTTTACATTGGGTCTTGCTAAAAGTGATGAAATTTTTTACGGAAAAGCTGAAGGACTTGGTAACCCTGTTGTGTATGTGGGCTCTAAAACAGGACGTGATGGACTGGGTGGCGCTGTTATGGCGAGTGATAGCTTTACCGAAGCCAATAAAAGCTTACGCCCCACCGTTCAAGTAGGCGACCCCTTTGCTGAAAAACTTCTTTTGGAAGCGTGTTTAGAACTCTTTAAAACAGACTACATCGTGGGCATTCAAGATATGGGTGCGGCGGGCTTAACGTCAAGCGCCTTTGAAATGGCAGGACGTAGCGGTAGCGGTATGATTATGCATTTAGATAAAGTTCCTGCTCGAGAAGAGGGGATGCAACCGTTTGAATTTATGCTCTCCGAATCACAAGAACGCATGCTCATCTGTGCAAAAAAAGGGTATGAGGACAAAGTCGTTGATATCTTTAGAAAATGGGATCTTAACGCTGAAATCATCGGTGAAGTCACCGCAACGGGCAATATGGAACTTTTCTGGCATGGTGAGCGAGTGGCGGATATGCCCGTACAACCGGTGAGCGAGCAAGCGCCTATTTATGACAGACCAACCAAAGAGCCAGCCTATTTGGCTTTGATTAAACATACAACGATCAATGATTTTGCCAAAGTGGACAACCAAAAAGCGTTCGACACCCTTTTAAATTCCGTCGAAGTCAGCGATAAAACATGGATTTTTAACCAATACGATTCAACCGTTCAAACCAATACGATTAAAGCACCCGGTAGTTTAGATGCGAGTGTGATTCGTATCAAAGAAAATGGAAAAGCACTTTCTATGAGCAGCGATTGTAACCCGCGTTATAACTATATTGACCCAAAAATGGGCGCTGCTGCGGCTGTCGCTGAGAGTGGACGAAATGTTGCGATGAGTGGTGCACGGCCTCTTGCGATTACCGATTGTTTAAACTATGGAAATCCTGAAAACCCTGAGGTCATGTGGCAGTTTGCACAGGGCTGTTATGGCATCAAAGAGGCATGTGCGAAGTTGAACACGCCCGTTGTCAGCGGTAACGTCTCTTTGTACAACGAGACTAATGGTGTGGGTGTTTTCCCAACGCCTGCCATTGTTATGGTGGGACTCAATGATGATGCAAATAAAACGCTTCCTTCTTGTTTTCAAAAAGAGGGCGCAAGTGTTTATTTGATTGGCGAAACGAAGAGTGATTTTGGTGCTAGCTTGTATATGAAAGAGCTTTTTGGCAAAGTCGAAGGCACTTTGGCAGAACTTAATTACGACACAGAGTTAAAATTGTGGGAACTCGTCATCGAAGCCAATAAAAAAGGTTTCTTGAATGCGGCCAAAGATGTGAACGTCGGCGGTATAGCAATTGCACTGGCGAAGATGGTTGCAAAAAGCAAAAAAGGCGTTACATGTAACGTTACATGTAAGGATGCTAAAGACATTTTTGCAGAGAGTTTTTCACGTGCAATTGTAGAAGTAAATGATGAAGCAGGTTTTGAAGCAAAAGCAAAAGCTGTTGGCATTAGCGTTGTCAAAATCGGAAAAGTTGGTGGAAATAGCTTTACATGTAATGATGTTTCAAAAAGCGTTGAAGCTATTTGTGAGCGTTATTTTAACCGTTTTGTGGAAGTGGTTGAACAAGATATCTAAAAACTTTAAGAGGTGTGAACGCACCTCTTTTCCTCTTTAGCGCTTACTCTAAATTTCTTACATGTAAAGATTTGACTTTTCTTGGTTTATGTCTTAACGTTAATCCCTAAGTGATAGATTTTATCTATCTATTTTTGGGTATATATAGAGGATAACAGCGTGTTTGATACGGCAAAATACAATCAATGGATACAATCTTCAAAGGTTTTGCAAGTTCGTTATATTTCTCTTTTAACGGCTGCGTTATATTGTATATTTGCTCAAATTGATCCTTTTATTGTCCCTGCTAAATCGTTATTTTTTGTTCATACAATCCATTTGTATTTTCTATGCCCTCTCTTATTAGTGGTCGCTGGGCTGACTTTTTTTGAAAAACATCATTCCCTTTTGACCTATTCTACTATAGTAGCTCCCATTATTTCAAATTTTGGAAATTTTCTGATTCTCTCAAAACTTGGAGATCCAACCTTTTATATGCCAGAAACGTATTTTATTATTTTTTGGGCTTTTATTCTTTCTGGATTAAGGCTTTTTCTTGCCATTATTAGTGTCAGTATGATCATTTTTATCTCTCTTTTTTCCAGTCTATATCTTTCATCTCAAGAATTTATAATGCATCTGTTCTGGATTTTTTGTGCAACCTCATTTGGGGGCTTAGGCGCTTACCTGCTAGAGCGCTCAAACAAAAAAGTATTTAAAAATAAAGAGATACTAGCAAAGCTTGCTGTTACCGACAAACTCACAGGTCTTTACAATCGTGCAAAATTTGATGAAGTTTTATCGCATGAGTTAGCTCGCACTGAACGATTTCATCATACGTTTGGTTTAGTCATAATGGATATTGATTATTTTAAGTCGGTCAATGACACTCATGGCCATCATGTCGGCGATACGTTTTTAGTCGAAATATCGACGGTTATTCAAAGCTCTATTCGCTCAACGGATGTGCTGGTTCGTTGGGGTGGCGAAGAGTTCGCTTTAATCTGTTTGGAGAGTTCACTTCCTGGCATACTGACATTGGTCGAAACAATTCGTCGCACAATCGAAGAGCACGTCTTTGATCACGTGGGTAAACGCACCATTAGTATAGGCGTTACACTGTATAAAGAGAACGATACCGATACATTGATGGTTTCACGAGCAGATCTAGCATTGTATGAGGCAAAAAATAGCGGTCGAAACTGTATCAAAGTGGCATTATAATACTAAAATTTTACATGTAAAAAGACTTTAGCGCTAGCTTTTTAGTATAAGAAAGTAAAATGAATCACTCTATACGAATGACTAAGTATAAAATTAAAACAAACGTTTGACTTAAACAAGTGTTTGTGTTAAGCTTTCCATTATAAAGTGGCGAAGGAGTACTGATTTGCTAAAAGATTCTACCCAATCAAAATTACCGAAAGAAAAAATATTGCAGACAGCGTACAGACTTTTTGGGGAGCGCTCTTTGGAGGATGTTTCCGTGAGAGAACTTGCTAAAGAAGCCAATGTCAATATCTCCTCGATCAATTACTATTATGGAAGTAAGGAAGAGCTTTATTTAGCGGTGGTGAACACTATTACGCAGATGATGGCGCAAAAAGCTACCGAGTTTATGAATGCCTTTACTGCGGCGCAAAAAGACGCCGTCGCCTCAGATGCGTTTTATATTTATTGGTTGCAACATCTTTTGGAGATGATTGCACGATTGATTATCGGCAGGCTCAAAGAGAATAATTATTTACACCGCATTATCATTAGAGAGCAAATGACGCCCTCAAAAGGGTTTGAACTGTTGTATAAACAAGGCTTAGAGCCTATACTTACGATCATAGATGATTTGGTTGCACGCATTAGCCAACAAGCGATGACTTCACCTGACGTGAGGGCAAGAACACACACACTGCTGGGTCAAATTGTCATTTTTAGTGTACAACAAATCACGATTACGCAACGTATGCCTTTTTTAGAGGACGATAAAGAAGAAAATATGGACATTATTATTCGCACGATTCTTGAGAATACGGAATATATTCTTTGGGGATTGGTTTCAAAAAGGGATAAAGCATGAAAAAATTAGTCTTACTTTTACTATTGGTTGTTTTAGGTGGAGGCGGGTATTATTACTACAGTCACGTCAAAGGACAGGAAAAGCCATTGATTTTTTACGGTAACATTGAAAACCGTACACAAGATTTATCCTTTCGATTTTTAGGGACGATTCAAAGTATTACCAAAGATGAGGGTGAGTCTTTCAGTAAAGGTGAGCCTTTGGTGAACTTAGACACCACCGCGTTACACTATCAATTAGACAATCTCAACGCACAAATCATGGCGGCAAAAGCGACTTTAGCAAAGCTTACCAAAGGGTACCGTGCTGAAGAAATTGCGCAAGCAAAGGCAAGTGTTGAAGAGACACAAGCAGCCTTAGCGGGAAAAAAAGATGTATATGTCAGACAAGAAAAGCTTTTTAAAGTCGATGCCACAACAGAGCAAGATTATATATCTGCCAAAATACAATACGATCAAGCCAATGCCAGTTACGATAAAGCGCTCAGTTATTATGAGTTAGAGCGCAAAGGTTATCGGGATGAAGATATTGAAGTGCAAAAAGCAACCGTGTTGTCTTTGATTGCCCAAGCCAAAAGCGTAGAGCATGACATAGAGGATGCAACACTGTATGCGCCGACCCAAGGAACTGTCCTTGCGCGTTATAAAGAGCCCTCATCCATCGTAAGTGCGGCTCAGAGTATCTTGGAAATTGCTTTGGAAGATGAATATTGGGTCAAAGCGTATGTGGCTGAGCCGCTTTTAGGCAAAATTACGCAAGGTGAGTCTATGTTAGTTTACATTGACTCGCGCAAAGAACCTTATGAAGGCAGTATTGGTTTTATCTCTCCTGTCGCGGAATTTACCCCTAAAAATATTGAGACGACAGAACTTCGTCCTGACCTTGTGTACCGTTTTCGTGTGATTATTAAAAATCCCGATTCGCATTTAAAACAAGGGATGCCCGTCACCATTAAATGTAAAGAAGATACCCAAAAATGACTATCGTCACGGCGGAACAGCTCTCTAAAATCTTCCCCAACAAAGACACACCAGCACTTCATGCGCTTGATTTTTCCATCGAAACGGGGAAAATTACAGGACTTGTAGGCCCTGATGGTGCAGGAAAAACGACCTTAATACGTATGTTAGCAGGACTCTTAAGTCCAACTTCTGGAAAATTGGAAATTTTAGGAACCTTGATGCCGTGTACGCAAAGCTCCCTTTTGCAACAAATTGGCTATATGCCTCAAAAATTTGGACTCTATGAAGATTTGAGCGTGGATGAAAATTTACGACTTTATGCTGCTTTGCAAGATGTTGACACCCCAAAAGAACGTATTCAAGAGTTATTAGAATTTACATCGCTTTTAGAATTTCGTACACGCAAAGCCGGTGCGCTCTCAGGGGGAATGAAACAAAAATTA
>Ga0302286_10000964_pt1 | contig 22003 bp, 26 predicted proteins | sample III_Fen_E2_3_FD_198765 | JGI IMG/M metagenome (GOLD analysis project Ga0302286, IMG submission 198765) | Peat permafrost microbial communities from Stordalen Mire near Abisko, Sweden - III_Fen_E2_3 | ecosystem: Environmental > Terrestrial > Soil > Wetlands > Permafrost | place: Sweden: Abisko...
TATTGAGAAGAACCCAAAGACATTACAACAGGCAATGACTTATTTACCCTTAATAATGAAATAATATGAGCTACTTTAAAGACTTGATAAACAAAGGCGATACGTCAAAGATGATTGCCTTAACTGACATTTTCGATGCGTACTTCACTGAACTCGAAGTTGAGGATAGCGAGGCTTATTGGGAGGTTATGACTGACATTTATGAACTGATTATCGGTGAACATTTCGATGAAGAATGTGTTTTATATGCGGTTTCGGAAATGGTCAATGAAGATGGAACTATCGGAGGACATTGGACAATTGAAGAAACGGCAGATGTTTTATCATCAGCAGGATTGCCATACGATCCGTTTGATTGGCATTATGTGCTGAACATGGTGTACAGTGATTACTCGCTACTCATCGGTTCAGATACAGCAAAATATATCGCATTCGCAAAGGCTTGGCTAGATGACAAAGATGCACCCAAAGGAAAGGCTTATAAGTATTGGAGAATGCTTAAAGGATAGGTGGTATAGTGTGCGATTGTTGGATAAGTGTTTGAAGGGGAGTTGTTGAACTCCCCTTTTTGTTACCTCTTGTCGCCTGATTTTGGTTTGTGAGGTTTTTCTTTTTTGCGTGTGTCTTTTGACATGATTTTAAATATTAGAGTGATCATTATTATATGCACAGCAACCGCCAGTTGTTAATGCTGACCATGCTGTATTATCTGTTACCTCTGGAATGGTTGATCCGTCACGGTATTTGGTTTCTGCTAGGTTATCTGCAAGCCATTCTTGTGTGCCTATGCAAATTGTACGGTAAGCCTTGCCGTCATTTCCGATATATTGTCCTGTCTGCCCATTAGTAAGGGTTGTTGTATCTTTTAACAGTCTTAATGATTTACCCTCATAAGTTCGATGCGCTCCGTGTTGCTCTGTCGTATTATTATAAAACAAAGCGAAAAAATAAGCATAAGTTGATGATTCAAGCGATGACGACCATGAATTAAAGTCTTGATATAAATGTCCATATACACCTAAAACCCTATATCCTGACCCACGTGCATTAAATCCAGAATAATTTGTTGCACCTGTATTTGGTGTTTGCCAATTAGATAATCCAACTTCTTTTAAATATGCGCCAGCAGTTAGATTCGTACCTACATAATTTGCAAGGGTAATATATTCAGTCCTAGTTGGTACACTCCACCCAATTGAAGCTATATTTCGACTGTCTGATGCTGCATACCAATTATAAAGCATCCCATATTTTATTGGAGTGAATGTAGGAGCTTTCTCCCAAACCAACTTATCCCCCACATACACCTTTTGCATCTGAGTACCCCCATGCGATATTTGCTGCTGATTTTTAGTTGATGTTCCGATATATATTGGCATGGTTATTCCTCCACAAAATAAATGGTGTTACTGTCTTTTGTTGTAATTGCCGTATATGCAGCGAGTGTTCCAGACCAGTAATCTTTTGGCGAGATAGAACCGAGTGCTTGCACTTTTGCCAATTCCGCTTCAGTTAAATGCCCGAAGAAGTTATTGTCAGGGTCGCCACCGTCAAGACCATTAAGGGAGTTGTGTTCTGTGAGATTTGTACTTTCAGCTAATGATAATTCATAATAACAGTATGAACCATTACCGTTGGTATATTCGTCGTTCCATTCTTCCTGTTTTTGTGCATGAATTATTGAGTTTCCATTTCTATATTTTGTTGAATATAAATCCTCTGCCATCCATACCTGATCACCGATTTTTATAGTTGAACAAGTATTTCCATCATTGTCAACCATTGTACTATCATCTATATCATCATCTTTTATTAATCTAACTGCACCACCTAAATATATAGCCCCTCCAACAACTCTAATTTCTGAAGTATAATTATGTATTGAAAACGCAAGCTGATTATTACTACCTAAGTTATCATAGCTGTGGTATACTGTTGTTTCCTTATATCCACCAAAACCAATTTCACTGCGAGTTCCTGTGCCTATTGAGCTAAATTCATAATCATTTGTAGCTCCAATGTTTGGTGAACGCCATAGATAAATGCTATTTGCCTTTAAGTATCCTCCGGCATTTGGCCATATTCCATACGCCCCAATATCAATGTGGTCTAAAAGTTCATACCACTCATAAATAGTTGGTACGTGCCATCCAACAGGAGCTATATTTCTACTGTCAATTATCGAATGAAAATTATATAACATAGAACCATACCCCATTATAATTTTTTCTGACAGAACACTCCCCAACTCATGCGTATGCTTCCCATCAGCCTGAACATTCCCTGTTTCAGAAGTAATGGTATCAGGAAAATAGTTCGTTCCACCACCACCTGCCTGTTCATTAACCGTCAACTCCTGAGTTGCCGGATCAATACTAGCATACGCAGCACTCGCCGGATTTACAGTAACCGGATTGTGCATTTTATACGATGATCCGTAAGCAGGTTGCAAAATACGAGAACCTTCACGAACAGGATTAATTTGCCCCCACTCAAACATATAATACCCTTCAACATCCAATGCCTGAATTTTGCTTTCGGACAAGTACCATAAAGCAGTACCATCATCAACATTTGATTTGATGTAAACCCAATAATATTTTACAGGATCAAGATCAAAATCTGCTTCTGTTGTAATTGTCCACGTTTGGTGTTCTAGGTCATAAATGCCACCCCAAACAATATCTTCGTTCTTGTGGGTTACAGTTCCAGTTGATCCGTATGCTATGTTTATACTTCCCATTATTAGTGATTTATTTCAAAATAAGCGTTTAGGATAAAGTCAGATTGCCTTAAATCAAGACTCAATGATTCTGGTCTGACAGACTGTTGTTGAATCCTTGCACCTTTCAGCTTGCCATTATTGTCGGTTATTGACTCCTTAAATATGGTAGCTGTTTTTAGGTTATTGTTTGTTTCCTGAGCAGCCTTATATTCTCCGGCAGAACTGTATTGGTTTATTCGTTTGATGCCACTCTCAATCTTGTCTATCCTACCTTTAACCGGAACATCTGATATGGTCAGCGAATATGTTGGAAGGATAGCGTTAGCTTTAAACGAAATGGTTATCCCCTGAATCAGTACTGTTTCGTCAGCACCCAAAATATCATCATGGATAGTTACCGCATTGCTCTCTCTCAGGTAGTATTCAACACCTGAATATTTACGGACAAATTCTTCGGTGACTGTTATAGCATATGCTTTTGGCGTCCTATCATGCAATGGCAACCATGCTTCAGTATCAGATTTCAACCTAAGTTCTGCAGCCTCGATATACTCAGTGGGAATGAAAATATCCAGAAATACATATTCATCACCAATGGCAGGTTGAATAATTGAATTTGGAAGCATATAATTTACATCATTGGCATTTCGTTCCATCACAATCTTATACAGCTTATTCCCAAAACCATCATCCCACAACGGGACACCACCAATATTGTTGATGAATTTGTTATACGATACGATCTTGAACTCATTTGCTTGTAATAGTCCTGTTGTGAATGACATTTTTGCCGGAGAAGTTGTTTTGATATTCTCGTCGTTAATGTCAAATCCTGGGTCTGCGATGTAAACGGTAAATGTGTTTGTTGAATAGGCTGTCTGCGGTACTAATACCTGTTCTGTTTCAGCAGGATGCTCCTCTGCTATTGGCTCAGGTATCGCATATGGTATTCCTTTCCATGCAGGAGTTTCCCAAGTTGTGTATGCCGGAGTAATAATTCTTGTTTCGTATTGCGGTGTCGATATAATGGGAGTATCAATAATAGCATCTACTGCAAATATCGTATTATCAAGAGCAGTAAATGTCGGATAAATCTCGTCATTTACATAGATGCCTTCATGTATGTTATCCATGTCAATATTTGGCGAATCAATATATCCAGGATCAGGTAAGCATAGTCTAGGGGAGTAATCATGTCCTGAAATACCCATGCGATAATTGGTCGGGATATTCCTTGTTGAGCCATACGCACGAACCCTTGTTATTACAGGCTGATCATTCTGAACTCTGGTAATTTCACACAATCCTTTATCTTTTCCGAACTCAAACGTATGTTCGACGCTTTCTACCCGAACAACTACAGGACTATACCCAACAACTATTTCTCTTGTCGAAAAATTAATCTTCCAATCAAGTCCAAACAATGTATTTATTTGAAGTAACGCATCATAACACGTTCCATTTTCAACTGATACATCTTTGGTTATTGAAGGAACTTCTGGGTTTAAATCATATGACCAAGCTGAAGGATATATTCGGTTCATATTTGCCATGATCCGATTCAATAGCATTGTTGGTGTTGCAAAGACGTAAACTTCGGCTGTATTGCGGTTATATGCAGCATCAGACTCGAATCCTTCAACGTAATCCATGAACACAACATTTTTCAACTCATATCCCACCCACCAAAAGGTAGCGGTATATGAAATCATCAGGCTGTTGTAAACTCTATTGCCGATAGGTATTGACTGAAGCCAGAAGCGTTCGGTTATTTCGGGGTGTTCAAATAATGCCAGATCAATGTAGTCACCGATGTTAAAGTCAATAGCTGTCGGTGACTGTATAGTGACGGTAACTTTCCGTTCTCCCATATGTGTACCGGAATAATCATAGTCGTATGATTTAGCAAGGATAACGTCAGTCTTTGATTTTACTTCGATCATAAGTCAGTCTTATTTCCTGTCGGGTTAAACATAGTCACTTCAAATGTCATTTTCTTAGGAGTCAGGAAGTGATACCACGTGGCTTTCTTTCCTTCAAAGATACAACGAACTTTTGAGTTTTGTAGCGTATCGTAGTAATCAAATTGATGTCCTGTGCCTCCCGTATTTATAAAGGCAATAAAATCATCATACTTTGTCTTTGCGGTCGAGTCATCATCATCAATGGCAAAGCAATTCATTGTAACCTGAGTGGCTTGTCTACCTCTGACGGCGGGAACATAAATGTCAACTCCATTCTCGGCAATCCAATCACGTTTGAAAATGTCCTTTGGATCACCTTTTTCAAGTCCACGAACTGACATTACCCGAATACCGAAAGTTGATTCGATGTCAACTTCTGAGCCGTCTACTGGTTGAATATAAAAATTTGCTTCCATATCTTTGATTTATTGAACGTACACTTTGATTCCTTTGCCACCTGTACCATTTGTCGTTGTTGACCAATCGTTGAATATCCCAATCTGGGTAGCTAGGTTGGTATTTACCATCCGCAGTTCGCTGAGACTCTGCGCTGCATATCCCTGAATCATCTGACTTGACTCAACTAACTGCTTTGTATTCCCCATGTTGATCACTCCGGACTCCCGAATTGAATTGATCAGTCCTTCAAGTCTGCGACCAGTATCTTCGGTGAGTGCTTGGATGCCTTTGGAGATACCGGCTGCGGAAGAAGATGCTGCACCCGTTGTTAAATCAATTCCAACCTGTTTCATAGCTTCGGATGCTGCTGCAATTGCCGGAGCTACATCTTCAGTTATTCCTTTAATGGTATCTTTAAATTTAAGTGCCTCATCGGGTGTTATTCCATCAGCAGAATCACCCACCAATGTTTGAATTGCCTGAGTTATAGGTTTGGTCAATAATTGTGCAATCAACTGTTGCTTGACCATATACTTTATAATATCATTAACCTTTGCACCCCAAGCCTCAGCAGCATTTTCTCCGGCAAGGAAAGCATCTACAATTGCATTTGACAGTTCGTTAATTGAAGTTCCGGTTATACTTTGAATACTTGAATCAATTGCATCAACTATATCAATGTACCCTTGTAATACAGCCTCAACAGCCTTTCGTTGTTCCTCTGTCAGATTGGGGTTTAGTAATTTACTCGACAGTAAAATTATCTGTTGATTCAGATATTCGGTTTGCTTGATCAAGTCAACAACAATCCTTTTACGTGCTTCGGTAGCATCAGAAGCCTCAGTTCTGTTTCCGCCAGTAGAAGTTCCAGCATTTGTATTCCCAACCCCTCTACGACCTTCATTGTCTGCAATTATCTTTAATTGTTCATTCAATCTGGCAGCATCGTTAGCTAGATTAAGCATTTCTGATTGTAGTAATTGAACTCCCATTACAGATGCAGAACTACCCATCTTTGCTAACGTGTTATTTAACAAGGATATTTTATCAACAATGGCAGATATTTTAGCTTGAAGTTGTTCAAAATATGCAACCATTTCGCTTTCATCTGAACTGAAATTTTTAAATGATGTAAGTATTTTACTCACAACACCTAATGCAGCAGAAAGGTAATCTCCTTTTGCAATGCTTTGTAGCGTGCTTACTGCCAATTGTAGGTTCTCGGCAGATTCTCCTGTCAGTCCTGCTTGCTTAATATATTCTTCTGATATTTGCTTTGCCCCATCAAGAATTTTCTGTTCAAGTTCTTTTTCTTGCTTTATATTAAATAGTTTTTCATCAACAGCAAGTGCAGCCTCTTTATTAATCCCTTCTTTCTGTTTATCAATAGATGTAGAACTTTTAAGAATTTTAATGCGTTCACGTTCGTATTTGACATACACATCGAAATTAGCCTTTTCTAACTTCATCGACTGAGCAGAACCGGAAAGCCTAATCTCATTTTTCTTATACTCAATTTCCCGAACAAAATCAAGCTGATCAAGCTCGTATTGTTTGTTAAGTTCAGATTGTGCTATCTTCTGATTAATCCCAATATCTGCCATTAATGTAATATCATTAGCAGCAGCAGCCTTTCTCATCCAATCATCATATTTTTCATCAATAGCGGCACGTTCCTTTTCTAATCCGGAAAGGAATTGATCGTTAGCATCACGACGTAATTCAGCAATTTTATATTGGTAGTCTTTCTCTGAATTAATATTCGCTTCGTCAAGAACCTTCTTTGCATTGATACGATATTGAGTATCATTCTTCAACCCCTCATCTGCTTTAGCCTGCCCTTCTTTCGATAGCCCAGTAGCATTAAAGTCAAGTATTTCATTCGGAGAACCCTTCTTACGACCTTCAATCTCATTTATTATATCTAGTCGTTGCTGTTTTTCCTTGTTAATAGCAGCAATCCGATTCTCATAAGCCAATTCATTCAGCTTCTTTTCTTTCTCGATACCATCTTCCATTGCAGCAATACGTCCGGCAGCAATACCAAGATCGAAATTGGCAAATTCTTCTTGATCAGCAAGGTATTTGTCGTTGAGGCGTTTTAGGGCTTCGTTGCGTTTTTCATCTAATTTAATTGTTGGGTCTTTTTTTTCTTTGATCGAGGATATTTCATTTTCGATAGCAACTCTTGCTGTCTGGTTATTCTTAAATTCATCAAGAAGTCTTAATAGATATGCCTTGTAGGTATCAACTCCAGACTGCACATACTTGGAATCAACTACGAATTGTTTTTTAGTTTCGTCTCCGATAAGCCCGCTAAATTTGTCAAATTCATCTTTGGCATCAGCTAAATCTTTCGGGTCAAAAATATCGCTTACTTTTTTCTTAGTTACAGAATAAAGTTCGGCAGCCATCTTCATCTCAGCCCTATTAATATCTCCGGCTTTTCTTAAATCAGTAGTCAGAGACACTAATTTATTTGTATAGAATGAAGTCAGGTTATCTTTTTGTTCTTTGGTAAGTCCCTTTGAACCTTCTATTATTTCAGTTACCGTTTTTAATGCTCCAGTCTTAAGATCATCTAATGTTTCCTTTGTAGATTTAAGTCCTTTCTCTGCCGTATCTTTTACCTGCATTAGAATCTTATTCTGCTGATCACCTGAAAGCTCGAACATTCCAAAATCAGCACCTTCTTTTTTGTATTGCTTAGATACCAATCCTCCAAAAGAAACATACTCATCTACATTCACAGGCTTAGTTGATATTTCTTGCTGTGTTTTCTTGACAACTTCACTATATTTAGCTATTGATTTTTCAAGTTCAGCCTGCTGTTCTTTCAATAGAATTTGATCAAATATAGCCTCATTTAATAATTTGTACGCCTTTGATTGTTCTGTCAGATAATTATTTTCAGTCAGTAGATTATCTAAAAATCCACCGTTTGTCAGCATATTATTTATTTGGAACATGGCATCTTTAAATTCATTCGACCCCTTAGTTGCAGTTCTTAATGAGTTAAATACCAATTCAAGTTTTGCTGTCTGTGCCGCCATATTATCAGCAAATCCAGTTACCTCATTTTTTGCTTTTTTAGTGTCATCAATCAATAAATAAAAGGCAGTTCCAATTAAAGTTATTGCGGTAAGTATTGCGCCTAGAGGATTAGATACAAATGCTATCTTCAATGCGTTCCAAGCCCTAGCCCACATCGTAGTACCAGCAGCAGCAGCGGTAGCGGTAGTAGCAGCCGCTAATTGCTGTGCGCTCAATAGCGGCAATAACGTGGTTTGTTCTTTTGTCAATATGAGCATTGCCTTCTGTATTGGTATCGAAAGAATTATACTTGCTTTCCAAGCACCTTGGGCAATTGCGAGTGTTAATAATACCTTTCCGGTAGTAATTATCACATCCATATAATCCTTTAAGAATCCAATAGCTCCGGCTATATTATTGATTGTATTTTTAAACGCATCACTTGCCCCCAAACTTTTTATCAACCCAGTAAACTGAGTACTCAATCTTCCCTGAGCAGCAGCCAACGTATCAATTTTAGTCAATGCCTCAATACCATACGCTTTCTCTAATGCAATAGCGAATTTCGGCAAAGCATCAGCAGAAAGTATCTGACCTTTCTTTAGTAGTTTATCAAGTTGAGGTATTGTAACGCCTAATGCGTTTGCCATGATTCCAAATGCACCTGGAAGTCGCTCTCCGAGTTGCCTCCTTAATTCTTCTGTGGAAACTTTTCCCTTACTAATCATCTGTTCCAGAGCTAGATACACCCCAGAAAGCTCGTCAGTTTTCAATCCCAACGTTCCGGCTGCTTTACTCACAGAATCAAATATCTTCTGGGTATCGGATGCTGTCATATTGGATTGTAATGCCGCTGCTCTGAACTTAATGTATCGTTCAGACATGGTTAGCAAATCGCCACCATAATTGATCGCAACATCAGAAAGGAATTTCTGTGTCTGGGCGAGTTCAGTCGAGGATTTGATTACAGTTTTCATTGAGAAGTTCAATGAATCTAAATCCTTAGTCTGCATATAGACAGCACGACCTAAACCCATTACAGCCTGAACAGAAAGGTAGGCTGTTGCATATGTTTTGATTGCAGAGGTTAGTTTGCCCCAAAATCCGAGGGTTGGTTGGAGATCAGTAATTTCTGATTTTACACCACGAATTGATGCTTGAAGCTGTTGGACATTGGCAACAGCATTTGGATCGGTGAATTTAACCTGAGTAAGTTGAAATTTCAGTAAGGCATATTGCGCCCGAAGCCGTTCAATCGAACCGACTGCCTGTGCATCGACTGCCATTTTAAGTTTTTGTTCTTGCCAATTAGCACGCAACGCCAATTGTTCTTCCCTAAGTGCTTTAGTCTGGGTAGCAACGTATGCCTTTGACCTCTGAGCCTCTAATGCTCTCATTGCAGACTGTTGCGCCTTGATCTCGGCAGTCAATTCCTTTTCTTTCTGGATATTGCCTGAAACGTAAGCCTTTGATCGTTGAGCCTCAAGCGACCGCAATGCAGACTCTTGTTTTTTTAATTCAGCGGTCAGTTGCTTTTCTTCATCAAGATTAGATTTGACAAATGCCTTTGATCGCTGAGACTCCAATGACACCTTAGCTGTCTGTTCTAGTTTAGCCTGATCAGCAGCAGCCTTAGCAGCATCTTTTCGTGCCTGAATATTTGCACGAAGCGTTTTGTTATATTCGTTTAATTGATCTTTTTGGGTGTTTATTGTTGTGAGTAGCTTACCGCCAACTTCTACATCTGCTCTTTTGGCTCTGGATAAAGCCTCGTATGCTTTTACGTTTTCTGAAAGTTCAGTTTTCAGTTTTTCAATGCTACTCTTTATTGCAACAGTACTCTGGGCAATCGCTTCATTTGCCTTCGTGACATTATTCAGATCGGCAACATTTATCTTCGGACTAGCGACAGTTCCTTGCCCCGAAAGTATTTCCTTCCATTGCTTATCCTTTTCTTGTAATTTTTTGGTGATCTCGTCAAGTTGCTTATCAAGTAGTTTTTGATTGACAAGCATATCATATTCTAACGTGCCTAATTTATCTGGAGAGTCTGCCATAGCGATAAGTATTTTCGCAAAGATAATAAAAAAAGAGGTTGTTACGCCTCTTTGTTTTTCTTTTCCCTAGCCTCCCTGATCTTCTTACTCGCCTCTTTATTGGCAGCAGCAACAGCATCAAATTCTGACTTCTTAATTTTTCCTTTATTGTAGTCAACTCTTGGCAAGTCAATGCACATAATTGTTCGTAGTGGTACTGAAATTCGGTGTTCGTAATCGTAATCACTTACACCGAACTCTTTCATAAAACTAGCTTTTTCTCCGATTGAAGTTCTGCTGACAATTGTTTCAGTTCGGTCTTCGTCAGCCTCATCTTCAACATATTCATCTGATCCAACAATACGATATTTTGAAAAAAAAAGCTGAGATCGAGTGCTTCGTATACAGTGGATAGAGCTTCTGTTATCTGCCGTCCGGTATTATTGCGGTAAATTTTGCGCCAGAAATACCAATGACGTAACTTGATTTTCCAATACGATCCAAGAATTAACATTGAGATACACTTCGATGCCAGAGTATTATTCAATGCCATCAATGCGATCATTTCTTTGGCATCGGCTGTTGGGTTCGGTTCTCGCTGTGCAATCAGGTACGAGATTTTACCGGAAGTCCATTCTTTTAAATATCGACATGGATATGTCTTTTTACCTAGAGTGACAAGGAATGGAATATCTTCTTTGATTTCGTGTTGGCGAAGTTGGGCTGCGGATGAGGTCATAGATCAACCGTATTTAGCACCTCTTCCGTTAATGCAAAATATAAGTTTTGAAGTTGATGAACGTATTTAATTACACGATCTGATGGTATCGAGTTCCAATATAAATACCCCCCATCTCTACGAAGCAATTCAATGCCATTAAACCCTAGTAGCGCAAGATTCGACTCTTTAAACCCAAATCTTCTTAGCCAATCCTCTGTTAATGGGATGGGATTAATTAATTCAAACGGAGTGATTTCTTCATCAATAATTCCCGTCTTTCGTCCGCTCTTCTTATCAACTCCATTCAAGTAATACTTAAAGAATTTCACTCCATCTACTTCGATTGTTACGATTGGTCTTTCCTTACCATCTTTGTCTATAAGCAGATTTCCAAATTCAAGTCCATTCTTTTCCATTTTATTTAGTTTTAGGTCTTATCAAATTATTCCAAATATTATACAGGTCTGTCATATTCTTAAAAAAATAAAAATTACGATCAATATATACTATTCGTGCCTCCTGATCGTCTTTTATTTTTGGCAGTATATTAGCCTCGCCATCCATCCAACCGAGAAAGTCAACGTCAAATATGATTTTCCCTTTCAATTCTTCATTATCTTTTTCCAACCGCTTAATTTCATTGATCATGCCATTGATAGTTTGCCTAATGCTCCCAATCCATGATTCGCTTTTCAATGAATAGCTCATAAAGTTTTCTTTCCAGTTGTCCCAAGTATGGTATTTTTTATCGTATCCATTCTCCGACAACTCCAAGACAAGCTCGTCTATTTCTCTGGCTGCAATTGCATTGTGTTGGATTTTTTCTGGATTGAAATTAGCCTCCAACGTAACTGCAAAGTTTTTTAACATCACGCCAAGTCCTGACGAATCAATCTTGATTTCGTAGGGAATTGTTTTTTCTGATTGCAATAACTCGTGCCTATTACATAAAACAAATCTAGTTGAATATGTCGGATCGACAGTGCATACGAGGCGAGTGCAAATAGATTCTTTCTGGGCGTCAGTGAATGTTTCTTCAATGCCAAGATGTATGCAATTTTTGCATGATTTGGTTTTTTCTTCCATTTTTTTCCGTTTTAGTTCACCACAAATATACAAAATATTTTAGGGATTCATGGGTATATGCTATAAAACACAAAACCCCTGTATTTCTACAAGGGTTTTGATTTATACGGGTTCAATACTCGAATCTTTATGTTTGCACATTCGGATATAATTAGCGTACCCATCAGCAACTCCTTCCGGTATTCGTATCGCAGTAGATTTATTGTTGGTCAAAGTAAACGGATGCCATTCTTTCAAATAACCATCTGCCACTTTTACAATAAACATCATTTCAACTTCTACCTTCAAATCCTCAGCAATAGGAATCACTTCATTTTTGACCTCTATTGTCGGTTTGATGTAATGCCTATTCTTACTCATCTTACGGAGTTTTTGTTAATGCTACAAAGTCAGCAAGTTCACCAGCAGAATCACCAGCCAATACAGTTCCGGTTACATCCAGAGTGAAAGACTCAGCACCAGTTTTCTTCCATACGGAAACAAGTTCTACGTGAGTGAAAACCAATCCCCATTCTTTGTACATGAATTTAATCATCTTCACTGATGGAATGATCTGAGAAGAATAACCAGTTGCGGTGTACCCAGATTCAAACAATGTTGGAGCAGTAACGGCAATATCGCTGTAGAATAATCCAAGAATGTCATTGCTGACATCAGGAATACGCAAAGTGAATCCGAACGATCCAGAGGCATACGATACATTGATCGGAGCAGCCTTCTGATCCACAAAAGTTTCCGTCTTTGCACCCTGAGCCTGGTCGATAGATAATGAGCTTTTCAGCGTGTAAAAAGCCTCATTCCAAGTAGTACCTGCCCCAACTGCTGCCCTGTCTGCGATGTACACAGCCATAAGGTCGGTTGGAGAAATCAGAGTACCAGTAAAAGCAACGTTTCCAGCCATAATATTAAGTTTTAATAAATTGAACAATCTAAATTTACAAGCGTTGCATGGAATCCGGATGAATCCCTTTTACCCACTTGATTTTTCTTTGTAAACCTATATGGAGCAGCGTCGTATGGCAATATATCCATCAATGCTTCGTACATCTCGGATAGTTTTGTCATGTTCTCTGTTCCATTAAGGTTAATATCCTTTGCAAACAATTGAATCATACAAATGCAATTTGCTTTATATGAACTACCATTATCCACAAAGCCATCACGAATCACACCATTAACATCAACAACAACAAAATCTTCAAGCGATGAATTTTGCGGTCTATTGGTCGTGAATATATTGGCAGAAGCTCCGGAGTCGTTGACCAGATGCCAAAGGACTGCTTTTATTTTTTCAGGATCAGTATCGTTTTTGTTCATCACTTAGGAATTTTAATGTGCTGATAAAATAATGGTTTCATCATTTCTTCATTAGTAACATTGTATCTTTTGTCAACATACTGTGCGTATGGCATCGCAGCGACATAATATAGAGCAAATCCTGTGCAGTTGCGAACATCTAAAGGAGGGTCATTGAGCATATCAAACAATTCATCTTGCCCCCAATACGCCTTTTCAGCATCAACTCCTGCAACTTTGAATATAGGCATTGCACTTGATTGGTCTTTTCTAGCTTCTCTGGGATATTCATCAGCACCCGATCTGGGATCAACTGCTAATTTTGGCGGTACGTGATACTCGATCAAACTGCCATTTTCATAAATCCCACATCCAATAGAATCCCACAAGTTGTGTGTCCATACAGCAACGTCAGTCAAATTAACCAGATCAAAAGCAGTTTCTTTTAAGGCGTTGAGATACCGTCTCCGGATAATTTCTCTTGCCTTCGAGATTCCCTGCGTTATGACCTGTTCATTTTTCATGCGCTAACTTTATCTGCCCAAATTGTCGTTCCATACTTCACTCCATCGACTTCCCAAACATCTTCAGTGGTTGACTGTTCGATCTTGCATTTAATCGGATCGTCGCCTTCTTTCAAAGTGACATCAATCTGATCTCCTTTCAGAATCGTATCAGGTATACACTGACAATAAATTGTGTAGTCGCTAACAAACACATCGTCTTTCATTGTAGTACCACCACTTGTCCGAACCTGACAATCAACTTCACCCGACCAAATTACAGTCGTGGTTGTTTCGAATGGAGGCTCAACTCCTGAGGCGGTTCTGCTGATTTCAGCAAAATGTGGATATTCTGGATTTGTTAGTGTCGTTGACATATTACCAAAGATTTGTGCCGTCTTTCATTCCATAAAAAGCATTGGATTCGCCATATTTCTTGTAGATAAGATTTGCAGCCGCCAAATAGGCACTCCTATCAGTCGAATTAATATTAGCTCCTCCAGTGCTTCTTTTCCAATTTCCCTTTGAAACAGATTCGCTTCCTTTTCCTAGCTTATTGAATAATACCATGTAAAGGTCAGCCTGAGCCAACTCTTTACTTCTATTATCTACATCAAGAATATCAGCACCGACAGAGATACCTCGCTTTAGGAGTACAGATGTCATGTTCTTGGCTGAGAAATCATCAGCAAATAATCCGTTTAGGTAATCTTCAATTATAGTCATAATTAGGAAGCTGCTTCGTCAGTAGTTAATTGCAGAATGTATTTTGGAACGTTAGGAACAACCAATGCAGTCAATTCGGATTCGATATACTGAATCTTGTTTTTAGCATCGAAAGTCTGAGTTAACACAGTACGTCCACCATCAAAGGTTGCGATACGTGCAGCCGGATCAGGAATAATAATAGGCTCAACGGCCTTGATTGTTCCAAGTAATCCAGATGGGCGAAGAACAACAACAGCTTCGTCAAATGGGCGAATCTGAGTATATTCAACAGCACGGGTCAGCGGATTGTATTTATCAACGGACACCATTGAGTCAATAACAGTGATCTGAGGAAGTCTATTCTCAGTCATGAAGGCATTTACAGCAGTAGTTCCGATCAGCATATTGGCAACATTCGAAATGTTAGCATTTGCGTTCAGGAATACAGCGATCTTTTCTTTTACCTTTGGATGGAAAAGGAAAGAGTTGTATAATGCTTCAGACATTTCGAAAGTACCGTCAGCAACAGGAATCATATTCACTTTTGCGTAACGAACCATGTCCATCAAGTCACCGATTGGGTTTGAATTAACCAAGTCAGTCCAAACATATTTTGTTCCGTTTGTTCCAAATCCACCAGCTTTTTTCTTGTTAGCTGCCGGAATACCGAAGTCGAAAGTCAAATTTGCAATACCGCCTGGGTTATTGGTAGAAGTGATTGCGAACTGTCCGGTAGATACTGCTTGGTGACGCATATAGGTCAAAGTATTGTAGTTACCACCAATCAATTTGTCGGTAGAGTTGAATAATATTTTAGCCAACTGTTTCTGCATGACAGGGGTGATATTTCCGAATCTCTGAGCGAGAATCATCTGTTCACGAATCTGACGTTCGTCCATGATAAATCCATGTTTGAAACGTGGAATTTGTCCTTCAGAAACGGTTGCAGAAGTGTTTGCGTGAGTTCCACCTGGAGAGCTAAGGTCAACGAAAGTTGCCATTGCATAAATTCCAAGTTCTGCTTCAAGTTGACGATAAGTAAAGTCGATCTGGATGTTATCATCCCAAACGAAACCTTCAGTCTGAGGCGCATTGTATTTATCGGCAAGGAGTGTGTTCACAAATTCTTGATACTCTACTCCGGCCAATCCATACGCCATAATGTCATAATAAGCCTGATTTCTTTGCATGGTAGTGGATTTTAGTGTGAGTTATCAAATTTAATTGTGGTAAGTCCTGCCTTGATGCCTGTACTCATTAAAGGAGTACGTTCTGCATATACAGTTCCGGTATGAACGCCTGCGCAAGTAGCAACAGTAGTTGCAGTTTCAATATACACATCTTCGTAAACAAGTGCATTTGGAACAGCATACTGAGCTTTAGTACCACCAGTTGCAGCAGCTTCAACTAACAAAGAATCAACTGCTAATGCACCTAATGAATTTGCTACAATAGTAATGGTGTCAAATGCAGTTCCTTGGGTTACAGTACCAACAGTGATAGCAGTACCAGTTCCGGTAGATGCTGCTGGAGGAACCATGATAAAATTACCTGCTTTCAAACGAGGCAATCCTGGGAGAACTGTAATTTTCAGTGCGGTTGCAGAAGCGTCAATGGCTTCATATACTTTAAAAACATTACACAATTTTGCAGTGTGCGCTGCTGTGTCGATCTCAACCGGATGTCCGGCAGCAATGACAGTGCCAGCAGCAGGTAAATTGGCGATCACGCCTCCACCTTGCCACTTGCCATTCGGATCAACTGATCTCCATACGGGTATCCCACCACCAAATTCAGTGGTCTTTCTTCCGTAAGCATTTCCTGTACTCATGGGTTATAATTTTATTGTTTTGGTTGTGGCAATTTGCCCTGAGCGACCAGATCAGACCTTAATTCATCGAGCATTGGATTTGAACCTTTATCACCACCAGCAGAAGCAGCTTGTACTTCAATGGATGGCAGTCCGATTACTGACCTGAGTGATTCATACTGTGACTTGAAGCCATTTATCATGGACTCTTCGTCTGCATGAGTAGTGTTGGTCAGCAGTTCGATGGCAACCGCTTTCTCGAATAAAGATTTCTCCGTATCGCTTACTTTAAATTTAGATAGAAAACCTTCTTTCGCCTTTGATACAAGTGCTGCCGATGCCTCTTGTTTGGATTTAGTCTCTAACTGAGATTTAATCCCTGAAACTTCTTCCTCTTGCTTTTTCTTCCATTCAGTGAACCATGAAGGTTCGTCGTTTGTTGGAGCAGGTGGAGCAGGTGGGTTTGCAGGAGGTGCAGGCGGATTGGTTGGAGGAACATGTTCTTTAACAGCTTTTGCAGCGATAAAAGAAATGTTTCCATCAAGCTCTTGTAAGAATGGCTTTTGGGCTTCTATGATACCAGGAATCAAAGTTTCGTCAGTAACTCCAAGTGATAGGGTGGTAGCTAGTTTATCTAGTGTGCGGTCGGATACTGAGGTTTTTTCACCACAGGCAAGTTTTAATTGTGCTAAGATTTTTTCTTTCACGGATGTTGGATTTAATTTATTGCACAAATGTAGCAATGTTTTTAAACATATCAAATTCGCAAAATATATTTTAGTACCTTTGCCTCAAATCAAAAAATGATTGATGGCAAAAAAGGTCAAAGAAGTTGCTGAACCAGTTTTTCGTGAACAACTAAATATTCGAGATGAGGACATTTGTCCCCAATTGGGTCTTCAGGAAGAAGTTCTTTTAAGCGATGCTGATATTACGCTATGTGGTTCAAACAGAGGAGGTGGCAAGAGCTTTGCGCTTATATTAGATAGCCTTTACGACATCTCAAATCCCAATTTCGGAGCAATGTACTTCCGAAAAGAAACCGGAGAATTAGAGAAAAAAGGTGGGCTATATGATAAGGCATCTGCAATATTTCCATTATTAGGAGCAAAAGGTACGAAACTAAAATTCGTATTTCCTTCCGGCGCGTACATCGTGTTTGACCACCTTGCCAATGAAGATGAAAAAAATATTGAGCGTCGATTTAAGGGACTAGAAGTTCCAGCTATCTATATAGACGAGATCGACCAAATATCCTTCCCAACCTTCTTAAAACTAATGCAATCGAATAGGAATAGCTCTGGCATCCGCAATAGGATTGTGGGGACACTTAACCCAAATAATGAAAGTTGGGTTCGCCCATTTTTAGACTTTTACATCGGAGAAGATGGTTATATAATTCCAGAAAGAGACTGCCAGACTATTTATTTTTACGTATATGGTCAGGACGTTTCTGATATTATATGGGCAGAGTCAAAAGAAAGACTCTATGAAAAAGCACAGAATTATATAGACTCTGCTTGGCGTGACGAGTTCTATGCTTCTGGATTAACCAAATTCGACCTCATAAAGTCCTTGAAATTTGTAAAGGGAGATGTCGCTCAAAATAAAAAGCTTTTAGAAAGCCAACCTTCATACATAGCCAATATTGCAGCTGGAGGATCGGCAGCTATCGCCAGAAACTTAGATGGCAACTGGAATGTTCGTGCGGATGGGGTCGAGATGGTTAAGCGTAATGTCATGGATCGGATGTTTGATACCGATAGACGTGCTGAAACAAATGGCGTAAAATACATGACAATCGACGTAGCCCTACTCGGACTGGATAATTTTATTATGATAATCTGGGATAATCTCCATATCGTTGATGTTATTTGCAGGGAGCGACTTGACTCCGGTGCTGCGATTGCATTAGTGGCTTCTACGTTTGCAGAATACGGAGTCCGTGAAAACAACTGCTCGTTTGACAACGTGGGCAATGGACAAGTTTTGACCTGCTATAAAAGATCCATTCCTATCAATGCTATGGCTGCCCCTTTAGGAAAAGAGATTGCATATGACAATCTGAAAAGCCAACTGATGTACACGCTAGCGAAATACCTTATCGAAGAAAAAATTACCTGTTCTCCAAATGCTGCTGAGAAATTATTTAACTACGGTAAGGGAACTACTAAAGCGAAACTTTCCTTCAAGGAAATACTTCACAACGAACGTCGCGCGCTCATGCAAGCTGAGTCAACCGGAAAGACAAAGATGTTGAACAAGAAGGAAATGAAGAAAATTCTCGGCGGTATTTCCCCCGACTTTCTCGAAGCCGTAGCCTACCGCATGATTTTCGAACTCGACAAGAAGCAATCCAAGGGCTTTTCGGGATTGGAGTTCTTATAGCCGCACGTCATAAATAAGGACTTGAATATTTGTAAATTCTTTTTATTACCTTTGCTCCAACATCAACACTCACATTATGGCAACCTATCTAATTGCAAACGAAATTACTATAACTCGCCAAGCAGGAGATTTGGCTGACATAACTTTCACAGTTCCAGATGTGCTTTCAATGAGCGGAAAGACTGCTAAGTTTGAAGTTATTGATAAAAATAGAAAGACCATACTTAAAAAGGTGTCACCTGATATAACTATTTCAGGTCAAGTAATTACCATACCATTGATTCCTTCAGATACGCAAAACTATCCAGGAACTCATTATTGGGAATTGAAGGTAAGCACTCCGATTACTATCGGACATGGATCATTTGTAATCACAAAAACAATTATAGTATGAGCGATGTACTCATTAAATTGAACATAGCTCAACCAATACTACTTAAATTAGCAGTAGATAACGGGTTTTGCATCATTCCAGATCAAGTTCCGGCAGCAGAACCGTTATTTTTAGCATCAGAGGCGTTTAAATTTGAGAATGGGGATAAAGGTAGACTAGAAGATGCGCTGGTAGTTTCTGGAAGACTTGCTGAATTTAGTACAGAACAAGCAAGATTTGAGGCAAGGGAAAATCTTAATTTAAACGATATAGATTGCGGAACATTTAATTAAATAAATACTATGGGAACTCAACGGATTCAAATCAAGCGTGGTGCGAAAGCAAACTTACCAACTACCGGAATGCTGGCTGGTGAGTTGATGGTAACTACTGATCGCGGAACTCTGCATATAGCTACGGATGCAACGACAAAACTACCAATAGTTCCAGCTATTGATGACTTGACTACGCTCGCATCCATTAGTGGTGCGGATGATTTAATATTAATACATGACGCATCAGAGGCAGCAGCACCAAAAGAAAAGAAAATAACATTCAACGCATTTAAGACTGCGTTAAATATTCCATCGTCTGATTCTGATGAAAAGGTAGCTGTCGTCGCTGGAGGAACTTCTGGGTACATATATGGGACGAATGGAACTGACGGTATTATTCGTATGTCAACAGGATTGTCTATGACAAAAGATAGTGGAAGTGGATTCGTTACTCTTGATGTGGCTACTGTTGATGGCGGAACATTTTAATATATAAAGCATGGCTCGCGGACATATAATAAAAATACTTCGGACTACTAGAGCTAATCTTGAAATACAGAAAGCAGCGAGTGGATTAATTCAAGGTGAGCCTTATTTAATTACGGATGAAAATAGAATTGCAGTAGCATTATCAGTGAATACCTACGAAACATACACAAAGCAATCAGAGGTATCAAATCTTTTAACTCAACAACAAATAGAAGGATTAATATGAAAATTTTAAATACGACGACCGACAAAATCGAAGTAATTCTTGGTGGTACAATCACTACAAATCAACTTCCATGTTATTGTTCTTGGAGAGATAGAACAGCTACAACCTTTATTGCAGGTCGTACATTGATAAATACTAACTCAGGTACGGCAGTAGACATAACTGGTTCTCCGGCATCATCCACCCAGAGAATTATTGATGAAATTAATGTATTCAATGCAGATACAGTAAATGCAGTTATTACCGTTAGATTTAATGCCAATGGAACGACATATACCTTATTTAAAGCAACTTTAGCTCCCAACGAAACTATAGTTTATCAAGATGGAGAAGGATTTTATGTCACAGCCAGTACCGGAGCAAGGAAATTATCTATCAATCAAGGGGCAAATGCTATTTCTTCTGGATGGACTACGGTAGTACTAGGATCGGATGTAATTAATAACAACGGAGTGGCTAATACGATAGCTGACGTTACAGGATTAAGTTGTTCTATGCTTGCAGGCAAGATGTATTACTTTAAATTTGTTATTTACTATACATCCGCAGCAACATCTACTGGTTCTAGGTGGGCGGTAAATGCTAGCGCGGGTACGGCAGCAAATCTTAGTATGGTATCGGAATATTCATTAACTACTACTACAACGACAAGAAATGCCTTAATACAAGTATTCGATAGCCCATCAGCAGCGAATGCAACAAGTGCTGCAACTACGAATAATATGGCAATCATGGAGGGGTATTTTGTGCCATCAGCAGACTGTACTTTCATTGCTAGGTTTGCAAGCGAAGTATTGAGTAGCGCTATAACTGCGAAGGCTGGAAGTGTGTTATACTATCAACAGCTAAATTAGTGTATATTTTTATTATCTTTACATCATTATTAATACTTATATCAACACTATGGCAGCAATTTATAAATCAGGAACGCAATGGGTAGTAGTTGGCGACGCTAAATATACCCTCGATGCAGGCTCATGTATCGCAGTTGAAACAGCAGATGGCACTTACATCACGCTGAATTTAAAACCCACAATGGAAAGTATATTGAGTGTCAAGTATACATCTATCACCAATGAAGCCGGAACCGCTTACACAAAAGATCAGGTATTAGCATTACTTCAGGACTTTTTACGTCCGGCAGTTGGAGTGCCTGGAGGTTGTGTGGCAGTAACTCCTCATAATACAAATTTACTTCCTGCCGTTGGATGGATTGAAGTTCGAGGTACTGCCGGAAATGTGGCGATAGTTGATGCGTATGGAAATGCTTCATTGGTACTTGCTTTTGACGCAAAAGAAATGTCGAAGTGTTTGGTATCTCGCGTACTTGCTACCGGAACTACCGCTACTGATATTTATTTATACTACTAGGTATGAATAATTCACTAACACTTGCATTGCAAGGAAGGGTTAGACAAGGCACAAATTTGAACCCATCACCACCTATAGCATTATCATTATCTTTAACTTGGGATGATATTATAAATGTTCCAGTTGCAGATGCTTTAAGTGTTTCAGATTGGAATACATTCTTTGATCTGCCTAATACTAGTACTGCTTTTACTTCAGTAAGTGTTAATGATAATTCAGTAGAATTAATTGGTGGTGCTAATATAGCATTAAACGATGATCTATTTTCCTCTAATACAAATATTTTATCAATAATTGATAATGGAGTTATAATTTCTGCTGGAAACAGAGTGTTTAATAGTTGTATAGAAATATTTAATATAAATCTACCTAATTTGGTTACAGCAGGTGATGAGTGTTTCAGTGGTTGTACTAGTTTAACTAATCCAGATTTCTCTAGTTTAACATCAGCAGGTAATTATTGTTTTCAAAATTGTACTAGTTTAACTAATCCAGATTTCTCTAGTTTAACATCAGCAGGTAATTATTGTTTTTATCAATGTTATGGTTTAGTCAATCCCGATTTTTCAAACTTAATCACAGCAGGGGAATATTGTTTAG
>Ga0302286_10000967_pt1 | contig 21922 bp, 20 predicted proteins | sample III_Fen_E2_3_FD_198765 | JGI IMG/M metagenome (GOLD analysis project Ga0302286, IMG submission 198765) | Peat permafrost microbial communities from Stordalen Mire near Abisko, Sweden - III_Fen_E2_3 | ecosystem: Environmental > Terrestrial > Soil > Wetlands > Permafrost | place: Sweden: Abisko...
GAAAGTTCCGGTGTCTTCGAAGTATGTCGATCGGATATTGATTGCAACCGGAACAATTCCGGATGAAGATACTAAGAAAGGTCTTTTGAAAGTGGCCGATTTTATTTATAAGGATGAGTTCTGGAAAGCTCAGATTGAACAGATTTTTATTCAGGCGAATGGCGAATTATTACTGATGCCGCAAGTGGGAGATTATTTGATTGAATTTGGAGCTCCGGAAGATACTGAGAAAAAGTTAAGAGGGTTGAAAGCCGTATACCAACAGGGATTTAAAAATATGGGCTGGAACAGGTATAAGACCATTAGTGTTAAATATCGGAACCAGGTGGTTTGCACAAAAAAGTAGATTATGGACAAAAAGGAAAAAATTTTTGCAGCAGTTGACATCGGGTCTACAAAAATTGTAGCTCTTGCTGGAACAAAAAACGAAGATGGTAAAATTCAAATCATTGGGATTGGTCAAAGTGCCTCCAGAGGTGTCAGTCGTGGTGTTGTTCTTAATGTTGAAGAGACGTTTGTGGCTATTAGCGATGCTGTTGGCCAGGCCGAAAGGGATTGCGGGCAGGATATTGAACAGGTATTTGTTAATATTTCCGGTCAGCAATTAATCACTCATACCAGCATTCAGAAGAAAACAATGAGCCGTGAGCATTGTTTCACGGAATCTGATGTAAATCAATTAAAAGAACAAGCTCGTCAAATGAACCTTGAAGAGGGAATGTGCATCTACCACATTAATCCTGAATTGTTCACTGTTGACGGAGAACCGGTTGTTTCCAGCCCTGTGGGTACAATTGGCGAAATAATTGAAGCAACGTATAAGCTTCACGTGGCTCCGGAGTATTACAAACGAAATATTGCAAAGAGTTTCGAGCGTGGTTCCATTATGGTTCAGAATGCCATTCTTGATCCAATTGCTTCTGCCGAAATTGTGCTGAATGACGATGAAAAGGAATCGGGTGTTGCTTTGGTTGATATCGGTGGTGGGGCTACGAAGATTTCAATTTTCTGTGAGGGTGTATTGTGCTTTACTTCCATGGTTCCATTTGGAGGGAATGTGGTTACCCGCGACATTAAAGAGGGGTGTGCAATAACAGCTAAACAGGCTGAATCGTTGAAGGTTCAGTTTGGTCAGGCCATTGCTGAATTTGCTTCAGAAGGAAAAATGGTTACGATTCCGATCCCTGGTGGATGGGAACCCAAACATATCTCTGTTAAAGGTCTTTCTCAAATTATTCAGGCTCGTATGGAAGAAATCATTGTCGGTTTCTTTTATCAGATCCGAAAATCGGGTTATGTCGATAAGTTGGGCGCAGGTATTGTAATTACAGGAGGTACTTCGTTATTGCGCGATTTACCGCAACTGATCAATTATCATACCGGATTGGCTGTTCGTATTGGTACTCCTAACCTTAACCATTTTGTTGAGCGGAAGGAAATTAACGATCCTCGTTTTGCTACCGTGTTAGGTTTGCTTAAAATGGCCGATGCTGAGGTTGGTGCAGGAAGAAAATCTCGAAAGAGGAGGAAAGTGAAATCAGACGAACCAGGGATTTTTAAGACCGTTCAAACAAAACTGGTACAAGGAGTTATAAGCTTTTTTGAAGAAAATCCAGCAGATACAGAAATGACCTAGGTATTAATATAATCATGTTTGCCTTATGATCGATGAATTACTTAACTTCGGACTAGAGCGTGCAAATTCTTCCATCATCAAAGTAATTGGTGTTGGAGGTGGTGGATGCAATGCCGTCAAAAACATGTTTGAAGAAGGCATTGAAGGTGTTGATTTCATTATTTGCAACACCGACGCGCAGGCGATGCAGAACAACCCGGTGCCGGTTCGTATTCAGTTAGGGGTTACCCTTACTGAAGGACGTGGAGCCGGTAATCTTCCAGAACAGGGAGAGCATGCCGCAATCGAGAATCTTCGTGATGTTCGGGAGGTACTCGAAGGAACCACAAAGATGGTGTTTATCACCGCTGGGATGGGAGGTGGAACCGGAACCGGTGCTGCTCCTGTTATTGCGCGTTTGGCTCAGGAATTGAATATCCTTACGATTGCCGTTGTTACCATTCCTTCCAGATCTGAAGGTAAACGTCGATTTGAGCAGGCCTTGGATGGTGTCGAAAAATTAAGGGAGTATGTTGATAGCATGTTGGTGATCAACAATGAAAAACTCCATAAAATATATGGCAATCTGCCCGCCTCAAAAGCTTTTAAAAAAGCTGACAATATCATTACTACAGCAGTAAAGGGCGTTGCTGAAATTATTACGCTTCATGGAAATATAAACATCGACTTTGCCGATGTGAGCACAGTGATGGCTGGCAGTAAGGTATTCCTGATGGGTACCGGTTATGCTGAAGGACCGGATCGTGCAATGACTGCCGTGAAGCTGGCTCTCGAATCGCCTCTGCTCGATATCAGCAGCATTCGGGGAACTAAAGATATTTTGCTTAATATCATTTCCGGATCAGAGGAAATTACCATGGGCGAGATAGGTGAAATTATTGACTATCTTCAGAATGAAGCCGCTCAGGAAGCAACGATTATCTGGGGGAACGGTTGTGATCCGAAGCTTGGTAGTCAGATTAGTGTTACCATCATTGCTACCGGATTTGATGTTAGTCAGAATCGGATGTACCAGAGTAATCCAACGGAAATTATTGAGCTGGAACCTGAAAAACTGGAGTTCGATATTAATCTGGACGATGCAGAAGATCTGCTTGATGCTATGCTAAAACCTGAAGTTCCGAAAGAACCAATTTTTGAAGTTAATGGTTTGCCAACTTACCGAGCTGGGAAACGTTTGCATACCGAACCGGAGAGTGCTATTCTCGATTTAACTGCTGCTGTTGCCAGTCAACCCAGAGTTGATCGCGTTGCAGAAAAGGCTGCAGAAAAGGCACTGAAAGCAGAACAGGCGGCAGCGAAGGCTGCTGAGCTTGCTGCCGCAAAGGCTGCAAAAGAAGCAGAAAAAGCTGCGAAAAAAGCTAACCGGAAGGCTGATTCTAAAATGTCTTCAGAAACAAATTCTGAAGGCGGAAATGTCGACGGTTGGTTTACTCGTCAGTTCTCTAAATTCTTTGAAGAAAAAGACTCTTCCACACCTGAAGGGAATGCTAAAAATTGATTATAAACAAGAAAAATATAGGCTATGGCAAACGAAATTATGAATTTTGATTTAACCGAGAATACGGGCTCAATCATAAAGGTAATTGGTGTTGGAGGAGGTGGTGGAAATGCGGTGAATCACATGTTCTATCAGGGAATTCGTGATGTAGACTTTATGGTCTGCAACACTGATGCTCAGGCTTTAATTAATAGTCCGGTTCCATATAAAGTTCAGCTTGGTTCGTCGCTGACTGAAGGTCGTGGTGCCGGAAATAAACCGGAAACAGGTCGCGACTCTGCGATTGAGAATATTGAGGATGTTAAGAAAGTCCTTTCGAACAATACCCGAATGGTATTTATTACTGCGGGGATGGGTGGTGGTACCGGTACTGGTGCAGCTCCTGTAATTGCTGCCGCCGCTAAGGAATTAGGAATTCTTACGGTCGGTATTGTTACGATTCCTTTCCGTAATGAAGGGCGTCGTCGTATCAAACAGGCGATCGAAGGTATTGCAGCTATGGAGACTCATGTCGATTCGTTGTTGGTTATCAATAATGAGCGCATCCGTGAGATGTATGGCGACTCGCGGATTTCTGATGCTTTTGCCAAAGCCGATAATATTTTAACAACAGCGGCCAAGGGTATTGCTGAAATTATTACTGTTCCCGGATATATCAACGTTGACTTTGCCGATGTTGAAACTGTTATGCGTAACAGCGGTGTGGCATTGATGGGTACCGGTATTGCTTCGGGTGTTAACCGTGCCGTTATTGCCGTTGAAGAAGCTTTGAATTCACCGTTACTGAACAACAACGATATCATGGGTGCCCGTAACATCCTGTTGAATATTACTTCCGGAGTTGATGAAATTACCATGGACGAGATTGGAGCCATTACTGACTATGTGCAGGAAAAGGCCGGAAATTCAGCCGATTTGATCTGGGGTAACGGAGTCGACGAATCGTTGGAAGATAAGATCTCGGTGACCATTATTGCAACCGGCTTTAGTACCAGTAGCATTCCTGAAATGGTTATCAACAAGCATCAGGAAAAAACATACCATACCTTAATGGATGATGATTCTGAAGCTATGCCATTTGTAAAACCAGAACCCCGTTCGGTTGAAAATGAGCTTTATGGATCAAAGAAAGTAAAACAAAAAACTTTTGAGTTTGAAATTAATACCGGCGTTGACGAGTTTGACGAGTTGTATGGTAATTTCCAAGCCAAAGATGAGGTAGTTTCTGAACCGGTTGATTTTGCCGAAACTTCTGAAGAGAAGGTTAATGAGTTGGAAAACATTCCGGCCTATCGTCGGAAGAATTCAAGTTTCTTTGGATTAAAAAAAAAAATAGATGAGAAATTTTCCCGATTCTCTATTTCGCCAGATGATAATAATAAGGTAGTTTTGAGGGATAATAATTCGTTTCTATACGATAATGTTGACTAAATTTTAGGATATGAGTTTATTTGAACAAATAAGTAGCGATATCACCGCAGCCATGAAGGCACGCGAAAAAGAGAAATTAGAAGCTTTAAGGGGTATCAAAAAAGTAATGCTGGAGGCTAAATCGGCTGCCGGTGCTACTGGTGAATTAAGCGATCAGGAAAGCCTTAAACTTATTCAAAAACTGGCTAAACAGGGAAACGACTCGGCTGCAATTTACAAGGAACAGGGTCGTGCCGACCTGTATGAACAGGAAATATTCCAGGTAAAGGTTTTTGAATCTTATCTGCCCACCAAAATGTCGGATGCCGAATTAACAGTGGCTATTCAGGCTATTATTGCTGAAGTAGGGGCATCGAGTGTAAAAGAAATGGGAAAAGTTATGGGTGTAGCTTCCAAAAAGCTTGCCGGACTTGCTGACGGGAAAGATATCTCGGATAAAGTCAAAGAACTTTTAAGTTAGAATAACTGTTGAAAGAACGTAGGTTCTTGTTTATGGATAAACAAAAAGCGGGCAATTTGCCCGCTTTTTGTTTTAGGTATAAGGTAATTCCTAAATGTTCTTGTCTTTTAAAATCACATCGTGTGCACCACCTTCGATAATGGATGTTGATGATACCAGCGTAATTTTGGCATTTTTCTTCAGGTCTGGAATGCTTAATGCACCACAGCTACACATGGTCGAAACAATTTTTCCAAGAGTAATATCGAGGTTGTCTTTTAGTTTCCCGGCATACGGAACATAGCTGTCGACACCTTCTTCAAATTTTAGGGAATCACTACCACCCATGTCGTAACGTTGCCAGTTACGTGCGCGGTTTGAACCTTCGCCCCAATATTCCTTAACGTAAGTATTGCCCATTTGTAGCTTCTTGGTTGGGCTTTCGTCAAAGCGGGCGAAGTAGCGGCCCATCATAATGAAATCCGCGCCCATTGCCAGTGCAAGTACCATGTGGTAATCCTGAACAATTCCACCATCCGAACAGATTGGGACATAAATACCGGTCTGTTCGAAGTATTCGTCTCTGGCTTCAGCAACTTCAATGATCGATGTTGCCTGTCCGCGACCAATCCCTTTTTGTTCACGGGTGATACAAATAGAGCCTCCGCCAATACCTACTTTAACGAAATCGGCACCTGCTTCAACCAGATACAAGAATCCTTCTTTGTCGACCACATTGCCGGCTCCAACTTTTACTGCCCCTTTGTATTGGGTTTTAATATATTCGATGGTGTCTTTTTGCCATTCCGAAAAACCATCCGATGAATCAATACATAGAATATCGGCACCCGCTTCAACTAATTGGGGTACACGTTCTTTGTAATCACGTGAGTTAATTCCGGCACCAACCAAGAGCTTTTTGTTTGAATCCAGCATCTCGTTGGGATTTTCGCGGTGCTCATCGTAGTCCTTCCGGAAAACAAAATATTGTAGGTTCTGATCTTTATCGATGATCGGAAGTGTGTTGAGCTTGTGATCCCAGATGATATCGTTGGCTTCGGTTAGCGTAAGGCCGATTTGTCCGGTTACCAGTTTCGAAAATGGAGTCATAAACTCGCTGATTTTGCGGTCAAGACTATCTTTTGACTCACGATAATCGCGGCTGGTAACGATTCCCAGAAGTTTACCATTGGAGCTGCCATCTTCTGTAATTCCGATGGTAGAATGACCTGTCCTTGCTTTTAATGCAAGTACGTCACGCAGCATATTTTCCGGAGTCAGGTTTGCATCGCTAACTACAAATCCGGCTTTGAATTTTTTTACTTTGCGAACCATTTCGGCTTGCGTTTCAATTGACTGAGATCCGAAGATGAATGAAAGTCCACCATTTTTTGCCAATGAAATGGCCATTCTGTGATCGGATACCGACTGCATAATCGCAGAAACAAAAGGAATGTTTAATTCCAATTCAGGAGTAGTTCCTTTTTGATACCTAACCAATGGAGTTTTTAAAGATACGTTTTGAGGGAAACATTTTTTTGTCGTTAATCCCGGGATCAATAAATATTCATTAAAAGTTCTGGAAACATCGTTGGTATACCTGGCCATAGCTATCGTCTTTTAAAATGAAAAATTGCGCGAATTTAATGAAAAATTGCTTACTATTAATCCTGAAGTTGATTACCATCTTCAGTGTAATTGTTTGAAATCGGAGTTCTCCGATTTGTATGCCGACAATTTTAATATTCTCCTTTAAGGAAAGCGGTTCCGTTGAACAGGGCTATTTTTGTTCCTTGTTCGTCGGTAATCGCTACGGAATAGTTTGCCAATGTTTTTCCGGAGCTTATTTCTTTGGCTGAAGCTGTAAGTTTTCCTGAAGAGGCTCCTTTGAAGAAGTTCATATTCGCCTGACAGGCAACAGCAATGCGTCCATGAGAATTGGAAGCTGCTGCAAAGGTGAAATCAGCCAGCGTAAACAGGGCTCCTCCCTGAATAATATTGACCCCATTCAGGTGTTTTTCTTCAATGATCATTTCGGCAGTAGCTTCTCCTTTTCCTATCGATGTTAGGTGGATGTCGCAAAGGTTGGCGAAACGATCATTCTTTAGTATTTGCTCAAGTCTTTTTATTCTGTTTTCCATATCAGGATTTTTTTCAGGGCGAATATTCGAGACAGAAAGGTAAAAAAAAAGCGGGCTGTTAGCCCGCTTTTTTTCTGATATATACTATTAATAGAATTTTGATCGTCTGTCTTCTATCTTAACGGTTTTCTTCAGTGATTCGAAAACCTGAGATCCGGCGCGATAGGCAACGGATTGAGCAAGCCGGCTTTTTTCACCTTTCAGGTCGGTGTCCGAACTGGTAGTGAATGAAGTTACTTTGGCTATATATACTCCATTGTTTCCTTCAATAGGTGCAGAAACTTTACCTTCAGAAATGTTACATACAGCACCAATTACTGCGGGTTCAAAACCTACAGATGGAATTGAGTATGATGTGAAGTTTACACCGGCAGCTTCTTTTACCTGAGTTGAAAGTTTAGATGCAACACTGGCAAGATCTGATTGGCCGGCTGCAGCACTTTTCATTTTTTCAGCAAGCATCTGAGCTTTTTTCTCTTTGCGTACAGCAACATCAATAAGTGGTTTAGCACCTTCAAAAGATGATTCACCTTTTTCAGTTACTCCGGTCAATATACCAATCACAAATTTATTACCATATTCGAAGATGCTTGAACCTTCGCCGCTTACCAGTACTTTTCCTTTTTCAGCAGTGAATGAAGCACGAACCAATTGACGCGAATTATCCAATCCGGCAACCAGACGGTCGTTTTCGTTCAATGTAGCGATTTTCTTATCTAGTTTTTGAGAAACTACAGCTTTGCTGAAAGCATCTGCGGTTTGGTTTTCGCTGGCAAATTTGCTGGCTTCAGAATATACTTTCTGATATGTTGTGTTGCTAGGCTCGATTTTCTTAGCAAGAGTAGCAATACGAACTTTGTTGACTTCTTTACCTTTTTTAGTTGGTTTGATGATGTGGAATCCGAAACGGGTAGTAGCAACGTATAATTTGTTAATTTCTCCGTTGAAAGCAGCTTCTTCAAATTCGCGAACCATCTGTCCGTGTTTGAACCAGCCCAAATCTCCACCTTTCATTTTAGAACCTGGATCTTCTGAATATTTCATGGCAATCTCAGCGAAGTTTGCTCCAAGCTCGATTTTGCGTTTTAAGCTGTCAACCAATGTTTGTGCTTTTTCAACACTACCGATTGTTTGAGGATTAATCAGGATATGACAAGCCTGAACTGAATCAGGTAACGATTTAAACTGATCAAGTTTTACCAGTTTGTATTCGTTGTTTTCCAGATATGGTCCGTAGAAATCGCCAGGTTGTGCAGAGAATGCCCATGCACTTATTGATGCAGGAAGTTCTTCTCTTTTATAGAATGTTGGGTCGAAACTTTCATCGGAGTTTGCATTTACATACTGAGCGTTATCGGTAGCATTTGTAAATTCAGTTTTGTTATCTTCAACCCATTTTTGTGTAGCTGCATTATCAGTGTTTGAAGGAAGTACATCGAAAGTTACGTACTCAATGGTACGGGTGTTTTCTTGTTTGAATTCGTCTTTGTGCTTGTTGTAATATTCTTTCAATTCGCTGTCAGAAACGGTAAATCCAGCATCTGAAATCGTAGAGTATGGTAATGTTACATACTGGAAATTAGCGCTTTTATTTTTTTCAGACAGACTTTTTTTAGCTTCTTCGGTAGTAACATACAAGCCTTTTGTTATCAGACTGTTGTATTTCGAACGAAGTTTGTCTTGTTTGATCTGGTTTTCGATGAATAACCAGTATGCTTTCTGCTGCGGAGTAGCAGAGGTTTCCAATGATTTCAAAAATTGAATGATCATGGATTTGTCGATCGTACCTGTTTTAGGATTTTTGAAAAGATTTTGAATAATTGGATGTGGATCTTTTCCCTGAACCAGGTCGAATAATTCATCAGCACCAACAGAAATTCCTAAATTTTCAGTTGCTTTACCTATGATATTTTCCTGAAGGTAACCTTGCCATACTTGTTCGCGAATTTGATCCCAGGTATTTTCGTCAATTTGAGTTTGCCGGGTATTCATTTTGTAAACCTCAGAAAGCTCTTCAACTTTCTTTTGAAAATCGGGATATTGAACAGATTCCCCATCAATTTCTGCAATCTTCATTTGGCTGGGCCTCATTAACTTACTTCCGGAGTTAAGCATGTCACCCAAAATAAAAGCGCCTAAGGCAAGACCTATAACCCCCGCGATCAAGACACCTCCGCGATTCCTTATGTTCTGTAAAGTAGCCATTTATTGTTAGTTATTTTATTATAATTAATCTGTTTAAAATTTCGAGGTACGAAGATAATAATTTTCAATATCAAACCTCATTATTCAGTTTTTATTTTAGGTATCGCCCAATATCTTAAGGTGTATTAATTCGATCTTGGTATTGGTAGCTTTTAATATTTTGAAGCGATAACGGTCGATGGTAATTATTGCATTGATCTTGGGGATGCTTTCATAGTTGAAAAGTATAAATCCGGCCAGCGTCTCGAAATTTTCATTCTCGGGGAACGACAGATCGAAATTTTCGTTCAGTTCATCCAGTTCAAGTCTGCCCGAAAAAATGAACTCATCCGGAGCCAGCTGCTTTTTGATTAGGTCGGTGGTATCATGCTCATCTTCAATCTCGCCAAAAATCTCTTCCAGAATATCTTCGCTGGTAACCATTCCGGCAGTTCCTCCAAATTCATCAACCACAATGGCTATGCTTAAGCGCTGCTGAATAAACCTACTCAGAAGTTTACTTGCCGACATGGTTTCCGGAACAATCAGAACCTTTCGGAGGTTGGATTTTATGGAATCAGGATTGGTGAAAATTACCGAATGATGAACATATCCAATAATGTTGTCGATGTTTTCATCGTAGAAGATGATCCGAGAATAGCCGGTTTCTATAAACTTCTGGTGAAGTTCTTCAATGGTCGATTCGATGTCGAGTGCAACCATTTCGGTTCGGGGAACCATAATCTCGCGAAGTTTGATTTTAGAAAATCCTAACGCGTTGCGGAATAGTTTTACTTCACTGTCAACTTCCTGATTGTTAGATGTTGTGTTGTTGTTGTCCGGTACTTTCACAAAGTGATCGAGATCGATACGGCTAAAGACCATTTTCTCGTTTGCACGTTTAATTGGTTCGTTTAGAAAAACCCGGAGCGTGGTTTTTGCAACCCATAAAGCTCCTTTGGTTATTGGATAAAACAGGATGTAGAAAAATACAATGGGCAGGGTGAAAATTTTCAGGAGCCCGTTTGGATTAATACGGAACAGTATTTTCGGCAGGTACTCTGCGGTAAGCAGAATGACCAGAGCAGAAATGATGATTTGTACGATTAATATCAGCGTATTCGATTGAAGGTAATTCAATAGTATTGGTTCAAGCATTTTTGCAAATGCGATTCCGTAGGAAACTAAGGAAATGCAATTTCCTGCCAACATGGTTGCAATAAACTGCCCGGGATGCCTGGTGTAGAGTGAAATCAGGCTTGAGAAAATGAAGTTTTGCTTTTTGTCAAGTTCGAGCCTAAGCTTATTCGCCCTTAGAAACGCAATTTCCATTCCGGAGAAAAAGGCCGAAAACAGAATGGAAAATAAAATGACACCAGGCAAATTCATTATTGATTTTATTTGTTCACGTTTACATAAATCTGGCCTTTCATGCCTTTAAGCTCGTAGGCAGAAAAGTTCATGTCGGATTCGAAACTTGTACCAGTAAATGTTTGGTTGTCCTTTTTTATGATCTTGACATACTGGTCAGAGTATATTTTTTGCTTTTTTGAATCCCAGACCATGAATTCAGTTTTCAAGGTGTCGCCCTGAATGTTTATGGCAATAACGTTGTTTTTTACTTCCCACCGGTCATCTTCTTCGTAATGTTTGGCATATCGTGCGGTAATACACGAGACCACTTTCATGTGCGCATCGTATTTTTCCATTCGAATCCCTTTCGGAAATTCAGTGTAAGATTCTTTTATTTTATCATGGACGATTAGCTCTGGAGCCTGAAGTTTCATGCGAATCACTGCAGAGTCGGAGATCAGCATTTCGAATCCTTCTGCGGATATGGATGGTGGAAGTACTGTGTTTGTTATGGCCTTTATTTTGGGCAGGTCGCTTTCACACGACACGATAAAAACAAAGCATACTATTGATAGGATGATTTTACTCCGCAAGATTCTACTGATTTGGAATTGATCCGTAGTTCGATATTGTTTTGTGAAGAAATTCATTGTCAACATGCGTCTTATGTGAGTTGTATTCGTTAGTAAAAAATTTCAGGATAAAGATACTAATCAGTTTGTGGATTCCAGCAATCCTTCCGGCGAAGTGTTCGTTTTTGTTTTTCGGCTCCAGTAATTGAAAATGGTAATGTATAAACTGATTTTGGTGTATTTGTCTTTTATCAGATTGTTTGCCAGATTCCCTTTTTCACCGAATTCAACTGCAAAGTTAGCTATCGATTTTGATTTCGGCAATGGCAATCCCATCCCTATGCTTATTCCACGATCGTTTACGGTTTGGCCGTTTAGCTTTATGTTTGAATCTTCGGAATGAACTCCTGCTCGATAGCTGATTCTCTTTAAATATTTTTGCGCATGGGCATCCGGAGTGAATTCAAATCCGGCAGAAAACCGACTCTGATTAGTAATGTGTTCGTCGGCCTGGTCATAGAACCTTGCATTGCTCCATGCTGCATAATAATAGTCGACATTAAACTCGAATTTATCCTGCTTGTTATACGACAAGCCAATTCCTACGGTTGACGGAAGTTTTATGCCCGACTTGTCGTTTCGGGTGTATTTCGTGGTATCCAAAAGTGTGGAAGTCGTGCCGGTAATTGCCTGGGTGTTGCATTCACTTCGAAGGACCTTTATCTTTTTTTCGGGTTCAAAAGTCATTCCTAAGGTAAGCGATTGGTCTTTTTTGAATTTGAAACTGTATTGAAGTCCATAGTTTAGCGAGAAGTCGCGTAGTTCTGTTTTTGAATTTTCTGAGGTTTGGTGAAGATTCGCCTGCTGATAGGAACTGTTGGTGTACTGATTGATATGACCGCAATAATAATTGAGGTTTGCTCCGATTGACAATCCTTTGAATGGACTGACCGAGGTGCCCAGAAACGCTTTTGAGGTAGTTCCTTTGCCAATGTACTGACGATAAACATCATCCAGATGCGCATCGGTTTCGTCTGAATTGAGGTTGTAGTCCATGTCCGAAAATGGCTGAATTCCGATTGCAGCACCCAGCCATTTGGTAAGTAACATTCTTGATGAAAAATATCGAAGATTGGCATTGTTCGTCTTTAAGTTACTCGTGCTGTTCGTGTATTTCGAAAATGTGGCATCTGTCCCGAAGTCGAAAATAATGAAGGATAGCGTGTCGTTTGAATTGTAAGATGCAGGATTTGATATGTTTATCTGAATATTTTGTCGGCTTCCCAGACTTGCGCCTCCCATAGCCGCCGTTCGTCCAAAGGCGTAATGATGAATATCTCCAACTCCATATCTGGAAAATGGAGCAATGCTGTTTTGTGCGTATCCTGACGACACACAAAAGATCAGGAGCATTACAGCGGATAGAACATTAATTGTTTTTTGCATTATGTTCTAATATTCGGTTTAAACCAATTAGGGTGAGGTTAACGTGTACAAATGTGGGATATTTTAATTTTGTATCAAAGAAACGGGCATCTCCACCAGTCATAACGACTTGTAAGTTCTGAAATTGCTGACCAAAAAACTCGATGTTCTGTTCAACTTCATACAGAAGACCATTTTGAACACCAGCAAGAATCGCGTCGTTGGTGTTTTTACCTATTTTTTGAAAATCATCAGTACTTTTTACCAACGGAAGCTTTCCGGTAAAATGGTTGAGTGCTTTAAAACGCATCTCCAGTCCGGGAGAAATATTTCCTCCCAGAAACTCATTTTCTGCTGAAACCAAATCGTAAGTGATCGCTGTCCCGGCATCAATAACCAATATGTTTTGGTTGGGGAAAAGTTCATTTGCACCGATAGCTGCTGCCAGTCGGTCTTTCCCCAGAGTCTCCGGAGTTTCGTAAAGATTCCTGATTGGAAGTGCGGTATGATGGTCGAGTTCCAGAAACTGTTCGAAATTATTAGCCAAAAACTGGTTTAGTTCCGGATTTTCAGGTTTGACCGTTGATAAAATGACCTTTTTTAGCTGAGGATGTTCGTCCTTTAAAAGCTGAATGTGATTGGTGGTAAAATGATCCAGTGGGACGCTAAACATCAGATCATCCTGATTGAACAGTGCGATCTTTGTACGGCTGTTTCCAATATCGATTACCAGATTGATCAAGGTCTATTTTTCTAATCGTTGACTAATATCCAAAGCACTTACCGAGTGGGTGAGTACACCAATCGAAATGTAATCGACTCCGGTAGCAGCCACTTCGCGCAAACGTTCCAGGGTCATATTTCCTGAAGCCTCTACTTTTGCCCGTCCTGCAATCAGTTCAACACCCCGACGCATGGTTTGGGTGTCCATATTGTCGAGCATAATAATGTCAACGTGGTTGTCGAGAGCTTCCTGAACTTGTTCCAGTGTAGTGGTTTCGACTTCAATTTTTACACCTTCTTTTAATTTTCCGCGCAATGCATTTACGGCATTGGTAATTCCGCCGGCAACTTCGATGTGGTTATCTTTAATCATAGCCATGTCGAATAAGCCAATGCGATGATTGCTGGCACCTCCGGTTTTAACGGCGTATTTATCCAGCATCCGGAATCCTGGCAGGGTTTTGCGGGTGTCGAGAATAACGGTTTTGAAATCGCGAACAGCTTCGGCATACATTCCCGACATGGTTGCAATTCCAGATAAACGTTGAAGAAAGTTAAGTGCGGTGCGTTCTCCGGTTAGTAATGCACGGTAGGTTCCTTCGAACTCAACCATTACATCTCCTTTTTTTACTTTCGAGCCTTCCGGGGTTATAATATCCCATTTTAAACTGGGGTCAAGTTTTCTGAAAACCATTTCAGCAACCGGTAAGCCGGCAACAATACCGTCAGCTTTGGCGATCATCTTCGCTTTGCGTTTGGCTCTGGCCGGTATAATATTATCAGTTGTGATATCTCCTTCACCTACATCTTCTCTTAGAGCTAACTCAATAAGCGTTTCTGCTGCTTTTAATTCAAGTTCGTTCATAGCTTTCTTCTTTATTTTCTGATTTCCTGAAACTTATAATCTTTATCTTTTTGTCGGATCAGATGTACACATAACTCCGGATTCTCGGTTGGATAATCTTCCCTGATGTGTCCCCCGCGACTTTCCATGCGAATCAACGCTGATTCGCAAATAAGGGTGCAAATATCTGTAATGTGTTTGATCTTTAAAAGATTGTATTCGTCGATTTCTTCCGGTAACTGAGCTCTTAGGTGAGTTAATTCAATGAGCGCTTCCGTAAGTTTTTCGGCTGACCTGACGATTCCGGCATTCTTACTCATTAGTTCTGCAAGCTGGTTTTTTATTTCCAGAAAATGAGTTTCATTTTTTTCATCAAGCCGAATTGGTCTTACCGTATTCTCTGTGATCTCAATATTTTTTAGTGTTGCAGCTTTTAGTGCTGCTCTTTTTCCGTAAGCCAGACATTCGAGCAAGGAATTGCTTGCCAGTCGGTTGGCCCCCATTACTCCGGTTGAAGCAACTTCGCCGCAGGCAAATAAACCTTCGATGTTGGTTTCTCCATTCAGGTCGGTTTGTATTCCTCCTACCATGTAGTGGGCTGCCGGCGAAACCGGAAGTAGATCAGTAGTAATATCGATGTCGTATTTTAGTAATGTGTTGTAAATGGTCGAGAATCTGTGTTTTACCAGTTCCGGATTCAGGTGTTTCAAACTAAGGTAAACAAAGTTGGTTTGGCTCTGCTGCATTTGTTTGAAAATTGAATAGGCTACCACATCACGAGGTGCAAGTTCTGCCAACGGATGGATGTCAAGCATAAATCGTTCTCCGGCACTATTCAATAACCAGGCACCTTCGCCACGAACGGCTTCACTGATCAGGAAAGCTTCTTCTCCGGGAATATACAGTGCCGAGGGATGAAACTGTATGAACTCAATATCGGCAAGAGTAGCACCTGCCTGATAAGCCAGAGCAATTCCGTCGCCGGTTGCGGTATGCGGATTAGTCGATCGGTCGTAGATCCGTGAAAGGCCTCCGGTTGCAATGATGGTTGCCTTGGAACTAAAAAGAATGTTCTTTCCACTTGTGAAATCGAAGGCTTGTACTCCTGTGCATTTTTGATCTTTCACCAGTAAATCGACTACGGTAGTATATTCGAAAGCAATAATGTTCTTTTGCTCCAATACTTTCTTTAATAAAAAACTGGTCAGGCCTTTGCCTGTTGCATCACCTCCGGCATGTAGAATGCGGCGATGACTGTGTCCTCCTTCAAGCCCGAGAAAAAATTCCCCGTCCTGTTGATCAAACTGCATTCCCAAACTGATAAGTTCCTGTACGCATTTTTGACCTTCGGTGACCAGAATTTCTACTGCATCCAGATCGCACAATCCACGTCCAGCAATGAGCGTATCCTGAATGTGCGATTCAAAAGAATCAGCTTTGTCAGTTACCGAAGCAATGCCACCCTGGGCATAATATGAATTGCTGGTGTCGAGTTGCGATTTGGTGATTATTGCCACATTCCCGTTTTTGGAAGCATGGAACGCTGCAGTTAGGCCAGCTAAACCACTACCAACGACAATGGTGTCAAATTTTTTTATTTCAATGGAGTTTGAAAGTGCCATTTGTTGAATATTTTCACGGAGGCGCAAAGGTATAAAAACTGCTCAATAGGAGCGTGGGAATCAGGATTTATTTAATTTCCAACATGAAACCACTGCCATGAATATTGCGGATTTCTATCGATGGATCTTCTCCAAAAAGCTTCCGAAGCTTGGTCAGGTAAACATCCATACTTCGTGTGGTGAAATAACCATCATCACCCCAAATATTTAACAAAGCTGTTTCTCGTGGTAATAGCTCATTGATATTGTCACACAGCATTTTAAGAAGTTCTGCTTCTTTGGGAGAAAGCTTTTGTTTGTTTGCTCCGTGTTCCAGATTTCGTAAGCGATAATCGAATACATAGCTGCCGATTTGGTACGTCGTACTTGTTTCTTTTACGGAAACTCCCGACTGCCTTTTTAGTATGGCTTTGAGTTTAAAAATTAATACTTCGGTGTCGAATGGTTTGGTGATGTAGTCATCTGCACCAATTTTATATCCGTTTAAAACATCTTCGCGGAGGTTCTTGGCTGTAAGGAATAAAATGGGAATTTCGGTGTTCTTTTTCCGTATCTCGGTTCCAATCGTAAATCCATCGACATTGGGCAGCATGACATCTAAGATACAAATGTTGTAGCTGTTTTGTTGAAATTTTTCCAGTGCATATTGTCCATCGTCAATCCAATCGACTTCAAAATCATTGATCTCAAGATACGATTTGAGTACTGCTCCAAAACTGAGGTCGTCTTCTACTAAAAATATGGTGGGTTTTGTGGACATCTTCATAAATGTTAGTTCATTGTAAATTACGATTCGCGGACAAAAGGGATGAAAACATCGAAACGGCTGCCTTTCCCCGGTTCGCTATGTACATTTATTGAACCATGATTGGCTTCGAGTACGGCTTTTACATAGCTTAATCCCAGTCCGAACCCTTTAACGTTGTGAATATTCCCACTGGTTTGACGGTAAAAACGTTCAAATATCCGACTTTGAACCGATTTGGTCATTCCTATTCCTTTGTCTTCTACCTGAATGATAATTCCACTTTTTGTGTTTTGGGTAGAAATTTTTATTTCAGGAGCATTCGATGAATACTTGTTTGCATTGTCAAGCAAGTTGTAGATCAGGTTTGCAAAATGTGTGGAATCGCTGGTTGCAATTGGTATAGACGCCAATAGTTCACAGGTTATCGATCCACCTTTCTTTTCTACCTGAAGTTCGATACTCTGAATGGCATCTTCAATGATTTGATGGATATTTATTGCTTCCCATCTAAATTCAAATTCTTTTTTGTCGAGACGCGCAATGGTCAGGATATCTTCTACCTGCCGGTTCATGCGGGTATTCTCCTTTTTGATCATTTCCATGAAATACCTGATCTTTTCAGGATTTTCAATGACTTTTTGATTAATCACCGAATCTGCAGCAACTGAAATTGTTGCAATCGGTGTTTTAAACTCGTGGGTCATGTTGTTTATGAAATCTGATTTCATTTCCGAAATCTTCTTTTGCTTCAGGATAAAATGAATACTAAACCCAAATGAAACTAAAACGATGATTGATATTAGCAATGATATTAAGAGTAACCAGTTGAGCGTTTTGTAGATAAACGAACTCTTCCCCGGGAAGTAAACGCTTAGCCGTATGTTTTTCTGGAAAATATCGTTGGGGAACAAATTGACTTTATAGTTACTTGTTAACAGTAGTGTAGAATCTGCGTTTTCTGTTTTTTTAGAAATGATTGAATCGTTGATGATTCCAAATTCAAATGGGATGGGAACACTCCGGTTTTCAAGCTCTTTGGTTAATATCTCACTCACATGGGTCGTGGAAATTTCATCGTCATTCCAATACGTGATTTCATCAACTACTTTATTGGCTAACTTTTTTAGTTTGCCTGTTTTAATCTCAAAACGACTTTTTATCTCCGACAAGGAATCATCGTCAAGGCTAAATCGTCCAACAATAGAATCTATGCGATTGAATCCTTCGGCGTAGGCCGAATCCAGATTCTGAATAAGACTATCGGTGTTAATGATTACCAAGCTATTGGTATTTGCATTTTTTGCTTCACCTTTTGTGGTGATCTGGTATGATATTCCCTTGTTTGTACGGTTTGAATGTACAACCATTTTAATATTTCGGGGCGCTGGTCCTTCGTGACGGCTAATCTGGAAAGCCTTGGAAAGATGGTGAGGACGGTGTGGCGGGGGAGGAATGTGCCCTCCAGGGATAAAGGGCTGCTGACCTTTAAACGCAAAATGGTTAATTGTCTCAAAGTCCTGCATATTTTCAAGCCGGTTGGAAGTACTGTTTAATGCTTCGTTCACTTCCCGGTCGAACAATTCACTGCGGACATGAATCGCGTTATTCATCCAGACCAGCTGGATGATGATGATGGCAAGAATTGAGATTCCCATCATGGTGATTAGTCCGGTGATTATTTTTTTGTTCATGCCCCCAAAGATAATTATTAAAATACGTTCATACAGGACTTTAACTTTTTGTTAACAGAATTTAACCGGCTGTTAACTCAGTGTCTGGTTGGCTCCGGCGTATCTTTGTTGCAGAAACAAATAAAAATGGAAACTATGAACAATGCATGGACAATATTAGCTTTTGCCGGTCTTTCGGTAATGCTATTTTCTTCGGGAGTTTTTGCTCAAAATGAGCTTGACACCACCAAAGTATCCGGGACTCATCATATTAAGCTGATGAAAATTGAAAATGGAAAGAAAATGGAGCTTGATACGGTTTTAACTGCTGATGATTTTTTTGTCTGGGATGGTGATACGATTAATCCGGAAGAGGGGGCAGCGATGTTCGATCATGATGGTTTTGGTAAGAAACACCACTTTGGTATGAATATTGATGAAAGAGATGGTAAGAAGACAATGACGGTTCGTCGGTTTGGGAAAGAGGACGATGACGAGCCATTGTTCTTTAAGTTCGATTTGGATGATGATTTTCCAATGTTTGTTGATGATAAAGAACCCGGACGGAGATCTGTTTGTATTCATAAAAGAATGAAGGATGGAGATCCGGAAGCGTCGGTCAGGATGAATCAATCGGGAGCAAAACATTTCTGCCCGGGATGTCCGGAATTTTCAGGTTCGGAGATGAAATTTGACGGCGGCAGACAAAACGGTCGTGTAATTGATCTGAATGATCCGAATATCATTTCGTATCGGAAAAAGAAATTGTCGGGAGGTCGCGAGAAGATTGAGATTATTCGGAAGAAATCTGACAGGAATGAAATGTCGTTTGATTTTAATGTTGATGATCAGTTGGATATGCCGGAACCTCCTGATGCAGTAAAACTGATTGATGGTGATGGGACTAAATTTAAAGTGCATGAGAAAAAAACCACTGTAAATGGGAAGCCCGGAAAGGAATACAAAGTAGAAGTTACAACAGAAGAGAATAAATGAGGTTTTTCCTCGTTTATATATTGCAAGCCTAAGCGTAGGCGGCAACAAGAGAACAATTAAATTAAACAGCAAAACAGCAAAGGCCGGAAAGAGTTCCGGCCTTTTTTTGTTTAGAACTGTTCTAAATATTACTGTTTAAGGTTAATCTCTGTTGAAAAAAAGAACGAAAATGCTATGTATGAGTTTATTGTTGCTATCTAGTCAATCGATGGAATAAATTTGTTTACTATTCTGTAAACATTTTATATCTTCGCTTCATGAAATTGAAGTTTAAAACAGAGGAACTTGAAATTTATTACTTAACGCCTCTGGAGGAGCTAAGAGGAAAATTGCCTTTTCAGAAGGAAATAATTAAGCAATTCAAGAAGAAGATTCAACTTTTGATTAGTGTTGATTCTCCAGATGAGTTAATGCTTTTTAGGAGTTTGCATTTTGAATTGCTAAAAGGTGATCGGGCAGGAGAGTACTCTATTCGTTTAAATCTCCAATATCGTTTGATCTTTTCAATTGAAAAGGAGAGCTCTGGGGATATTGTTATAGAAGTTGTTCTTATTAGTGAAATTTCAAAACATTACGAGAAATGAAAAAATATACAAATGATATGATTCCCGGAGATGTATTTCATCCGGCAGAGTTTATTAAAGATGAAATGGTCGCACAGAGCATAAAGCAAGCCGATTTAGCTCGGATATCCGGATTTAATAGATCTTATATTTCGCTGCTATTAAAAGGGGAAAGAAGCATAACGATTCCCTTTGCAATTGCTCTGGAACAAGCATTTCAGATTCCTGCTGAGTTCTGGATCAGACTGCAAAAAAACTATGAACTGAATAAAGAACTGATGCAGCTTAGGCAAACAAAGTTGGCATCCTGAATATTCCTTTCCGCTTTATTCTTTTCTCTTTGAAAAAAAGAATAGTTATTGACTGATTATCTGTATTTTGTTCGCATGCCCCAATGCCAATATCTAGTTTCTCATAGGTGAGGTTCACCGGTAATTCATGTTTTTTAATATATGATTAATGCAAGGTTAACGTGAGACTTTTTCGTATTTTAAATGGATGAATTAGTTTCGCGGTTCAATCTTTGATTGTTTTGTTGATCCAATTATCTTGTTAATCAAAATCTTGTAATGAAATCCGAAGAGGAAATTAAAGACTTTACAAAGTTCATTGGCGAATATGCCACGTGCCTGCTCGGCTCTGGTGTGCATACTTCAAGGGTTATACGCAATTCTTTCAGGATTGGAGATTCGTTTGGATTACTTGTTCGTATGACTACTTTCCAAAAGACAATCATACTGACAGTCTCCGATAAAGAAGAGGCTTGTGTTCAGACCGTTGTTGTTGATATACCCAGTTTGCCTATTAGTTTTGAATACAATGCCGAACTTAGTTCATTGAGTTGGGAAGCCTTCGATAAACATTTGTCGTTGGATGAACTTCGGACGAAATTTCAAAAGATTACGGCTTCTCCCAAAATGTCACCGCATTTGATCTTGTTGTTGGTTGGACTGGCAAATGCTTCTTTTTGTCGCTTGTTTGGTGGTGATTGGGGAGCTGTAGGTGTTGTATTTGTCTCCACAATTATTGGGTTTTTTCTACGGCAGCAGATGCAGCGCAAAAAAATCAACCATTTTATTGTATTTACGCTTTCAGCTTTCGTCACATCGCTGTGTGCATCTTCTGCGTTGATATTTGATTCAACGGCTGAGATTGCTATTGCAACAAGTGTATTGTATCTGATTCCCGGAGTTCCTCTTATCAATGGAGTGATTGATATTTTGGAAGGGCATACCCTCACCGGAGGCTCACGGTTGATTCAGGCTTTTTTGTTGGTTATCTGCATTGCGATTGGTTTATCTTGTTCCTTGTTCTTATTTCAAAATAGGTTGTTATGACGTTGATAGATATTATTGTGGACGGGTTGTTGGCAGCCATTGCCGGCATTGGGTTTGGAGCAATCTCGCATCCTCCCCGGCGTGCTTTTGTGTACATTGGAATTTTATCTGCTGTTGGTCATGCCTTGCGTTTTTATTTGATGAAGGAGGTTCAGGTTGATATTGCTACAGCTTCGTTTTGTGCTTCTTTGACGATTGGTTTCCTGACCTTGTGGTTTGGCCGCGTATCATACTGTCCGATGACCGTTCTCTATATTCCGGCTTTGCTTCCAATGGTTCCCGGAATGTATGCCTATAAATCAATTTTCGCACTCATTATGTTTATGCAACATCAGAAAGAAAGTATTCTGGCTGAGCGATATATGCGGGAATTATTTTCGAACGCATTGGTGACTTTTAGTACGGTTTTTCTACTGGCATTGGGTGCGACCCTGATTATTTTCCTTAATCCCGGGAAAGCTTATTCCATGACCAGAAAGTAGCTGGTTGAATGTATTTCTAATGTTCTAGTGTTGATTTAAAACGTACACTCGTATTTTTTTTACTTGAATTTCAAAATACAATTCTTACCTTTCGGATAGTAACCGTTTCCGTTAACGGAATTTACATTCTTTTGATAATTTTTATATTATAAGTTTATTGAGGTGCGGTGAAGAATGTTTTGACGATAAAACCAACTAAATAATATATCCATGAAAAACCAAAAAGAAGCTTCGCGGCGGTTGTTTTTGAAACAG
>Ga0302286_10000970_pt1 | contig 21920 bp, 12 predicted proteins | sample III_Fen_E2_3_FD_198765 | JGI IMG/M metagenome (GOLD analysis project Ga0302286, IMG submission 198765) | Peat permafrost microbial communities from Stordalen Mire near Abisko, Sweden - III_Fen_E2_3 | ecosystem: Environmental > Terrestrial > Soil > Wetlands > Permafrost | place: Sweden: Abisko...
TATGCCGCAAAGTTACGCATTACAACAGGTAACAAATCACGGATAAGCTATAAATTAACATCAATACTTGTAAAGTTTTGTAAATAAAACAGGCTGCCCATTGGGCAACCTGTGATGTTGGGAAATGTATGTAACAATAGATTTATTTGCTAACTAAACAACTTAAGAGGTGTAAAGTTTAAATATTTCAATCCAGTGGAATAGGCAAGCATCATAATTTGCGAAAAAATATCAAATGTTCAATAACTTTGACTCGTTTCAGTCGCTAAAATTTACGATCTAAAAGTTTTAATTTATAGCTACGGGTGGTAAAACTGTTTTTCCCCATGAGGATGATGGTTTCGAGTCCATTTCAAAAATCAACTCGCCACCGTTTACGATATCTTGATGTTCGATCCATGCCTGATTAAAGGATTTTCCATTTAAAGTAGCGGATTTTATAAATATATTTTTTGCCGAAAGATTTTTTGCTACTAACTTAAAATGGGTTCCGTTTTCCAGATGAATAACTGTTTGTTTAAAGTAAGGGGAAGTTATTAAATAATATGATTGCCCTGCATTGGGATAAAGTCCCATCATGTGAAAAGCCATCCATGAGGACATTGCCCCTGAATCGTCGTTGCCGGGAATACCTCCGTGTGTAGCGTTGTAGTTTTTATCTATGATTTCCCGCGTACGTTGGCTGCTAAGGTCGGGACGCCCAATCCAGTGATACAGGCATGAGCTTAGAAACGAAGGTTCGTTGCCTACATTGTAATATCCTTTATCAAATAAAGAATTTAACCGGTTTTGGAATGCTTCTTTTCCTCCCGATTTTTCAATCAATGCAGGAACATCGTGCGGAACAAACATGGAATACTCCCAAGAGCTGGCTTCGTAGAAAAATCCACACCACCAGCATACACAGTTTGGCCAGTCCTGTGCTAAAGGCGTATACGGAATGTAATTGGTACGCCCGTTATACACATCGCACGGAATGCTGTCTATCCATTTGCCCGCAGGATCTTTGGGCATGATAAATCCTCGTGAACCATTGTCTTCAATATCACGCCACAGGTTTTTCCAGTTGCCGGATTGCTTTAGGAACCGGCGGTATTCACCCATCCGGTTTAATCCTTTGGCTACTTCGGCCAGGCAATAATCGTCGTAAGCATATTCTACGGTTCTGTTTCCTGCACGCACAAACCGATTGGAAATGTAACCTAAACTATTATAATCAGTCAGTCCTCCACGTCCTTCTTTTTCTTCATTGTCACCTGGCGGAACAGTTGCATCTTTCAGCATGGCCTGCAGTCCGAGTCCGTAATCAATCCCTTTGAGGTCTTTTACATAAGCATCGGCTATCAGCACTTCTGCATTTGACCCCCCTTGGGTGCGACCGTTACAATTTCCGCTACGCGCGTCGGGCATATAGCCTTCATGTTTATAAATGTCAAGTATGGAGTTTACAATATCCACTTGCCGCGAAGGCGAGATCAATGCCAGCAAGGGATGTGAAGACCGGTAGGTATCCCAAATGGCATAAAAATCATCATAATACGGTTGCGATGATGTCCACTTTGGATTTTCGCCTGTACGATCTACTGGCATGAGTTGGGTGTGATACAAAGCGGTGTAAAACATTACCTTTTGCTCTGGGGTGGCATCGGCCGAAATCTCAATTCTTTTCAACAGGTTCTCCCATTTTTGTTGGGTTTCATACCATGTCTGCTGAAAGTTCCAAAGGGGCACTTCGGCGATAATATTTTGCCGGGCTTTTAGAACACTGACAAATGAAATTCCTATTTTCATCTTTACTGTATTCGATGTGTTTGTCCCAAAATAAAGAAAAGCTCCTGTTTTCTCACCTGAATCAAATTGTGAGGCTTGTTCGGGATATAGTTTTTGACCTTTCCATGTTGTGAACTTTTGGAACGGTTGATCTACTATAGCATGGAAATAAACAGTATAAGCATCCCCATTATTCCATCCACCTCGTATACGGCTGTAGCCTTCCAGTTCTGTATCCGATAAAACTTTGATCTCAGAACCTACAAATTGTTGTGCTTCCCGGAAATCTGGAATTGGTTTTTCTCCCAGGAACTGGCCTAAATCTATTTTGATACCCTTTTCGTTGTGATTAAAGGTAAAACGGTAAAAGGCAACCTTGGGAGAAGTTGTAATTTCGGTCTGAATATTCCACTTCTTAAGTAAAACGCTGTAATAACCGACTTTTGTGGTCTCATTTTTCCTTAGCGATTCCTGATTGATGGTCTCCATATCGCTCGAAAAAGGCATGACAGAAATGTTTCCGTATTTTGGTCCGCCGCCTGTGCCACTCACATGTATCTGACTGAATCCATAAATTGTTTGTGTTGTATCGGGTACATAACCGCTATTAGAGGCTTTACTGCAATCGGGACCAGGCTTTACCATGCCAAATGGACATGATGGACCAACGAAGATATTGCCCTTGCCTTCGGAACCAATGAATGGATCGATATATGAATGTAGCGGTTGAGCAAATGCAGAACAAATGCAAGCTGTCAAAGCAGCGATGAATAGTAATATCTTATGTGAATGTTGCATAGTAATAAATATTCTAGTGCTGATAATGATTTATTTAATATCCTGTTTTTTGTAAGATAATTCATCGACTGAGGTAAACGATTTACATTATTAGTCCATTGGTGGTGTTTGCCCTACACCCCATTTAGATGGTTTGTTTCCCATAATGAAAATCACCTGGCCTCCGTTTAAAATATCAGCATGTGAAATATAATTCTTATCGTACCGTTTGCCGTTTAGGGTTGCCGATTGGATATAGATATTTTTAGGAGCAAACTTTTTTGCTATCAATGTAAATGATTTTCCGGAAGGTAAAGCAATTGTTGCTTGTTCAAATGTTGGCCCTGAAATCATATAATATGGTGTAGCCGGAGTGACAGGATAAAATCCAAGCGCTGCGAAAATGTACCAGGCCGACATCTGACCCCCATCATCATTGCCGGATAATCCACCGGGAACATCCTTATATTCGCTGTGCAAAATGTTATTCACATACATTTGTGTACGCCATACCTCGTTGGTATAGTTGAACAGAAAAGCCACCTGATGACAAGGTTCATTGCCATGCCAGTAGTAGTTTTGGGTAAACATTGAGTCCAGTTTCAGCTTGAAAACAGGTTCTCCACCCATCAGTTTCATTAGTCCTGGAATATCTTGTGGAACATACCAAGTATAGTGTGCCGGATAGCCTTCGGTAATATACCCGGCAAATGTGAATGGGTCGAAAGATTTGATAAACTGTCCATTGGTATACCGACCTCGGACATAACCAGTCGCGGGATCTAGCACGTTGCGGAAGTTTTGTGCACGTTGCTTTAAAATAGCAGCATCGGCGGTCTTACCTAGTTTCGTGGCCAACTGCGAAAGTGCAAAATCGTCATAAGCATATTCCATTGTGCGTGACACTTGTTCGTTGGTATGATAAGCTTCTTTCACTGAGTCTTCCAGTGGAATGTAACCGTACTTGAGGTAGGAGGGAAGTGCCCTACGTCCCATTCCATTCTTATAATCTTCGAACTTAGCCGGCGATTCAAATGCGTTTTTGCGCAACCCTTCATACGCTTTTTGTACATCAAAACCGGTGATTCCTTTTATGTATGCATCGGCAATAACCGAGGCACAGTGGTCGCCAATCATCGCTGCAGTATAACTATTCCAGCAAGGAAAAATAGGAAACCAACCACCTTGCCTGTATTTATCTACCAAGGATTCCATCATGTCTGCAGATTCTTTCTGCCGGATAATATTCATCAGTGGATGCAATGCCCGATACGTATCCCACATGCTGTAATCGTCGTAGTAATTTCTTCCTTTTTGGGTAACTAAAATATCTCCTTTAGAAAATGCCGGATAAGCACCATCTGCATCATTCATCACTCTGGGCAGGAAAAGTGAGTGGTACAAGGCTGTATAGAATTTTCGTCTGGCAGTAAGGTCATTGGATACAACTGTTAGTTTTGAGAGGGTTGTATTCCAACATTGTTCCAGGTTGGTTTTCACCTGATCAAAATTGTCGAATGGAATTTCAGCCTGCAGGTTCTTTTTAGCATGTTCGATGTCGGTAAATGAGGATGCCATTTTTACAATAACCGTTTCTCCCGCTTTTACAGGAAATCCAACATATCCACCGAGTTGATCTTGATTCGATATTTCAGTTCGTTGTTCCTCAGTTTTATTGCCATGAAAAACGCCATACTTAGTGATTGCTTTTTCAATCTTTACCATAAAATGTCCTTCGAATCCGGCCTTTTGTCCCCAGCCCTGATAGATGCGATGAACGGGATTACTTCCTGTTATAATACCATGGATGGTATCAATATGAATCTGTCCTTCTCCCTCATCGCTATTCGGATTCACAGCAATAAACGCCATTCCTCCTTTCCGAAATGTAAAACGAAAAATAGCGCAACGTGTTGTTGCGGTCATCTCTGCCTGAATCTGATAATCTTTCAGGTAAGTGGAGTAATAAGCCGGAGTAGAAACTTCATCTTTATGACTGAAATGCGAAGCGCGTAGTTCTGGCTGAAAAATCATTTTATCAAGCATTGGCATCAACGTCATGCTGCCATAGTCCTGCGTACATCCTCCTACTATCCAGTGTGAATTGCGGAAACCCTGCAACAACGAATCTTTGTAGTAATAGGGTGCAATACATTTCTTTTCGGTATCACGTGTTTGAGGAGTCATAAAGTTCATCCCATTGGGAGTCAACACTGCCGGAAGTGTTTGGCCGTATTCCTCGGTCTGTTTGCCATGCTTGCCCGCATTGTCGGTGGTTGAAGGCGATGTTCCCACATAAGTGTTGACAAGCGGAATCAGATTCTCCGGCTGCTTGTCTGCGGCAAAAGAGACAAATGACACAAACAATATAGAAAGATAGATGATGACCTTCATGACTATTGATATAGAAATAAATAATACAGTATTACGCCCTGTTTACTTAGCTAAAACGCGTATTCCTTTTTTAGTATCTACCGATAACTTAATCTGTTCTACCGACTTGTTTTTGACATTTTTCAGAATCAAAACAGGCATCTCTTTAGCAGTAGGTATTTCCACATTGTTGAGTTTTAATCCGTTTACATCATCAAAAACACAGGCCGGACGAAAATCATCTTCTTTATAACTAATCCGGACATTCTTCATGTGCAATTCCTTTGCATGCCTCACGTAAAATCCCCAGGCCGGAAGTTCACCAAACATTGAAAACTCAGGATACCTATCGAGATGCTCGGGAACCTTTTCCAATGAATCCAGACCAAAACAAGCTACATTCCTATCTGCACCGCCAGGATAAGTAATAATTACATTTTCGATGGTTATACTTTCCACAGATTGACCGGGAATACCGGTAATAGAAGATGGAAAAATATTGTGTGGAATTCTTACGATTGGTCCTTCCATGTTGTAACCAATATCCGGTTTCGTTTTTGGAACTTCAACTTCCATGTTGCTAATGTGAACGTTGCGGAGTTGACTAACCACAGCATCTTTATTGCGATGCCCAAGACGAATACAAATGGCATTCCCTGTATTTATCGCTTTGATGTTACTTACTTCAATATCTTCAAGCAAACCACCATCAACGCTCTCAATAGCAATTGCTGAGCGAAAAGTATCAAAAACCTTGATGTCCTTGATAGTGATATTCTTAAACCCACCCCATGATGCTGTACCCAGTTTAACGGCATTGGCACTTGAACGCACGACACAGTTTGAGACATAAATATTTTCGCAACGGCTGTTTCTATCTTCAGACTTCAGACAAATGCCATCATCGTCGGCATTAAAAAAGCTATTGGTAAGTTTTACGTTTTTACAATCAACAAGGTCAATTCCATCGTTATTCCAGTAAGTATTGCTCTCTACTTGCATACTATCAATCAATACATCAGTACATTGATTATATCGTTGAACCCAGCATAAGGCATTTCTCAACGTTATACCTTTTATTGCAACATTGTTACAATATTCAAAGTTAATGATTTTAGGACGGTTTCTTTCTTCCGGACGTACCTGGTGCCATGGATTTTCAGTTTTCCATTCTTTATCTTCGAGGGTTCCGGCATTAAGCATAACGTAAATATCTTTCAAAACAGCTTCGCCCTGCCCATCAATTATACCACATCCCGTTATAGCAATATTATGCACCTTGTTGGCTACCAGCAGAGCTGATGCATCTGGAAAGCCATAATCTGTTCGCTTAGTGCTTCCCGCCAGTAAAGCGTATTTATCCAAATGAATTTCCACATTCGATTTCATCTGAAGCACTCCGGTAACAAATCGTCCGGCAGGAATTAACACCTGCCCACCACCTGCAGCGGAAATATGATCAATCGCTTTTTGAATAATGGCGGTATTTTCGGTGGTATTACTGGATTTTGCACCAAGATCGCAGATGTTTATAACTCTATTCTGTCCAATCAAGGTCGTAGCTATAAGCGTAAGTAATCCTGCAAAGATTTCTTTTTTCATAATGCAAAATTAATGATTAATTACGTGTTAAAATTTTATTTTATTTTTTTATAGCGATAAAGTTCCTCGCCTTTCTCATTCACAAAAATGACTTCAAAAGTACCACTTTTCACAGAACAAATTGTGAATCCCTCTACTGAATTTTCGTACTTAGTATAAGGTCCATAGGTTGCTGGAGCTCCCAATGAAGCCGACGCACTAACGATATAATCCATACCCGTTTTTTGAATATGTTGTTCACTGTGAATATGCCCTGAGAAATAAAAATCGACATGATGTTTGCGAAGAATTGGATCCAATTGATCAATTAATTCTTGCGAATCTCCGTGATGAGTATCAACCGAATAAACGGGGTGATGACCTACAACAATTATCCACTTTTCTTTTGAAACGGTCAGCACACTGTCAATCCAAATGAGCTGTTTGTGAGTGTTCTGTTTAGCGATATCGGGGAACTGATCGGGCAAAGCCTGATACTCTTTAATAAATGGGGGAGTGTCAATACATACTATCCGAACGCTGTTTTCTTTATCAATTTTCTTTGTAAATGTGTAATAATGAGCTGGCATATTCCACCGACGACTAATCTGAGAATAATCTATCAAGGCTTGTGTATTTCCCCTATATTCATGATTCCCAAACATAGGATACCAGTCGACCAGCAATTCCGGATGGCTAAAAACACTTTCAAAATTTGTTATCCACAATGGATCTGAAGTGCTCCTAACTCCATTGTAATGAAAAGTATCTCCACTCGCAAGAATAAATTTTGGATGAATGGTTTCAGCCAGTTTACCCATAGTTTCAGCAACGACCTTTTGTTTGTAATATCCGTTTCTTCCTGCATCAGAAACAATGTAAAAACTATATGCACTTTTGTCAATAACTGCAGGTTGTACCTGAGCAAAAAGATTTATCCAGTACGATAAAAACAGGAACAGCAAAATAATCAATTTATTTCCGGTTGATTTCATCATTCAGCGGTTTAATTTATAAAGTTATCCAACAATACTACTCTGATTTTTTACTCTGATTTCTAGTTATGAATTCTTGAAATACTTTTCGTAGTCGGCTTATGTTCTACAGTAACTACTATTTTTTGTTTCCATTGAAAAAGATTGAATAATTTCAGTGATTCACCTAAGTTCATTATTTAGTTGATAAAGTAACTTGTCCAATTTCTAAACCATCCGAACTTGCTTTTACAATAATATCTCAGCTAACACCTTTTTTCGCTTTAACAATAACTAAAGCCAATCCGTTAAATGCTTGTCGCGAATGACTTTGAAAAGGAACAAAGCTTGTAGCATCGCCATTGTCGGTAGCTACAATCTCGCCGGTACCTTCTATTTCAAAGTTGATTTCAGGATGCGCGAGTGGCACCGTTAATCCATTTTTATCTTTCACGGCAACAGTGATATAACTCAAATCCGATCCATCGTTTTTAATTATGCTTCTATCCGCAGTAAGAGTCAGTTTTGTAGGTTCCCCAGTTGTTTTCACCTCATCGGTAGCCCATTGTTTTCCTTTTTTGTAAGCTATTACCTTTATTGTTCCTGGTTCGTATCTAACGCTGTCCCAGACTATACGGAACGTAATTCCTACATTTTTCTTTTTGCGCCCCATGCTTTTATTGTTTATAAACAATTCTGCCTCATCTCCAGAAGTATAGACATGAACCGGCGTTATTTTACCAACTCTTTCTGGCCAGTTCCAATGGGGTAAAATATGTGCCATTGGTAATTCTGGTCGCCATTGAGATTGGTACAAATAATACCTGTCTTTAGGAAACCCTGCCAAATCAATGATGCCAAAATAACTGCTACGCGAAGGAGCCTGAGATGTACGAAGTACTTCGAGTTGTTTCTCCAATTCCTTTTGCTTTTTGGAATCGAAACTCAAATTCAACAAGTTTGTTCCGTCTGAATTATAGGGCGTTGGTTCGCCTAAATAATCAAATCCGGTCCATACAAATTCTCCAAGTAAATGGGGTAGAATAGCATTGGTACGAAATTGAGTGTCAGGATTACAGCCCCATTCAGGATGAGCTATATCGTATGAAGAAATTTGATAGTTTTTGTATTCTTCCTCTTTTCCGTTGTCATCCAGAAAATATTCACCACGGGAGGTGACACACGAAGACGTTTCGGTGCCAATATTAGGAATATGAGAATAACGTGGATCAACATCCCATTTAGCCTGCATACTGAAAAAATAGTTGATACCAATTACATCCATTGACATCGGTGCACCAGCTTCACGGGCTTCGTCTGGGTGATTATAACCGTTGGCTACCGGTCTTGTGGGGTCTTCGCTTCTCACAAAATCAGCTAGCTCCTTTGTTATCCCAGGCACACGTTGATCGCGTACTTCATTGCCAATAGACCACATGAATACGCAAGGATTATTCCTGTCACGGTGTATCATGGCTTTTAGGTCTTTTTCGTGCCATTCATCAAATAATACACTATAATCCATTTTTTTCTTTCCTGTTTTCCAACTGTCAAAGGCCTCGTCCATAAGTAAAAATCCCATTTTATCAGCCAGTTCCAATAATTCGGGAGCCGGAGGATTATGCGAAGTTCGCAAGGCATTACAACCCATTTCTTTCAAAATAGTCAGCTGACGGCGCAGTGCACTCATATTGAACGCTGCACCCAGTGCACCTAAGTCGTGGTGGTTACAAGTTCCCTGAATTTGTACTCTTCTTCCATTGAGATAAAAACCTTTACGGGCAGTAAATTCAAGTGTTCGTACTCCGAATATTGTATTATACTTATCTACAATCTTGCCGTTTACATGAATTGTAGTTTGAGCCATGTAACGATTTGGAGAAATTATATCCCATCGTTTCGGGTTGGGAATAGTCGTATTCAGAGTTGTTTCAACATTTCCGTTTTGTAAAATCCTGACTCTTGACGGTTCAAATGAAGCCACTTTATTTCCAATAATATCGTCCTGATTTAGTTCAAAAATATCGGTCTTGACGATAGCATTAACAGTTTTATTGCTTTTATTGTCAACGATAAACTTCAACATTACGTTTGCTGCCGAATCGCAGACAGTTGGTGTGGTAATATACGTTCCCCAATGCGCCACATGCACCGGAGCTGTTTTCACCATCCATACATGACGATAAATTCCAGCACCGGAATACCAACGCGAATCCCATTTCTCGGTATTCAAATACACTGCAAGTACATTATTATTACCTCCAAATTTGAGAAAAGGCGTCAAGTCCATTCTAAACGAAGAGTAACCATATGGCCAGGTGCCTACAAAATTTCCATTGAGAAAGATTTTTGCATAGGCCATGGCTCCATCAAAGTCAAGATAAATTTGTTTCCCTTTGTCAGCTTTTGGCATAACAAAATGTTTGCGGTACCAACCAATAGCTTTATAAGGCAATTTCCCTGTCTCGCCAGCAAGATCAACACGGAATGGTCCGCTAATAGCCCAATCGTGAGGTAAATTGAGCCTTTGCCAGCCAACTTCATTTATTTCTACTGCTTGTAAATTAGCAGGTTCAGCTACCGTTGTGCCATCAGCCTGCAAACCATACCGCTTAAATAGCCAATTTTCGTCGAAAGAACTCACATTGGTGCTACCCATTCTTATTATTGGTTGGACTGTCGTTTGGGCAATGCAGTTGCTACAACAAAGAAGCATTAGATAAAGGCTCTTGATTTTCATGTGATAATTGTATTTAATCTATAATTTAGCCCGATATTTTTTGTAGAGTAAGTTGGCTACCTGAACGCTGTTTCCTGTTGGCTTAGTCGGAAAGTTTTTTTGAATATTCACCCACTTCCATTCCCATTGGGATATTTCTTTATCAAATGCTTCAACATCCATAGTTTTTCCTGTTTCAAGTGCTAATGCTATTGCGGCAAAGAATTTTTGCCAGCGAACTTTGTAGAAATCAGTCATTAAACCACTCCACTGGCGGCAAGAATATTCGTGTAATGGATTGTCAGCATCACCCCAGAGTGTAATCAGGTCACGGGCGTTGCGTTCATATAATGCTTTTTCGGCAACGGTAGTTCCACACCGACGTGCATCGGCAATCCAGTTTCCCAGCAGAAAATCTTTTCGGGTAGCGAGCAGTTTTTCCATATCATCCATCAATTCAATGTATTGAATACTGTATTTCCGGAAAGTTGCAAGGTCTTTACTTTCATAGGCTTTTACCCATTTAATTTGCAATGGTCGGGCATAATTTGCCAGTACCTGACGGGTAATATCTACCAGATCATATTGAAAACCATCACTTCTTGCATAAATTAGATCTGATTTAATAAATAAATCCCAGGCTGGAAGCAGGTCCCGACGGTTATAATTAAGCTTGGTTTTTGTCCATTGGGTAGCTGAATCTAATGTTGGACGACCTGTCAGTATCGACTCTGCTCCATCGCGAATTTCTTTTCCGTTATAAACAGTATTTTTCAACGTTGTCCAGGCTTTAAGCATTTCAGAGTTCGATTCATTTGTTCCTTTTCCATAACGGTTTCGAATGTAATTACTTAACCATTGATCCAAACTAATTGGATTTGTGCTCCAGATATTTGCAGTCATCAATTCATAAAGCACTGGCGTTTGTTCAATGGCTTCCATAGTCAGACCTATGCCTTTCAGTTTGCCCGAATGAGCATCATTGAGTGCTGCAGCCGGTTGCGAAGCAACTGCTTCCATTCGTCCAAACATACTGATATTGCCACCAAAATTATGTAACATATTCCAGATCCAAGGTTTACCATAGAAAGCATCAGTGCGTTTCCACACGGGTTCAATTTCTGTTGCCAAGTCAAGAATTATCATTTTGTCATTGGGTACGGCATCGAGTAAAGCTTTTATTTGTGGTGCATTCCAAAATTTTCGGTCGCTGTAAAAAAGCCAGCCTTGCATCACCCATATTGCTTGTGGATCCGCTTGTTTCATTCCTTCATATATGCGGGCACTGAGTTTGGATAAGAAAGCTGGGTCATTTGATGGCGGCTCATTTTCATTGAATGTATCGGCTGAATACAGGTGGTCTGTACCGAAAATTTTAGTTTGCTTTTCAAGATATCTTTTCCCAATCTCGGCAAACAGCGGATCTTCGGAATCGAGAATATAAGTATCTGTAAAGCCGTTATTCCAATTGGTTTGTTTTAGTTTGGCATTCGGGTATTTTTGCTTGAAAGCAGCAGGAACATGACCTGTAAATGCCGACAGAATAGGTTTCATTCCCAACTCGCGCTCTCGTTTCAAAATCTTTTCCTGAAGTTCTTTGTGACTTATCATCCAACTTGCTGGTAAAGGACCACCCCAACCATCCAGATTCCCCATCCAGAACCAAGAGAAATAGGACGGGCCACAAAAGAATGTACTTAGTTCTTTATTGGTAAATCCCATTTCTTTATACACCTCATCCCACACGTATTCTTCACCGGTTATGGCCAGAGGCATATTGATACCATGCAATGCCATCCAGTCAATTTCTTTTTCCCAACGTTGCCAATTCCACCAACTCATGCTGTAGTTAAAGGTGCAGTAATTCATATAGTAGCGATATTCGTAGGGAGAAGCTTTTTTTATTTTCACTGGCACCAAAGGTAATTGGGCAGACAAATTAAGGTTTTCACCATTCCAGGTTATCTGGCAATGACAATACTCATTCAAATAATAATAAAGTGCCGAAGCAATGCTTACTCCGTTGTTTCCCGAAAGTACAATCTTCCCATCCCGACTGGCAAGCTGAAAAGTATCTTTACCAATGGAGTTAATATGCTCAATAATAAATTGATTAGCTTGCCTTGGCAAAATGCGTTGTATTAGATCTCCGGATGCTTTCTTATCCATTTGGGCATAAGAGAGTCCATGTATAGCTGTAAGAACCAGTATCAGTATTATTTTTTTTAAGGACATCCTCTTCAACCTTATACTTTTAAAAACCATTTTTTCTTATACAAAAAATAAAGCAATGCAAGTTGAATCATAAGAATGCCCACTCCAATCCAGACTTCCTGCCAAGCTGCTGAAAACGATTTAATGAGACCTTCAAATAAAAAAGTGGAAGTTGATTCAAAATTGATAACACCATGAGCTGCCATGTAAATGAGTATGGAGTTCATTCCAATCCACACAAAAGGCATACACCATTTTTTTAATCCAAAGACATCAATAACCAAATAGAAAGCCGATAGCAACAACATGCTCCATCCTCCTGCATAAAAAACAAAAGAGCTGGTCCACATGTTTTTATTTATTGGAAAAACAAAATTCCAAAGCAAACCTAATGCAAGTAAAATCACTCCAGCAGTAGCTATTGCCAGCCCTTTTTGTATCATCGTAAGACGTTCAGTCTTCATCCGCAGAAACTGACCTGTGAATACGCCCAAAAGGGCAGTGCCGATAGCCGGAATGGTTGATAAAATGCCTTCTGGATCGTACACTATGCGATGCAGTTTGCCAGGCAATAAAATGCGGTCGATATACCCTTCGAGGTTTCCTTCGGGTGTAAGCACTCCGGAACCAAAAACGGGAACGGGAATCGTTATCATTAAAACCCAATAACCTATTAATAAACTAAAAAATAGGACAATCTGTGTCCGCAACTTGAAATTGAGAAATATCAAAGCTGCAAAAAAACACGACAATGCAATTCGTCCCAGCACACTGGCAAAACGTGTATGTTCATAATCATTAAATTGTAAGTCTTTATTAACAACCAGACCACAAACAATAAGTATCAACGTTCGTTTAATCAATGCTATATAAGATTCCCTTTGGGCTTTTTTCAGAGCTCCATTTGTTTTTTCTTCAAGTTTATGCCCAAATGAATAGGGCATAGAAATACCAGCAATGAAAATAAACAGTGGGAAAATCATGTCGTAGAAAGTAAATCCATTCCATGGTGTATGATGCAACTGGTTGGACATCCAAACTGACACCGGATCACCTGAGGCTTTAGCAAGTGCGTGTACAACTATTTCACCACTAATGATCCACATCATATCAAATCCCCGCAATGCATCCAACGATAAAAGTCGTTCTGTTTTCTTCTCTTTTTCCATAAAAAATTCAGAAGCAATAACTTCTATAAAATTAATTAATAGAAAAGACTGCCAACCCGTAACAAGATATTATTTCAGGGTCGGCAGCCTTTTCATTAAATTATCAAATCAATAACCTGGATTTTGTGTTAATAAAGGATTTTTTGCCAATGCTCCGGTCGGTATAGGGAAGATACGACGATAAGTATCTGCATTAACCTTGAATCCCCATTTGCCTTCATACTTACCAAAACGAATCATGTCATTCCGATGCCAGTTTTCCATGGTGAATTCACGGCTTCTCTCATTGTAAACGCTGTCTAATGTAACCGTTGACCAGGCTGCAGAAGTAGTTCTGTTCGCACGAAGAGTGTTAACTAAAGATAATGCGGTCTGTCCTTGTGTAGCTGTACCGCCGCGTAAAATGGCTTCTGCCTTCATCAAAATAATATCTGAATAACGGAATACCGGTTCATCATTGTTTTGATTACGGGAAGTAGAAGTTGCATCAGGATAGAATTTAATGTTACGATATCCCATGTTCCATGAAATCTCATCATTACCACAATCGAATAAGGAAGAATCTTGGCGAAGAATTACATCTGGAGTTAAATTTACCTGATAAGTGTAGGTAGCGCCTCCATCGGAACCAGTATAAAACTGATTATATCCTTTTTTGGTAGTAGTAACCATTACAGCTGTTACACCGTCGTTCAGATATTGCAAACCAGTTAACCATTGACCATTACGAACATCATTTTTGTCATAAAAATAAGCATAAAATTTCGGTAACGTGCATTCTGCGGAACTTGGGGTGAAAGGCAACCCGAATTTAACTTTCTCAGAACGAGGCACATCATAACGGGCATGATACATCATACCATTGGTTCCGCTTAACGATGTATATGAAGGATCGTATGGCAAGGCAAATATGAATTCTTTCATTTGCGGACCATTGTTAGGATAGAACATTTTTAGATAAGTGCTGGCAGGTTCCAATGCAAATTTACCCGAGCTAATCACATTATCACAAGCAACTACACAATCATTGTAACGTGCTGTGCCAGTGTAATATTCTGCATTTAGGTATAATTTGGCAAGTAATGCATAAGCCATATATTGTGTTGGACGTCCATAGGTTGATTGATCTACGGTGGTACTCAAATTTGGCAAACATGCTTTTATTTCGCTTTCTATGAAGTCAAACACATCTTTCCGATTCGATTTTGCCTTAGGTTGAAAATCACCATAGGTAGTAACAATAGGAACATTTCCATACATATCCATCATCCAGTAATAAGCCAATGCCCGAGCCATTCGTAATTCTGAGATTGTACGGGTTTTAAAATTACCTAACGGTATGTTATTATTCAGAATGTACATGGTTTGATTATCATATCCGATAATACGTGAAAGCCAATCCCAGATAGTTCCGGTTCCTCCGTGATCTGCATTCCAGGTATGATAATGCATCTTTAAATAACCTGCATTGTCATACCAGTTTCCACCACGTGAAGGCAAAATTGCCTCGTCAGTTGTCAAAGTCGTCATAAAATAGTAATCACCTGCATAATTACCTCTTAGTGCTGCATATACTAATCCTGCTGAAGCCACAAACTGTGCAGAATCTTTTGGATACACATCAGGCGTAATCTGTGTAGTAACCGGTACTGTTAAATCATTACATGATGTAACAAAAGCTGAAAACAGAACCGGGATTATGAAATATATATATATTTTTTTCATGATCTTATATTTTTTTTGGGGAACTTAAAGCAGAATGTTTAGACCAAATAATATAGTACGTGTCTTAGGGTAGAAATTATTTGAATCAATACCCGGAGCCATACCTCCCTGGTTAATTTCAGGATCAACTCCAGTATATTTGGTAATTACGAAAAGATTATTCACTGTTCCGTATAGATGGAGGCTTTCGATATATTTAACTGGCCTTTTAAATGTATAACCCAGTGTCATATTTTCAAGTCTCAAATAACTGCCATCTTCAATAAAACGGGAAGAGTATTTGTATACATTATAGTCTTTTACAGACTCATTTCCCGCTGCAACCAAAATGTTTGTAAATGCAACGGATGCAGGTCTGAATAAATCAGCACGGGTAACATTAAAAACCTTATTACCATACACACCTCTGAAGAACACACTCAAATCAAAGTTTTTATAGGTAAAACTATTAGTCCAACCATAAGTCAATTTAGGCTGAGGGCTTCCTGCATATCGATAGTCATCTGTAGTCGGATTTATTGTCAATGTACCGTCTTTTGCTAAATACTGCGAAATTCCATTGGAATTTTTCCCTTCGTAGATAAGTGTGAAAAACTGACCAAGTGGATGACCAGTTTGTCTGATCTGAAGCGTACTTCCTGTCTGTCCAGATCCATCCGGCTGAGTATATCTTATAGAATCTCCTCCTACAAAATAGGGATTAGAAAGACTGGTTATAGTATTTTTGTTATGAGCCAGATTTAAACTGGTTTTCCATGTAAAATCTTTTGTTTTTATGGGTATAGCAGTTACACTTAATTCAATACCCTTATTATTCATACTACCACCATTCGCATAAAGTCCACCTGCAGGTACCAGTAAAATATCTGCATCGTACCAATAAATCATGTCAGTCGTATTCTTATTATACCAGTCGAAAGTAAAACTTAGTCTTCCTTTCAATACAGAAGCATCTAAACCGATATTTGAAGTCGCTGTTTTTTCCCATTTTAAATCTGGATTAGCTGCTTTGTTAGGGCCATACGACATAACAGCAGTTCCATTGCTATAGAAGCTACCCATTGAACTTGATAGGAATTGAGCTGTATAGGCATTAAATCCGGTAGAATTACCGGTTACCCCATAGCTGGCACGAACTTTCAGATCCTCGAATATTCCTAAATTCTGAATGAATTTTTCTTGGCCGGCTCGCCAGGATAAACCTACTGAAGGAAAATAACCCCAACGATTGTTTATTCCAAATACCGAGCTTCCATCCCTGCGCAGTGAGCCTTGTAGGTAGTATTTGTCATTGAAATTGTAGTTCAAACGACTAAAATACGAAATTAAACGTTGTTTAGAATACGATTGATCCGATCCAAAATCAACTTTTGCTCCTGAAATAGCAGAATAATTTCCTAATGCAAGATTGTTAAAGCCAACAGTATTTACTGGGAAATTAATATTCGTAGCTTGAAATCCGTCGCCATATATATCATCCTCGTAAGAATACCCTAAAACTGCATTTACCGAGTGAACTCCAAATGTTTTATTCCATGTGAACCAGTTCTCGAGTGACTGGTTAGTTGTTTGGTACGTATTACGTAATGCAGTTCCCCCTTGGCCAAACGTCACAATAGACTTGGTAGCCGGCGGATTTGGATTGTTATAAAATACAGAACCGTTATAGTTATACATATATGAGTCATAATACTCACCGTGAAGTGAAGTGTAATTCTGATAAGAAAGACTCAGGTCGTAAGTGAAGCCCAATGGCAGCTTAATATTTGAAGTAAATGAGGCTACTAAATTGTTATTCTTTGTTTGATCCTGGTTATAATTAATAATCGCAACCGGATTGAAATAACCTGATTTCGTAAAGTTTTCATAATACGTTCCATCTGCATTTTTCACTGGCGATGTTGGTAAATGACTGGCTGCCTGCAAAAGTACTTCTCCTAACTGAGGTACATAGTCTGAAATAGTTCTGGCGTTAGCTACAGACAACCCAATTTTCACCATATCATTGAAAGCCATTTGATCAAATGTCATGCGGGCTATAATGTTATTTTCATTACTTGTCTTAATAATACCCTGCTTATTTGTATAGTTGATATTGGCACTGTAAGTGTTATGTTCGGAACCGCCGTTAAATGACAAGTTATGGCTTGTTGAAAAGGCAGTACCACGCTGTATTTCTTTTTGCCAGTCGGTGTTAGCTCCGGTATCTTCAGTCAGATTCTGACCGGTTTGTGTGGCAAAAGCCCTAAGCTGTGAAGCGTTCATCATATTGAGGCTGCTGGATACATTTTCAATTCCTGCATAACCGTTATACGAAACATGAGTCACTCCTTTTTTTCCTTTCTTGGTAGTTATCATAATTACCCCGTTCGAAGCACGATTCCCATAAATAGCAGTAGCTGATGCATCTTTCAAAATATCTATAGATTCTATATCATCCGGTGCTACCAGAGAAATATCAACTCCCGGAATACCATCAATGACGTAAAATGGTTCCATCGAGCTATTCAGTGTTGATGGTCCGCGTAAAATAACACTTGCTCTACTTGTAGGGTCACCACCAGCAGTAATATTCAAACCAGCCGCTTTACCTTGCAAAAGTTGTCCAATATCGGTAATTGCTCCTTTGTTCAAATCATCGGGTTTAATGGAGGTAACTGCTGAAACCAGTCCTTTTTTTGTAGTTGTACCATAACCTACAACTATCACTTCACTTAGACCTTTGCTTTCATCTTGCAGGATGATATTCATTATTGATTGGCTGCCGACTTTCACTTCGCGAGTCAACATTCCAACAAATGTAAACTGTAAGATAGCGTTCTTTGGTAAATTATTGATAAGATAGTTTCCATTAGTATCTGTAATAGTAGCCTGTTTTGTGCCTTTCACTATAACGCTTACTCCTGGTAATGGTTGACCATTCTCATCAGTTACTTTCCCCGAAATATTGTCGGAAGAAGATTGAGCCTCTTTTTCGCCCATAGCTCTGGTTGAAGCTAAGACTATTTGCTTGTCCAATACAGTGGAAGTTACATCTGTGTTGGCAAAAATCTTTTTTAGGATATCACCAATCGGTTTGTCGGTCTCAATGACATCTACTTTGCGTGTAACATCAATTAATTTGTTGTTATACGCAAAATGATAATCAGATTTTGTTTCAATCATCTTGAGTACATCACGCACGGCAGAATGGCGTGCATTAAGGGAAATTCGGGTATCTTGTGCTTGAAGGTTGATTCCTGCTGCACTAAAAATAACCCAAAATTGCAATACTAAAAGGAACCTGAAGGTCCGTTTTTTTGACAATGATAAAGGTACTTGCGTATCTTTTGCTAAAATCGCGTTTTGTTTCATAGATTTTGTGATTTGTGATAATAAAACAAATATTTAAAGTTCTTTTACTTGACAAAACAAAAGCACTTTGTTGTAAACAACAATTAACTCAATGTTTTGGAGGAACACACTTACTACAACCTGTTCTAAACATGCAATAGTATGACAAGTTTTTACAAATAAAGTTCTAATTCATCAGCTACGCAGCAAAGCGTATGATACTATTAAAATGGGATGCATGCTATGTATTTGTTTTCATAAAAAGACTAGATTTAATGTTGATTTTTCTAAGGATAACTATACGTATATTAATTCTTTCTATCTATCATTCCACTCTCTTTTCTTAAAACTAGGGTCCGTCGCCCGTAAACTCCGTTGATACCGGGTTTCTTATTTATGATTTGATATTGAATTGGTGATGATAGACTTAAAATTTTAAGAGCGCGATCTAATGATTCGTTTATAAAAGTTGCCGTGAAATGATATTGCAGCAGCTCCTTATCATGTATTACTACCTGAATATTATAAAGCTTTTCTAACTTTTCGACAACGATCTGAGTCGGATCATTATCAAATACCGTACGACCCTCGGTCCAAGCGGTGTATTTTGTAAGATCCTCTGTTTTAGTTAGTGTGATTTTTTTATTTGCTTTGTTCAGTATTGCTACTTCCATAGGATGTAATGAACTTCGCAACTTAAAATTGTTTTCTGACATTTGTTTACCCAAAATAACTGAACCTTCTACTAAAGCTACTGTCACATTAGGCTCATCGTTATAGGCTCTGGCATTGAAAGCTGTACCGGTTACTTTTATGTCTATTTCATTCATCTTTACAATGAAAGGACATTTCGTATCTTTTTTTACCTTAAAAAAACCTTCCCCATTTAGAACTACTATACGGCGAGATTGATTTACAAACGATATTGGGTAGGTCAACTTACTTCCTGCGTTTAACCAAATATGTGTTCCATCCGGCAAGTCCATTTGGCTGGTTGAACCCAGGGGTACACTTATTGTATTCTGTAATGTTGCCAAATTGGTTGGTAACTGGTATTTTATTGTAAGACAAAGTGCAATTATTAATGGAATTACTATAAAGGCAGCAACTTTAGAAAATTGAACATAAAGTGCTTTTGTCCATGATGTCTTTGTCTTTGCCTTAATATTGATAGAATGATGAATCTCGTTCAAAATACGTTGGAAACGTTGCTCATCGCCAATAACAGTGTTTTCGCACTTATCCCAGTACAATTTCATTGATATTCCTACTGCCTCTTCATATAGAGGCTTTTGCATAACGTCTATTAAATCATTCAATTCTTGTTCTGAATAATTTCCCGTTTTGAAATTTTCCAATAGCTTGCTTATTTGAATCATAATACATCCATTTTGCTGGTTTTAATTGATAAACTAAATTATTCAGTTCATCAGTCTTTCAATGGCTGTTACATATATAATAACGCACTGCTAGAATGAATCCCCTGCTCTACATGAAATTTTTTTTTATTTTTTAAATCTATTTTCTTTTGTATGAATACGAACATATTTAAATTGCTCATAATAAAACTGAAATATCTTATTTGAATTTGAATTGTCAATTTGTAACTAAACAAAAAAGACACCCGGTTTGGTGTCTTTCAGAAAGAAAAGAATGATCTCTTCGTTGATAAATAAATGGATAATCCTTTTTTTATGAAGTCAAACGTTGTTTCTTTGTTGCTTATTCTACAAAAAGATAATAAAATAGTGCTGTCCAGATACCTAGATTCCCAAGATGTTGTTTAAAGAATATAAATGCTTTTGAAAGGTGATCTTCAACTGTCTTCTCGGCAATTCCCTGGGCAGCAGCTATCTCTTTGTTTGACAATCCTTTTTCCCTGCTTAGTTTGAAAATCTCTTGTCGCTTGCGGGGAAGTTTTTCAATAAGCTGCTCGTATCGCTCTTTCAGAAATGTGTAGTTGGTTTGTTCCTCAGTTCCTTGTGTATTAGAGGTTGCTGCTACAGTTAAATAATCAATGTATTTTTGTTCGGTAATACGTTTTCGAAATAAAGAAAGGACTGAATTTTTGGCAATAGTAAAAAGGAAGGCTTCAAAATTAGTTTCTTTTCTCAAAATAAGACGATTTTCCCAAAGTTTGATAAAAACTTCTTGCACCAAATCATATGCATCATCTTCATTTTTCAAATAAGCCAATGAAAATCGAAAAATCTTAGAATGGTATTGTGCATAAATTTCATCAATCACAATGCGATCATCCATTCGTAGGCGCTCAACAAATGTTTTTTGTTGTAGATCATTATTCATTTAATTGGTTAACAGTTGTATGACAATAATAATGGTTGTATCTTCTGTTGTGCGTAAAACTAATACCAAAACAAATTATTTCTAATAAAGAACTCTGATTAATACCTTTCATGAAAAGAACACTATCATAATAATTGTCAAAGATATATATTTAATTGGAAATTCAGTCTATTAAATCACTTATATCAGTGAAAAATAAAATAACTTAATTAAATTGTACGTATTACATTGAGGTTTTATTTCTATAAAATCAGATTCATAAGATAGTTATCTGGATTTTTTGATGAGTTGATTGATTTGCAAATGTTTAAAGGCAGGGACGACTATTTCATAGTCGTCCCTGCCTTTAAATTATTCCTTCAATGCTTTGCTGATTCGTTACTTTATATAGATTTTAAACTATATGAATAGCTAAAAATGAGAGTCTTACTTGATGTCTCATATTTGCTTAAGTTGTTGAGAAACTAACTCTTTAATATCTGTCCGGCATGTTCTTTCGTATTCACTTCTTTTGGTAAAATGATTCGGGTAATGGTTCCTGTTTCGTTAATTAAAAAAGTGGTCCGGAACATGCCCATATACTGCTTTCCGTACATGGATTTTTCACCCCATGTACCAAATGCTTCTGATAGTTTCTTATCGGTATCGGCAATCAGGTTAAAAGGTAAGTTTTGTTTTGCAATAAACTTCTGATGAGAAGAAGCACTGTCGGTACTGACACCAATTACTTCATACCCTTCTTTTTGTAAATCGTCGTAATTATCACGTAAACTGCATGCCTCTGCGGTACAACCAGGGGTATTATCCCTTGGATAAAAATATAATACCAGTTTTTTTCCTGAGTAATCAGATAGTTTAATTTCGTTGCCATCCTGATTCAATCCTAATACCGAAGGAGCTTTGTCGCCTACTTGTAGTGCCATAATAATTCTGTTTAATCGTTGAAATGTTTAATTGTTAATAGTAAGTATAACAACT
>Ga0302286_10000974_pt1 | contig 21853 bp, 18 predicted proteins | sample III_Fen_E2_3_FD_198765 | JGI IMG/M metagenome (GOLD analysis project Ga0302286, IMG submission 198765) | Peat permafrost microbial communities from Stordalen Mire near Abisko, Sweden - III_Fen_E2_3 | ecosystem: Environmental > Terrestrial > Soil > Wetlands > Permafrost | place: Sweden: Abisko...
CGCATCGAAAGCGAAGTGGAGAAAAACAGGCAAAAAGATCAGCAGCTCATGCACCAATCGCGCCTTGCCTCGATGGGTGAAATGATCAGCATGATAGCGCACCAATGGCGTCAGCCACTCAGTGCCATAAGCTCCACAGCGCAAGGTTTAACACTAAAGCTTAGCTTAAATAAATTTGACGCAGAACTCTTTACATGTAAGCTGAATGACATTACCCATTATGCGCAACATTTAAGCCAAACAATTGATGATTTTAGGCAATTTTTTAAACCCAGCCATGAGACAAGGGAAGTGGTTCTTGAAGAGGTTATTACCAAAGCGCTTGGCATCATTCAAACCTCTATTGAAATTAAAAACATTGAAATAAGGTGCGATTTTGGCGCCAATGAGACGATTCGGACGCATCCCAATGAGCTGATGCAGGTTGTACTCAATTTAATCAAGAATGCCGAAGACATACTCCTTGAAAATGAAGTCAAGAAGCCTTTGATTACCATTGCAACCCAAAAAGCAGATACGACGCTTTGCATTACCGTAAGCGATAATGGCGGCGGCATTCCCTCTGCTGTATTGCCCCGCATTTTTGAGCCCTACTTTAGCACGAAAAGTAAAAAAGATGGCACGGGATTGGGCCTTTATATGAGTCATAAAATTGTTGAAGAACATTGTGGCGGAAAATTGTACGCCTCGAATACGCAAGAGGGGGCACTGTTTGTGATTGAACTGCCCCGAAATGTTGACAAAGGATAAACAATGGATAGTGTATTTCAAAAATGGCTTCAATATTCCCAACAGTTAACGCTTTTATATGTTGAAGACAATGAGTCTGCACGCATGGGTTCCATGCTTATTTTTGAAGAACTGTTTGGGCATGTTATTGAAGCGGTGGATGGGGAAGATGGTTTGGAAAAATTCAAAGCCAACCCCATTGATATTATCATCACCGACATCAATATGCCTAAATTAAATGGCTTAGAGATGTCCGATCAAATTCGGTTGCTCAATCCTCAAATACCGATACTCATCCTCTCCGCGTACAATGAATCGGGCTATTTTATTGAAAGCATCCGACAAGGGGTTGAGGGGTATCTGCTGAAACCCATCGACATGAAGCAGTTACTTGAAGCCCTCAGTAAAGTGGTTGAAAAAATTTACCTTCGTAATGATCGCGAAAAACTTCAAACACTTCTGATGCAGTACTCTGAAATTACCAATAAAAGTGCGATTGTCTCTAAAACCGACACCGAGGGCATTATTACCTACGTGAACGATGCCTTTTGCGAAATTTCGGGCTTTAGCCGTGAAGAACTGATGGGAAAGCGGCATTCATTGATTCGCCATCAAGAAAGTACCGATGAGTTTTATAAAGAGCTTTGGGGCACCATCTCTAAAGGGGATTTATGGCAAGGCGTCATTAAAAATCGTTCCAAACAAGGGGAGAGTTTTTATGTCAAGACGGCGATTAAACCGATCACCAATGCCAAAGGCGAGATAACCGAATATATTGCGCTTTGCAATGATATTACCGCAATTATGAACCCCAAAAAACAGCTGCTTGATTTTATAGAGACCACGAGCAATGAGTCCATTGTGGTGTTGGTTAAGATCGAAGAGTACGCGACCATTGAGGAGTTTTACAACACGTATGTGGTTGAATTATTGGAAAAAACCTTAGGCGAAAAACTTTTAGAAATGATTGCACCCTTAGGGGTGTTTCAAAAAATTTATATCCTTGGAATGGGTGAATACGCCTTTGCCATTGCCAAAAACAGGTGTACGTTGAGCGTAGAGATACTCAGTCAAAAACTTCAAGAGTTTTTAGAAAGCGTTGAGGGAACCATCATCCATCTCAATGAGATAGAATACAGTGTTTCACTACTTGCAAGTCTTGCTTTTGGAGGCGAAGAACCGTTTCAAAGTGCTCAATTTGGTCTCAAAAAAGCGAAGAAACACAAAAGCAACTTCATCATTGCAACCAATTTGGTCTCTGATATGTACATCCAAGCGCAAAGCAATATGAGCGTCATTGTTATGGTCAAAAAGGCGCTTCAAAAATCGGGCATTATTTCTTATTTTCAGCCGATCATCGACAACAAAACCAAAAAAGTGGTCAAATTAGAGTCTTTGGTAAGGCTTATTGATGAGAATGGCAAAGTGAGGCTTCCTTATGAGTTTCTCGACATTGCTAAAAAAAGTCGTTACTACACGCAAATCACGCAAAGGGTTATGGAAAATTCCTTTCAAGCCTTACGTTTAACGGATGCGGGCATTACCATCAACATCTCAGCTTTGGATATTGAAGAGCAAGAGATGCGCAAAAAGCTTCTGGATCTTTTAGATATCCATAAAGCAGAAGCGAGTCGTATTACGTTTGAATTGCTTGAAGATGAGGATGTTAAAGAGTTTGAGATTATCAAACACTTTATCCAGAAGGTCAAATCGATGGGCGTTTTGATTGCCATTGATGATTTTGGAAGTGGGTATTCCAATTTTGAACGATTGCTGGATTATGAGCCTGATATCATTAAAATTGATGGGAGTTTGATTAAAAATATTGCGACGGATGATTATTCTATCTCGATTGTTAAGATGATTGTTGCGTTTGCCAATGAACATCACATCAATACCATCGCTGAATTTGTCGAGAACGAGACGATTTATTCGATTTTGTGTGAACTGGGTGTCGAGTATTCTCAAGGATACTTTTTTGGGAAACCTATGCCACTGGAGGGTAACACATTCGTCTAATGTTTACATGTAACCCTTTACATGTAAACGTATAAAGTAGTGCTACTTCTCTTCGTAATGGAGTTTTAAGCCTTCACTTCCCATCACAAAACCGCTAATGACAATCTTGCCTTCATGCACCAGTTTATGATGTTTCGCACAGAGTGGAATGAGATTGTAACGGTGATTTTGGTGAAAATGCTCGATGTTGCCATGTGTATCCGCACTCTCTTGCGCCTTGATATGATGCACCTCTTCGACGTACTCATCGCACAGCGCACACTTAGCGAGGTAGAGGTTTTTGTTGTATTTACTGCGTTTTTTCTGCTTTAACAGCTCCACATCGCCCAGTTCTCCCGCAAGGCTACGACGAATGTCATAGGCGGTTTTAATGAAGGTGGGATCCATATGCAACGATTTGGCAAACTCCAAACCATACAGCGAACTCCCGCTTCCAATTTCGAGTTTTCGGTTGTAGAGAAGCTTGTCATTTTCTTCATCGTAACTCACACCCAAATGCAGATAAATCACCTTTTTAAGCTCTGCAATGAGCGGTAAATTGTTCAGTTGGTGCAGATGGGTCGCAAAGACAAAGAAGGAGCCAAGGGTGTGCATCTTGACCACGCTACTTGCCACAATCGCCAAAGCCGATTCGGTCTCGGTTCCATGACTGATCTCATCGCCCAAGACGAGGGAAAACTCGGTTGCACGGTTGAATATATTTTTAAGCTCCAACATCTCCACAGTAAAGGTCGAAAGCCCTTTGTAAAGGTTGTCGTGACTGATAATGCGTGTAAAGATTTTATCAAACAGATGAAATCGCAGGCTTGCACATGGCACAAAAAATCCCGCTTGCGCCATAATGACGGCGATGCCAAGACTTTTCATTAAGGAGGATTTACCACTGGAGTTGATACCATAGAGCAAGATGCCTTGCACATCATTCTCAGGGCACGCTTCAAGGGTCACATGATCGTGGGTAATCTCTGGCGTGCAATGCCCTAAGAAGAGATCATTGGGGATGTAAATGCCGTTTTCCTCACGGGATTCGATGAGTGGATGACGAAGCCCGATGGCTTCAATAAAGCGATTTTTCTCTTGCATCGGTAAAAGCTCAGGTCGGACGTAGTTGTATAAAATGGCGCATTTCGCATTGCTCAGCGCAACATCGAGTGTTCCCACAAAGGAGATAAGATGCTCTAACGTCAGGGCGTAATGGGTTTCGATCTTTTCTAGCATCTCATCGTAACGCTGTTTGACCAATGCGATCATCTGAAGGTTACTCAGGGTTATCTCTTGGGAAATCTCATCGATTAGAGAGGCGGAAATCTTCACGCTATTTTTTAGATGTTTATAAGTGAAATCTTTGAAAAAGTAGTGCTGCTCGCCAATGGTGATAAAGCTTTGCATCAGTTTGTCTTCAATGAGTGCAAAACGGTTTTTGCTCATCGCGATGTAATGCCCTTCACTCTCCAACCATTCGATGCTTAAGGTCGTGCGGTTCGTCTCTTCAAAGAGCGCTTCAATGTGGTGAGCGATGTGTTCAAGGGCGCTAAAACGCTCCTGTTTATTTTGCTCAATCTTATCAATTTGTGGGAAAATACCTTTTTGAAACAGGTTCTCGTTGATCTGATCTTTGCGAAATTTGGCGCAACTATCCAGAATAAACGTGTTCTTGAGCATTAAAAGAAGCGCTTCACTCTCATCAAAAAGCTCTTTAGGTGTGGGCACTTTTTTGAGTTCTGCCTCTTTGAGGATGCCCAAAATCGCTTCCAGTGATGTGCCCAGATAATCGAGCTCCAACGGATGCAGTTTTTTAAGCGCAATTCGTCTTAAAATACGCTCCAAATCGTACACTTGCTTGAGCGCAATCTCAAATTTTTTGGAGTCATTGATGAGCTCTGCACTTAAATCAAAACGCTCATTGAGGGTTTTAAGATCACAAATGGGATTGAGTAGTCGCTCTTTTAACAGCCGTTTTCCAATGGCAGTAGAGGTCTGGTCGATCAGGTTTAGAAGCGTCATTTCCGAAGGGTTTTTTGAGATGATATCGAGTTGCTCTAACGCATTGTTTCCGATGTAGAGGTAGCGACTATTCCCCAATAAAATAGGGCGGCTCATTTTCTCAATGATATTGGCATCATGTTCGATGATAAAATCACACAAAATCGCCAACGATTCACTCGCGTATGGGTAACGCTCAATGTCGAGGTATTCGATAGGGGAGAGCAGGGAGCGAATCGCATAAATGCGTCCAAAGAGTTCATTTTGATAGGTCACTTTGAGGCGCTCTTTATTAAAACTGTGAGCGACACTAGGCGTGATTTCTAGGTAATTTTGCACCCACTCTTTATCGATACTTTCCGTGTTAAAGGTCAGCACAATTTCACTGGTTTTATAGGTTTGAAGTAAGTTAAAAATCTCATCCAACGCGTAGGTTTTATCTTCCCTTGTGCCATGCACTTCGTTGATGATGGTCTTGCCAGTCGTGACATCAATCGCGCTGTAGCCGATGGAATAAATCTGATGATTGCAGTCCACGAGCAGTGAAACAAGGTAGTTTTCACTGGGTTCAATGAGATAATCAAAGTTGGTACCGGGGCTGATGATATTGGCGATGTAGCGCTTGACATGCGGTGGCTCACCTTTTTGGCGTACCAAAACGATCGTGTATTTTTTTGCTTGAACCAGACGACTCAAATAGCGATCGAGCGAAACGGAAGGGATGCCTGCAAGCAGAGGATTTTGGAGTGAATTTTCTAAAATAGATTTGTTTTTGCGTGTGAGTTGGATGTTAAGTAGCTCGCTGACCTCTTTGGCTTTGCCGATTTGATGGGTTTCGTTATTGACTTCATAGGTTTCAAAAAAAGAGCCAATTTCCATAAAAACAATCGTATTTTTGCCATATTTGGACTCAAAAAAGAGCTGAAGATCGAAGTAGATTTCAGTGAGTAATCTCTCTTTAGAGCAGAGCATTTGCGCAATATTTTCAAGCATTCGTGTCGTTTCCACCTCTTTAAAGTGGTTAGATTATAGCGCACGAAAGCATAAAGTTTGGTTTGACAAAAGCCTCTCTTAGGGGATTTTTGATACAATAGATTTCTTGCAAAACTCAATTTGCAAGAAGTAAAAGCACCAACGGTGCGTGGGCATTCCGCCGAGGAAAACCCAGTGTTAGCGTAGCATTTAGAGCTTTGCTTTAAATGCGTGTTTAGAGTTTTTGAAAACTCTAATAGAATGAGTCTAATTAAAGGATAATCTATGGAGATTGAAATTTCAACCCCCGCCCTTTTGTTCCCCGCCGTTTCGCTTTTGTTATTGGCGTATACCAACCGATTTTTGGCCGTAGCGCAACTTATTCGAATGCTACACCGTCAATCCACCGAGCGTGAAAACTGTGAAGAGTATAAACAAATTGGCAACCTCAAACACCGTTTAGAGCTTACCAAATGGATGCAATTTTTTGGGGTTCTCTCCATTCTACTCTGTACTTTTTCCATGTTTGAACTTTTCTTAGGCATTTTGGAGTTAGGCAAACAAGTTTTTGGACTGAGCCTGCTTGCGATGTGTCTTTCACTGTTTATCTCCCTTTGGGAAGTAATGATCTCTACCAAAGCTCTCAATATGGAGCTCAGCGATATGCATAATCGCTGTAAAATAATCGAGGATAAATGAACCAATACCTGCTTGTAGGCGAAAAAAACCGTCTTAAAATCAATCGCTATACGGACAATGGCGTCTACCTAATCTGTAAAGATGAAGATGAAGTCCTACTTCCCAACCAATACGTCACCTATGCGATGAAAGAGGGCGATGAAATCGACGTTTTTGTCTATTTTGACTCGGAAGATCGCATTGTCGCTAGTACTACGTTTCCTAAAGCCATGCTCGATGAATTTGCCTGTTTTGAAGTGGTCGATGTCACGGAATTTGGCGCGTTTTTAGACTGGGGCTTGCCCAAAGATTTGCTTGTGCCCAAAGCGCTTCAAAAGTTTCCGTTTTATTCGGGTATGAAGGTCATTGTTCAAGTTTGTTTGGACGACGAAACAGGGCGCATTGTTGGGAGTCAAAAGTACAATGACTTTCTCAAAAAAGATTTGAGTTCGTTAAAACTTAAACAAGAAGTCAAACTGTTAGTGCGTGAAAAAACGCCTCTTGGGTTTAAAGTGATCGTGAACAACCTTTACGATGGGCTTATTTTTCACACGGAAATCTTTGAAAATATTGACGTGGGTGATGAAAAAGTGGGCTACATCAAAACCCTTCGCAAAGATGGAAAACTTGACATCATTTTACAGCCCATTGGCGATAAAAGCGATGAAGTCGCGGTGGCAAAAATCGTTGAGATTTTAACGCTAACGGGTGGATCATGTGAGATGAATTATAAGAGTACACCTGAGCTTATTTCCGATCGTTTTGGACTCAGTCGAAAAGCGTATAAACGTGCCCTGACTAAACTAATTGAAGCGAAAAAACTCGAAGTAAATGATGAGGGAATGCGTCTTTTATGAGTCGTGTTGTCATCATTGGAGCAGGGGCATCGGGTCTTGTGTGTGCCATTGAAGCCGCACGTAAGGGGCACAGTGTCACTCTTTTTGAGAAGAACAGTAAAGTCGGTCGCAAGATTCTCGCGACGGGGAACGGCAAATGCAATATCTCCAATGAAAAGATTAATTTAGAGCGATATCACGGTGAATCACCAAATTTTGCCAAAGAGGCATTAAGGCGTTTTGATACGCTTACATGTAAAACTTTTTTTCGCTCTTTAGGATTGGAAATGCGCGAAGGCGAAGAGGGCAGACTCTATCCTATGAGCCATCAAGCTTCGAGTGTCGTGGATATGCTTTTGCATGAAGTGCGAGCGTTACATGTAAACGTTTTGCTTGAGTGTGAAGTGGCAAAGATTGAGAAAAAAGGTGTGGAATTTGTTTTACATGTAAACGATCTCACACACACTTTTGATGCGTGCGTGATCGCCACAGGCAGTGTTGCGATGCCTACTCTTGGAAGTTCTGGCAGTGGGTATGGCTTTGCAAAAACCTTGGGTCACAGCGTTATTGAGCCGTATCCTTCTTTGGTGCAGTGTGTGTGCGATGAGCCGCATCTCAAAGAGGTCAGTGGCGTTAAGATGGACGCCAATGTGGAGCTTTACATCGACAATCAAAAATGCCAAAGCGTGCAAGGCGATCTGCTGTTTACCGCATATGGACTTTCTGGTTCGGCGATTTTAGACCTGAGTCGTAAAGCATCCAATGCCTTTGTCAACGGTGAAACCGTCGATGTCGTGCTTGATCTTTTGCCCAATATGAGCCGTGAAGCATTGAGCTCATTGCTTCAAAAACGACTTAGCGTTGCCAAAGACAAGTCGCTCTCGTTGTGGCTGGAGGGGATGATTCCTAAGAAATTAGCGCATTTTATCATCGAAAATACCCATTTAACACATATCAAAGAGGCATCTTCTTTGGGAGCTAAAGAGATCAAAAAGATGGTGTTTGCCTTGAAATCGCTACGTTTACATGTAAAGGCAACCAAAGGGTTTGAAAGTGCCGAAGTGTGCGCAGGTGGCGTGGATGTGAGAGAACTAGAGAGTAAAAATCTCATGTCACAAAAGATCAAAAATCTCTATTTTTGTGGCGAAGTGTTGGACATTGATGGCGATTGTGGAGGATTTAACCTTCATTTCGCGTGGGCTTCTGGGTATCTTGTAGGTCAGTCATTGCATTAACATGAAAAAGTTTTTCTTCTGTTTGATGATCCTTATTTGCATCAGTGGTTGTGCGAGTGCTTCGCGTTCTATTACATCGCTTCAAGCTCCTTCTTTTTCGCCTGAAACGATTCAAACCGAAATTCCCTTAAAAGCACAACTGCATCATAGCAATACGACTGCACCTCTTTGGATCGTCATTGAAGGTGATGGGTATGCTTGGAAGAGCGCTTCCATTCCTTCTTCTAATCCTACACCGCATGACCCTGTTGGCTGGAGATTTGCTACTTCCCTTCATGCGGATAATGTGCTCTATCTTGCGCGCCCTTGTCAATACCTCAGTGAAGCAGAACTCAAAGCGTGTAGTGTGAGTGACTGGACGGATGGACGATTTGCGAAAAAATGGGTTGAGATGATGAACGAAGCGATCTCACAGATCAAAAATCGTTACGGCTACTCTGAAATTATCTTGGTGGGCTATTCGGGTGGTGGAACGATGGCAGCCCTCATAGCGACAAGACGTACGGATGTGAATTTGCTGATAAGCGTGGCTTCTCCTTTGGATGTTGGGGCTTGGAGTGCCTATCATCACGTCTCACCACTCACACGCTCTCTTGATCCTAAAGATATGCTGACACAACTTTCCACACTACCGCAGATTCATATTGTGGGCACAAAAGACAGTGTCGTGCCCCCTTTTTTAACCTATGATTTTATTAAACAGTATGCCAGTCAAAAGAAAGTTCGTATTCTTGAAGTGGAGGCAGAACACGCAATGCGCCTGCCTCTGGATTTTGTGGAGATTAGAAGGTCATTCTTAAACTCAATTGATGTGCAAGGTAATCCTCTTTAGCTTCAAGGGTGTAGCCTATGCGCATGGTGTTCTCTTTGTCACGTAAAAATTCATACGAAATATCGAGTTGGACTGCATCTTTGGGCGATTTTGAATTGGTAACGCTGAAGGTTGAACCACTCGAGAGAAATCCTGCCGTCGTCGTTGCTTCATCGGCAAATTCGTGTAAGTAGCGAAGCCCCACAAGATAGGTGGCATCGTTTCCTTCGCGGTACGTGTACTCTGTTCCTAAAATACTCTTAAAGGAAGAAGCACCGTTAGCGTTTACATGTAAAGCGCCTGAGCCTCCAGTTTCATCGTAACTTTGTGTCCAGTTATAGCTGTATTGAGCGCCAATTAAAGGTTTAAAGCCTCCTTTTACAGGCACACCAAGTTCCACCAAAGCGCCTAATGCATAGCCATTGTACGAGCTATCCTCACTTTCATCAAAGCCTGAAAAAGCGACAAGACGTTTGCCATCATAATGGTTAAAAGTGCCAATAACCGAACTATTGAGCGTATAATTTTGCTCATTTTTTCCATAGTACGCACCTACATGAAAAGAGTTAATGGTTGTGTTATCCCCTTGGCTGTCATCTTTGCCGTAACTTTTTGCACCCGTATATCCACCAGAGAGTCCAAAAATTTCTGTAGAACTCAGCTCCGACTCGTTCCCAATCGCAACGCCCATAGCATCCACACGGTATCCATCCGCACCTTTATAGCTCTTTTGTTTGGCAGTATTGCCCAAAATTTCCATCCAATAGGTTCCCTCGGCTTCATCACCTGCCGAGAGTCCGCTTTGTGTGGGTGAACTAATGCCACTCATACGGTGCGAGAATGCGCCAAAAAGAGTGTTTTGAGCAACATTCACGGTTTGCATTAGGCTCGTGGTGGTCGTAGGGCTGAGCTGTTTCATCGCCCCTTTAATTTCATCTGAGGAAGAGAGTGCGTAGAGGCTACTTAGAAGCGATGAAGATTCTGTTCCTAATGCATTGATAATCGCTCTGTTATTTGTGCTCATAGAATTAAGAAGTGTTGTATCGTAGGTAGAGGTAAGGATAAGATCATTGCCAGTTTGGCTCAATGAAAAATTAACGAGTGCGGAGGTATCCAACAGGCTCAGTTTGGAAACATCCGTGTTCAGTGTTCCCGCTGTTAGAATGGTAGAGCGTAAACCGTTGGAAACATTACCAACAATGACAGGCTTAATCATCGTTCCATCGACTAACGTCACCGTACCTGAAAAGTTTAACGTCTCAGCACTATTTCCACTCAATCGTGTTTCAAGAATAGCCCCACTTTGCGTTGTAAGGTTTTCAAACCCACTGATGCCACTGCGAGTACTTAGCGTCTGGCCTGTCCCTAAAATAATCGTATCGTTCCCAGATCCTCCCACTATTGTTCCGCTAATCGTTCCACCTAATAGGTAGAGTGTATCATCACCGCTTCCCATATCAAGGGCACGTCCATTTTGTCCTGTAATGGTTCCATAGTTTGTGAGTATGTCATCACCGCTTCCTAAATTGATAGCAGCAACGCTTCCTGTGCCCGCATTTAGAATAGTACCTCTGTTTGTAATTGTGACGGCTTGTGCAACAGAACTGATACTCGCTTCTAATCCACCCCCTTGAATCGTGCCACCCACTTCATTATTAATAGTCAGTGTGAAAGAGGTTGCCGCTCCGGTTATTGCGATACCAGCACCATTGTCTCCTTTGATAAGACCGCTATTGGTAACAAGAGTTGTGCCATAAATACCTTGGATAGGAATTGGATTGCCATTAGAGTCCTTATCAACGCCCGCCAAAGTGATACCATGACTAACCCCAGTATTGAGCGTTCCATCCGCATTGGTTGCAGCGTTCGTGCCTTCAATTATTCCTGAGTTCGTAATCGTTCCACCTCCTACTGTTATACCCTCACTTGTGTCACCATAGGCATGCAATGATTTGATCGTTCCGTCATTTGTAAGATTGACAAGACCATCGACATCAACACCATCACCATCTCCTGTGACACCATTACCCGTGATAGTACCATGATTGATAACCATCACAACCTCATTTGCATTGATCCCATCAATATTAATACCAGCACCATCGTTACCTCGTATAGTACCGCCAAAATTATTGGTAATGCTCATCGTATACGTTGCACCTGTTGTATCTCCACCTGTGATACCATGACGACCGCCTTCAATAGTCCCAACCCCTGAAGTGTCGCCACTTAAAGCGCTTGCATTGACGATAGTAATACCTGAATTTGTTTGTGCATCGATACCATCACTTGATGAACCCGTTGTTGTAGTGGATTTAATGAGCCCATCGTTATAGATAAAACCATTTACGCCTGGTCTCACAGCATCCGCTTCAGATGCTTGAATAATACCACTGGCATAGTTATTTAAAGTATTATTACCGGAGTGAATAGCATTAAAATCTATTGCTTGAGCACCACCTTTAGAAGCATTGAGCGATGTTAAAGTACCATAATTATTAAATACAACATTATTACTTGATTTATTCATTTGAATGACATCAGCATCCGCTGTTTGTATGAGAGCTCCTGCATTATTGTTCACCGTTAACGTCGTATTAGCGGTATTATCGTATATGCCACGAGCCGTTCCTGTTTGTAAAATGGTTCCATTATTGCTTAAAGTAGCATTACCTGTAATAGTGACTGCAGCAGTTGAGCCTGAAACACTGAGTATGCCTGTGGAAGTTAATGTACCAGTATTCCCATCTGCAAGTGTTTGCACTGAAGTCACAGTGGCATTATCGATTGAAAAACTACTTCCAGGCGTTACTGCTAGAAGGTTGACTGAAAAGCTCAAAAAGAGCAAGGCACAGTGACTGTAACGAATCATGAAAATCCCCTTTGTCGTGTCGAAGTTAAATTTACTAATAATCCTAAGAAAAGAGTATTACTCTTTGATTACAGTGGAAGATAAAATTTTATTTTGCGGGAAAGAAGGATTAGCGATTGTGATCCTTTAGGCTGACTGTGTACAGTGTACTCCATACGTCAAAAGTAGCTTCTTTTTTTCTCTATAAATTAAGGCGCAGCTTAGTACAATAATAATCTTAAAATTATAGTTTTACAAGTCTAAAAACGTTAATTATTGTTAAAAAGAGGTTCTTTGTTTCCATTCAAACACGGTAGTTTTAGCGCACTAAAAAATAGCATTATTACACGCGTCATTTTATTTTCTTTTGCTATGGTGTTTGTAGGGGGCACAACACGCTATTACCTTTCAGTTAATACCATACATGCGAATCTTTTCAAGATCGTTTCCATTCATCAAGAAGCACTGGCACAGGATGCGGCCAAAGGCATCACACATGATTTGGACGTTCGAAAAAAATTGCTGATACATATTGCGTCTCTCCTTTCTTCTCAAATGCTTGAAGATCCACATCAGCTCAAAACTTGGCTGAGTGAGCGACATGCGTTCAATCCAGTTTTTTCGGCTGCTTTGTTGGTCTTAAACACAGATGGTACGTTGATTGCGGGGAATGGTACTGAACTCCGAGAAGGTAAAAAGGCCTATGCTGAGGATGATTTTTTTAAGAGCGCTTTTACACAGGATTTTGTTATTGGAACACCTCTTTTAAGCAAAAATACACAAGACCCCGTTCTTCCTATGGCCGTGCCGATCAAAGATGCTTTGGGAAATATATATGCCATCGTGGTTGGGATGACGAATTACAACGCTGATTTATTTGATCGTATCCTAAATGAGCACATTGGTGTGACGGGTGATTTCTTGCTGGTTGATTCTAAAAAGCAAATTTTTCTCGCAGCTTCTAAAAAAGAGCTGCTACTAAAACCTACACCCCAAAAAGGTAAAAACCTTTTGCATGACAAAGCACTGGAAGGTTTTAGAGGCAGCAGTATCACAATCAATAATGATGGCATAGAAGAATTATCAGCGACAGCTTCCGTTCCAAACACAGACTGGTTTGTCGTTTCTCGCATCCAAACCAAAGAAGCATTTGCGATGGAGGATAATATTAAAGCGACTCTCGTTCAATCCCATGTGATCAGTTTAATGATTGTTCCTGTCATTATATTTTCTTTTTTATTCTTTATTTTCAAACCTTTGCGAACGTCTGCTTCTTTGGCAAATAAAATGTCTCTTGGAAAGTTTCCTCTCAATCCTTTACCTATCAAAAGAATGGATGAAGTCGGACACTTAACAGAAGCCTTTAACCGACTGATAGCCATGCTCCTGGTCAGTCAAAAAGAGCTTAAAGAGATAGCTCATTATGACTACCTTACCAAGCTTCCCAATCGATTTTTAATGGTCAATCGATTGGAACACTCTTTGGCAAGGTGTGCGCGAAACAATACCAGTGTTGCATTGCTTTTTATGGATTTGGATGGATTTAAAGCGATCAATGACTCTTTGGGACATAGTGTAGGCGATCAAGCGCTGATTGATGTGGCAAAGCGTTTCGCTGTTTTAATACGCGAGAGTGATACGCTAGCAAGAGTCGGCGGCGATGAATTTGTGATTTTACTGAGCGACCTTGATCCTGATGAATCGCGGGCAACGAGTGCTGCTAATGTGGTTGCCGCTAAGTGCATGAAGGCATTAGAAGAGCCTTTTATCTTTGAAGGTCATTCCAAAACTTTGGGTGTATCCATAGGCATGGCAATCGGAAATAAAGAGAGCACGATTGATGACTTAATGGTTGAGGCGGATACCAAGATGTACAAAACTAAAAATAGAAAAATCTAAAGTTCGATGAAGAAGTGACAGCTTTTTTGTTTACATGTAAAGAGCTGAGCCATAAAAAACTACTCTTTGCGCTTAGGTTGTTGAAAAATCATGTACATGATAAAGATAAAAAAAGCGATGATCAGTGATGTAAAGAGCAAGTCAAACACTTTGACGACGACGTAGGCTACGATTAAAATTGAGAGCAAGGTTGGTATTTCATTGTAGGCTCGAAAAAATTTGCCACTGCGTTTACACTCATCGTTTTCTAACTGAACTCTAAAATATTCTAGGGAAAACGAATAGATGGTCATGATCGCAACGACCACTAATTTTGCATAGAGCCATTCGCCTGTATCAAATAAAATAGGATTGATGATAAGCATCGCAGAACCGCTTAAAAGTGTTGCCCAAAAGGCAGGTAGACCGATGAATTTGTAGATTTTGTACTCTTGAATTTTAACCACTTCAACAAAATCGCTTTTAGTGGCGTGTTCAACGTGATAGACAAAAAGACGTGGGAGGTAAAAGAGCATCGCCATCCATGACATAAATGACATGACGTGAAAGGTTAAAATCCAACTATAATAATGCATCCTGTCTCCTTTAGAAATATTGGTGCAATTATAGCGCGTCTGTATGGTCTTTTATGGGATTTTTAACAACACTCCATTTCAGCTTTTTCCATCAATTCGATGCCTTTTTCAAACTCATACTCTTCAAAAAGTGCCGAAAGATAGAAAACATGGGAGCAGATATGGTACAAAATGTCCTTAGAATCGTGCTTCGCAAAAATGGCTTTATAATCTTTGGGAATCAATGTCTCAAACCGAATCCACAAATCATTCTTCGCTTCAGCGTGAAGTTCAAAAAGTTCATACATGGCATCTAAGACTTGGGTGGCATTTTCGTAGCAGTCAATATTATGAAAACTCACGTAGCGATCGCGTACTTCTTTCATTATCAAGGAGCCTTTTTAGCTAGTTTATGCATGATGTGTTCCATAAGCTTACATCTTTTTAACATATAAAAATATTAAATTATCTTTAAGTTTTAAAAAGGTGTGAGTTCACTGAAATAATAGCCTTAAACATAGGTCAGAGACTCTTTTAAAACTTTTTACCCAAGTCACTTTGCATCTGCTTAAGCACCATCAATACATCAGCAATATGGTTTTTGCAAATACCAAATATCACTTCTGCATCCAAATCAAAATAATGATGCGATATAAAATCTCGAATTCCTTTTATCTTTTTCCACTCAATGTGTGGGTAAGCACCCAAAAGCTTGTTATCGGTAATTTTGTCGATATTTTTTAAACTCTCACCTATGGCGATGAGCTTCATACAAATACTGTCTAATTTTTCTTGTCCCTCTTTGGTGTCCATAAAGTCATTTTGACAGTTTGCAAACGTGCATCGCTCTTGTACGATCACGATAGCTTCGATAATCTGCTCTAAAATATCAAGAACGAGCTCTTTATCATACATAGATGCCATCCCTTAAAATCCTCTTTTTTAAAACAGGATTCATCTTTTCTCGCAGTCTTACGACATCTACTTTTGTATCAAATGCTTTTTCTAAACTCTCTTTAAAATCATAAAGCAAAAAATAATCACTCAGGCTCGTATCTATGGCTATATCAATATCGCTGTCATCACGGTTTTCATCTCGTGCAAATGAGCCAAAGAGAGCAATGTTTGAAATGTGGTATTTTTGGGCAAATTCATCTTTATGATTTTTCAAGTACACCAAAATCGCATCTTTTTTCATTGCTTAGCTCCTCATACCATTCATATCCATTTTTCTTAAGTAAGTATAGCAAAAATGTAATAGCTTATCGGCTCACATCCCTGCCACTATTCAACCTGAACTCTTTTAGAACTAAATTTACTTTTTATGATATACCGTACACCATCCATCAGCGCTTATGGTTCCATCTACAACCTTACATTGCTTCTTTTCCGCTTCAAAATGCATACACTCTTTACAGGACTGGCCATTGTTAGGTTTGGATTGATACTTCATTTGCTCTTGAGACCCTTTAGCATAAAGAGGCACCGTTGAGAAGCTCAGTAAACTCAAAAAAGCCACACTTTTAAAAAACACTCTACGCGGTAACGATTGGTCGAAACGTGTGATCGTTTCTTTAGATTCATGGGTCATTGAAAATCCTTTCATACTGGGTTTATGGATACTTTATCAATTTACACTTCTTGGGTTAATTTATAGTTACGGAAGTGTGATGAAGCCATATGGGCGTAGAGTATCTTGTGGCAATAAGCTTGGATTAAAATCTAGAGTTTTATAAAGAAAGTAGCAATGCCGTGAGGTTTTTATTCTCTAATTTCTTTACATGTAAACATTTTAGTGATGCATCTAAGTTCAAGTGGCACTCTTGAAAAGCGGTAATAGACTACTTTAAATAACTTTTTTGTTAGGCTTTTGCTAAAATAGTTACATGTAAAAAAGTAGCCCATTTACTATTTACCTTTAATTTGTTGTCCCCATTTATTTTACATGTAAAATAGAAAAGAGGATATAAGGAAGTTAAAAGTTTAATTCCACTTTTTTTGTTAGGCTGTTTAATATATAATGTTCTTCGAATAAATAATTAGGATATGAATTAATGACTTTAGAAACACTTGCTTATATTTCGGGGATAATCGGCGCGATAGCAGCAGTTTGGAGTGTCTATTTTGCTTGGAGAAATGATAGATTTAATAGTTTATTACCTAGTAACAAGGAGATTGATGATATTGAAAAAGAAAACATTCCAATTGAGAAAAAAGAAGAAAAAATAAAAAAATATGTTGCTAATAAAATTAAAACTATTGATGATCTTGAAATTGCCTTTCGTTCCGTAAAAAAAATGCAATTTGCAAAACCATACGATGATGCTTTAATAGAGATAGTTAAAAAAGCACTTTTCATTCAAGAATATAAATTTGCATTGACAGTTGCTTCAAACGCACATTTTGCTATCTCTCTCGATCATATGCTTATGATGATAGTAGATTCTACTATTGAAAACAATAAGTTGAAAATAGCAGAGGAAGCTTCAAATAATTTTTATTTTGCAATAAATATGGATAAAGCAAAAAGGAAAATTGTTGATGCTATTAGCAAATAAAATTAATATGGAAAAAAGATAATAGGCTAATTCTCCAATTTCTTTACATGTAAACAGTTTACTAAAGCACTAAGTCCTTAAATGCGATAGGTTCACTGAAATAATACCCTTGAAAATAATCAATTCCCAACTCTTTACATGTAAGATAAATTTCTTCATTTGCCACAAATTCTGCCACGGTTTGCATGCGCATTTTTTGTGCGAAGGTGACCATGGTTTCGACGACGGCTTTGTGGATGGCATTTTTATGGATGTTTTTGATGAGACTTCCATCGATCTTGATGAAATCAGCTTGAAGTTTTACCAGATATTCAAAGTTCGAGTAGCCTGTCCCAAAATCATCGATGGCGATTTTGACCCCTTGATTTTTGAGGGAGCTTAAAAAGGAGATAACTTCGGGGTGATTTTCAATCCCTTCGCCTTCGGTAACTTCAATGGTCAAGCGATCTGCTACGTTAAATTCGTACATTTTTTCAAACAAAAAGTCGACTCTGCTTTGATCTAAAATATCACTAAGAGCGAGGTTAATCGAAAATTCGGCTTGTTTATTGGCAAAAAAAGCAAATGATTTTTGAATCACGATTTTAGTGATAGCGCCGTATAGATTGGCACGTTTGGCATGTTCTAAGAAAAGATACGGTGAGATAATGCGACCATCACTGTGATGCAGTCGCACCAAGCATTCAAATTTGGGGATTTTGCCCCCTTCGATACTTTGCGCAAAAACCTCAAAGCGCCCTTTTTTCAGTGCCTCACGAATCGTTTTTTCCCACTCGACATCCGCCCTAGCACTGGATTGTGGTGAGCACAAAGAGGGGATGGAGGCATCATAAACCATTAAATCTTTACCAATGCGTTTGGCTTGTTTGATCGCAAATTCGGCATTGAGAAAAAGGTCGTCATAACCGATGGCAACACCGATGCGAAGCGGTGTATAGATGCGTTCATTCGCCACTTCGATGGGTGAATAACCAAAATACCAGAGGCAGGATTCGATCGTTTGCAAAAAGTGATCGAGTGCGACCTCTTTTCCTGCCAGAATAGCGAACAGATCGGCACCTAAATGAAAAACGACGGCTCCTGGGAAGCGACGTTTGAGTCTTTGAGAGATGGTTTTCAAGATTTGATCGCCGACCTCATAGCCAAAGGAGTGGTTGAAGTTCCAAAAGCCATTGACGTTGAGGAGGGCGAGTTTATTGGCGGTTGAGTTTGCAAGGGTGTTGACAAAACGCTGGCGATCGGGAAGTTGTGTTAAAGGGTGAATTCTTCCATACCGCAATTCGTATTTGAGCTCTTTTTGCATCCTTGTTCAACCCTTATTATGATGATTTAAGATTATTGTACTACGACACTGTTTAAAAAATCATCGACTACTTTAGTGTACGTTGCATCTTCTCCTAGTAATTGATTGATCTCTTTGTGCGTCATATTTTCTTTGAGTAACAAGGTCTTTGTTCCAAAAGAAGAGGCTTTGGTGAGAAACCGCTCCGCTTGAGGGCAAGAGTCATCCCGTTTGGTAGAACAAACCGCCAAAAGCGGCATACGTTTGGTGCTCAGCTGATGATACGGTGAGAGACTTTGCCAATACGATGGATCGCTTCCAAAGGCGTGGTCATACAAGCGCAGATGTTTGGCACTCATGAGCATTGGTGTGTCCATAACCGCGCTATCCAGTGAAACAGCCGCAATGGGTGGCGTGATAGCATACGCTGTATAAGAAGAGGGAGAAGCAGCAAGCATCGCGATAATATGCGCACCCGCCGAGTGTCCCATCAGAATAAATTGAGCTTTGTTCCCACCCCACGAGGCACTTTTTTCTTGAGCAACGCCCAGTGCCTTTGCCACATCCTTGACTTGTTCACTCACAGGTGTGCTAGGGAGCATCTTGTAGTTGGTGGAGATCACAATGTAGCCTTTTTTGACCCAATAATTGACCTTGTTCTCCACCACGCTTTGAGCCTTTTTATCGCCGATGCGCCATGCCCCTCCGTGAACCATAAAGATGACTGGAGAGAGTGAAGGCGTGTTTACATGTAAAGGGGCATACACATCAAAACGCTCTTTGGCATCCGTGCCATAACTAACATTAGAAATAAGGCGAACTTCTTTAGAAAAGCTCGCTTCTTTCTCGTCATCCTCTTCGCCAAGTCCCAAACGATCACGCAAAATACCTGCATGCAGACTTTGAAACAGCATAAGTGCTAAAAGCGCAAAAAAGAGTTTTTGAACCATTTGTTACTCCCCAAGTATGGTTTACATGTAACGCTAAAAGGCTCTTGAATACGAAGGCTCAATCAGTGCTGTTTTGCCTTCTTCTTTGGCAGCGAAGAAGACAAAATTAGGGTTGCGTAGCAGTTCTCTGCCGTACGAAACCAAATCACAAAAGCCTCCTTCTAAGAGCTTTTCTCCCTCATCGGCTGTGGTGATGAGTCCGACGGCAATCGTTGGAATCTCAACGCTTTCACGAATAACTTTTGCGTACGCTGCTTGGTAAAGCGGCACAAGAGGTGGCATTTTTTGGGCGACGTTGTTTCCGCCTGCGGAGACGTGAATCATGGCAATACCAATGCTTTGAAGGATTTTTGAGAGGTAAATGCTCTCTTCAATACTCCATCCATTTTCCATCCATTCATCGGCACTAATGCGCACAAATAAAGGAACATCTTTGGTCACATCTAAGATCGCTTGTGCTACTTCGATAACAAAGGCGCAACGGTTTTCCAAACTACCGCCGTATTTGTCGGTGCGTTGGTTGGAAAGAGGGGATAAAAATTCGCACAACAAATAGCCGTGAGCCGCATGCAGTTCAAGAAATTCATACCCTGCATACGTGGCACGAAGGGCGGCTTGAACAAAGTGTTTTTTGATGGTTTCAAGTTCGTCAAGGCTGAGCTCGTGAGGAAGTTTATACCCATGAGTATCACTAAACGCAATGGCACTTGGTGCAACAGGCGTTGAAGAGGCACAAAGGCTTTTACGACCTGCGTGAGCGAGTTGAATGCCCATCTTTGCACCATACTCATGGCAGAGTTGAATCAATTGTTGATGACCTGGTACTTGGGCATCGTCCCACAGTCCAAGATCCGTTTCGCTGATTCTGCCACGCGCCTCTACGGCGGTTGCTTCAACGATCACCAAGCCCACGCCACCCATGGCGCGCGTTGTGTAATGCACAAGGTGAAACGGCGTGACTTCGCCATCACTCTCTGCTTTATACATACACATAGGTGGCATCACCACTCTGTTTTTAAGGGACATTCCATTTTCTTCGTACGGTGTTAAAAGTAAGCTCATTTTGTTTCCTTTATTTTTTTACATGTAAGAGTTCGTCTGCATTCCAACCGCCACCCAATGCTTTAAACAGTTCGGCTTGGTCGGTTAGAAGTGCTTGCTTGGTTGCGATCACATTTAAAGAGGCACTCAAAACCCCTTTTTTGGCATCTAAGACTTCAAGCTGGTTGGCAACACCTTGGTTGAAACGTTTGGTGGAGAGGTCTAACACTTTTTGATACGCTTTGAGCTCCTCTTCTTGGTAAGAGAGTCTACTGTTGGCTAAATTCTCTTTTGCCAAAGCATCATACACCTCTTTATACGCTTTTTTAACGGTCTGCTCGTAGTTGATTAAAGAAGATTGCAAGTCAGTTTCTGAGATAGAAACGCGTTGTTTGATGCGTCCAAAATCAAAAATTGGCACGCTCAGACTGGGTCCCAAGCTCCACCTATTCGCACTGGATTTGAGAATGTTGCTCAGATCATCACTTTGTTGACCGTAACTTCCCGTTAAACTAATGGTTGGGAAGTAGGCGGCTTTTTCAACGCCAATAAGTGCATTTTTACTTTTGAGGTTTTCCAAAGACTCTTTAATGTCAGGGCGATTTTCCATGAGCGTGGAAGGAACGCCTTGTGGAATGACCAATACGGTAGGAAGGGTCGCTTCCAGTTTGGAATCTTCAAAAAGGGCTTGTGGTGTTTTCCCCACTAAAATGGCTAAAGCACTTTTTTGAAGCGCATAGCTTTCCATCAAACTGTTCTGTGACGCTTTAGCATTGTTGTATTGCGCTAAGGCTTGGCTGGCTAAGAGATCGCTGATGGTGCCCGCTTTTTGCTGTTTGGAACGAAATTCGTAAGTGGCTTGATACGCTTGTGCCGTTTGTTCCAAAACAACCATGCGTGCTTGCAAGGAGGCGAGATTCATATACGCCGAGATGACATCATGAATCAGCGTATTGCGAACCGTTTCGCGTGAGGACTCTGTCGCCAAATACAGTGACCAGTTGGACTCACTCTGATTAGAAAGTCTTCCCCAAAAATCAATTTCATAGGATAGTGTGCCGCTCAAAGCAAAATCAGAATAGACGGCGCCTTTATCTTTTGTTGTATAGGCATCGTCACTGGTTTTTTGACGTGTGTTACTTGCATTGGCACTTAGCGTTGGCAGTTCATTATCGACACTGAGTCCATAAGTTTGGCGCGCTTTGAGTACTTTTAAAGCAGAGAGTTTCAGATCATCACTGCCTTGAAGTGCTTCATCCACAAGGGAATTGAGTTTTGCATCATTAAACTGCTTCCACCACTCTTTGTTTACATGTAAAGCTTCTTGGATACTTTTTGGTTGTTCGATTGCGGGAACATTCAGCTCAGGTTTAAGCGAACATCCACCCAAAAATAAGGCAGCAACGAGGGATAAGAGGGTGATGTTACGAGACATGAACAGCTCCTTTTTTGGTA
>Ga0302286_10000975_pt1 | contig 21844 bp, 18 predicted proteins | sample III_Fen_E2_3_FD_198765 | JGI IMG/M metagenome (GOLD analysis project Ga0302286, IMG submission 198765) | Peat permafrost microbial communities from Stordalen Mire near Abisko, Sweden - III_Fen_E2_3 | ecosystem: Environmental > Terrestrial > Soil > Wetlands > Permafrost | place: Sweden: Abisko...
GGTTCCTTCTTTCTCTCCGGCTTTTGGTGAAGCTTTCCTTACTTTGCATCCAACTATGTATGCAAAAACTCTTATTGGTAAAGCAAAAGAACACGGAGCAAAAGTTTATCTGGTTAATACAGGATGGAACGGAACAGGCAAACGTATGTCATTGAAAGACACACGTGCCATTATTGATGCCATTATTGATGGTTCTATCGAAAAAGCAGAAAAAGTACACATTCCAATCATGAATTTATATGCTCCGGTAGCATTGAACAATGTAACGGAAGGTATCCTTGATCCACGTAACACGTATGCTGATGCTAAAGAATGGGAAGTAAAAGCTACCAAACTGGCAGGCATGTACATCAAGAACTTTGTACAATACTGTGATAACGATGCTGCTAAAGCATTGATTCCATCAGGTCCACAATTGTAATCAACCGATAGAGTCTTTGAGACTCCTATCCATATAAAATAAGCTGTCCGGTACCGGACAGCTTATTTTTTTTATCCGTTTGCGTACAACCCTGATCCCCCTTTCTGGTGAACGGTTCAATAAAACGGCAGTCACAATTTCTACCGGCCCTGCAGTAAGTAATAAGGCGATCAAAAATGAGAATATTCTTTGTATCCTTTTTATTTTTTCTGAATACGGGCTCTCAAAGTATACCCATTCATCCCTGCTGACAACCATTCATCCCTGTTGATATGCTTTCCGTCACATAAATAGTCCATCCATCCCGATTCCTTTCAGGTAAGAATTCTTTCATCTACGTTTGCAGCATCAAATTTTAAAAGCAGCAATTTATGAAAGAGATTTTTTTACTTATTGTACTTCTTTTTGCAGGAATGATCAGCAGTTCTGCACAACTCCGTACTGTGGAAGGAAAGGTTCTGAACGAACAATCTACCACGATGACCAATGCAAATGTATTTATTAAAGGAACAATTGATGGATCTATCACCGATTCGCTGGGATACTTTCGGTTTACTACCACTCAACAGGGAGAATTAACTCTGTGTGTTCGATTGCTCGGGTATGCCCAACTAACTGTTCAGGTACCCGAAACCAAATTAACGGGGTTAGTGCTGAAATTAAAACCTGATAACGTTACATTGGATAATGTGGTGGTCACAGCCGGAAATTTCAGGCTGAAAGGAAAAGGTCAGTTTGGAAAAATGTCAGCGGTAGACATTGTCACCACTGCCGGTTCAACAGGAGATTTGTATCATTCACTCCGGACACTACCGGGGGTTCAAATGGTAGGCGAAAGTGGAAAGTTATTTATTCGTGGAGGTGACAGCAATGAAACACAGACCTATATCGATGAAATGCATGTGCTCTCTCCTTATACCACAACCGGTGACAATATCCCTGTCCGTGGGCGATACTCACCATTTATGTTTGAAGGAATCAATTTTTCAACAGGTGCCGGATCAACGGAATATGCTCAGGGTCTTTCAAGCGTCCTGGCGCTGAACACCAAAGATGTCAGCCCCATCACGAAGATCGGGATGAATGCTTCTACCGTTGGCGTGAGTGGTGGCGGAACGCAGGCTTTTGACAAAGGATCGGTATCTGTAAGCCTCGATTATCAGAACATGGAACCTTATTATTCTGTTCTTCCCAACAGATTACACTGGATAAATCCCTATCAGCTTATTTCAGGGAGCTCTCAGATAAGGTTTAACCCAAATCCCGGAAGTGTCATTAAAACCTTTATCGGGTACAACAGAACCACCTTTATTCAACAACTGACATCACCGGATAATTTATCTACGCGTAATTTTGGTATGAAAGACGATAATATCTACCTGAACTCCACCTTTCAGAAAACAACCGAATCGGGGTATAAAATCTTTGCCGGGGCTGCATTTTCTCTAAAAAATCAAAACATCGACAATGCGGTCATCCAGACGGATACCTATCATGAAAAAGAGTGGGAAATCCATCTTAAAACGAAAGTTACCAAACGTTTTACGGATTTCCTGAGACTGAATGCCGGACTGGAGAACTTCATACGCCATGACGAAACCGGGTATATGTATTCCTCCACAGTACATACCGACTCCATCAACCATTCTATCAGTGCACTGTTTGCTACGGCCATTTTCAATATCAATTCGAATCTCTATGCCGAACTCTCTGACAGAATGGAATACACGGGCATTAATGATGAATGGAATTCAAATCCACGATTGGCGCTGAGTTATAATTTAAACGGAATACATTTCTCAGGAATTGTTGGTAAATATACCCAGCTTCCCGAAAATAAATATCTGATGCTGAATAAAAAGCTGTCTGACGAACAGTGTACCCAGTATGTGGGAGGTGTGTACTATGAGAAAAATGACAAAGTGTACAGGATAGAGACCTACTATAAAACCTACCGCGACCTTGCCCTTCAGGAACCGAGTGTATTGAATTCGGATGGGTATGGTCACAGCAAAGGAGTAGATGTTTTTTTCAATGACCGCGACCTGATAAAGAACTTTGAATACATGCTGGCCTATTCGTTCAACCTGTCCAAAAGAAAATATCAGGAGTACACAGAATTGTCGACACCACAATACGCAACTACCCATAATGCCTCATTGTCTGTCAAATACAGTATTCCGGCTTTAAAAAGTATTTTGGGAATTACCAATCGCTTTGCCAGTGGTCGTCCCTATCACGATCCAACAAAAAGCGGAATAATGAATTCAACAACCGGTTATTACAATAGTGTGGATATGAGTCTCACCTATCTGGCAAGTAAAAAAGTGATTATCTATGCTTCCGCATCAAATTTACTTGGTCGGCAAAATGTATATAACTACACCTATTCGGCCGATGCAACCAGCCCTGATGGGTACAGAAAAACCCCGGTAATCGATTCCAGTAGTCATTTCTTTTACATTGGAATCTTTATCACGCTCAGCGGCAAAACTGCTTACGATGTTTCTAATTTCTAATTATTTATATTCTAAAATTAATCAAAATGAAAACAATTAAAAGCTTAATGTGTGTATTATTTTTATCGTTGTCGTTAGTTATTTCGGCACAAGAGTTCGCTCCGGTAGTTCAAAATGTAAACAATGCAAAGGATGTTTCTGAGCTTATACAGGTCCGTAGCCAGCTGGAGAGGTTCATTGTTGCGCAACCTCAGCAATGGCTGGCAGAATATTATCTGGCCTATGTGGATGTCCAACTTTCATTCAGGGTGCCCGACAAAGATGATAAGTCAAAGTATTTAAGTGAAGCTGAAACATCCCTGAATAATCTTACGGCTTTAAAAGAGACCGATAAGTCCGAACTCTTTACATTGAAAGGTCTCAGGCTCTATGCACTTATTGCTTCCGATCCGCAGACAAACGGTCCGAAGTATTCAGGCGAAATTATTAATGATTATAGTACAGCACTTGGCCTGAACCCGAACAACCCGAGAGCTGTCATTCTGTCGACTCTGTTTAATAACGATATGGCTAAATTTATGCATCAAACCTACGAAGGTTTTCAAAAGGATGTGGATAAAGCTGCCGCACTCTTTGCCGGTGAAAATAAAACAGCACTCACTCCCACCTGGGGAAAAGGCTGGGTGGATTTTGCCTTAACTAAAAAGTAATTTGATTATCCGCAAAAACTCCTGTTACAAAAAATATTAATTCATTTATGTAATTTGGGGTAACCGGATTTATTATAAACAAACAGCGGAGAATCAATTTTTTTTTTAATTTTGTATTCCAGACCCATCCCGTATTCTGAATGGTTTTTAAACATTTTTGGATTGGTTTTGTATTCGAGACTATTACGATTTATAAGTCACTTAACATTGATTTATTCGCCCTATAAATGCCATATATCCTTTAAGGTATATGGCATATATTTTGAAAATAAATTATAAAATTATTATTAGCAAAAACAATTCATAACCAGTCTAAAAGAAATCCAAAACCAATTGAAAAATTATATCGAAATGGATGACCGGGATTTACACCTACAAATCAAATTTCGGAAAATGAAGAAGTACGAAAATTAAGAGACTGAATTTTATTCCGTTATAGAGTCTTTATGAGGAGACGTATTTAGGAAATTCATTAAAAGAAATCTACAATTGACTACAGGAATATCCGGCTCACGGAAATTAATTGATTCACCTTGCCAGATAAAGACACATGAAATTGTGTCTTTTTTTTTGATACAAACAACACACGAGGTACATGCCGGTAAAAAAGAATTATATTTGCAAAAAATATAAAGAGTTGACAAATATAACCACAAAAAAGGAGATGATAAAACAATATATAAATCAGCCTTATCCGATTTTCGGAAGAAGTTTGAAAATTATACTTGCGATTGGTTTATTCATTTCGTTTTTTTTGGCTTTTTTTGAACCGTTTGGGTTGTCATCTTTCCATTATAAATATCGACTTTACTTTGAAATTGGTTTTGGTGCTGTTACTTCACTGACACTTCTTCTGAACCATTTTGGGTTACCACTAATATTCGGAAAAGTTTTTAGTGCCTCAAAATGGACAGTTATAAAACAAATTTTATGGCAGATATGGGTATTGTTCTGCATTGGATTTGCCAATTTTCTGTATTCTTCCTGTTTTTTCCGCTTCTCCGATAATTTTAAAGCATTCTATTACTATCAGTTTTACACCCTGTTTGTGGGAATTATCCCTATTGTGGTGATAACCGTGCTCAATCAGAATCGCTTGCTTGCAGAAAATTTAAAAATTGCCAATGACTACAATAATGACTTTGAAGCAAAAGCCAACATTCAATTCGAAGAAGAAAGAATTTGCCTTTTGGGTGAAAACGGCAAAGATAAACTGGAAATAAATTCATCAGATCTTATCTACATTACGTCCACGGGTAATTATATTCAGGTGTTTTATAAAAAAGGGACAGAGATGAAAAGCATGTTGCTGCGCAACACCTTAAAACAGGCAGAAGATCAATTGAAGGATAATCAGTTCATGATTAAATGCCACAGGGCATTTTTAGTCAACAGGAATAAAGTTGTTCGGGTAAAAGGCAATTCGCAAGGTCTTCGTCTGATAGTAGATGGCACAGATGATGAGATTCCTGTTTCCAGAAATCTCTCCAAAAGGTTGATGAATACCATCAACCCCTGATACCGGAGTTCGAAATGTCGTTGAGTAACGTGAAAATGCACATCAACGGGCAGCTAAACGGGTTAGTTATATTTTACCGGATTTCTTAAAACACCGGTCAAAATACAGGAACTGATACCGGATGGAATTATCCCAGTATTGCCAGTTGTGTTCTCCTGGGCGTTCGATATAATCATGATCAATTTTCAGGGACATTAATCGTCGGTGCAATCCGGCATTGATCAGGTAATAAAAATCAGAAACACCGCAATCAATAATTAAATTCAACTCATTGTTTTTTAAATCATTTACCATGTTGATCACCGAACGGTTGTCCCATTCGGCATGGCTTGATTCGATACTCCCGATTCGTTTAGCAATATCAAACATTTTCGTGGAAGCTCTCAGATCTACCCCTCCGCTCATGCTGCCTGCACTCCCGAATAATTTTGGATTCCGCATGGCCAGGTACAATGCGCCATGGCCCCCCATACTAAGCCCTGTAATAGCTCTGGATGAACGATCGGGAATGGTGGAATAGTGTGAGTCGACATAAGTAAGCAAGTCCCTTGTAATCGAGGATTCATACTGAAAGGTTGAATCAACGGGACTGTCGAAATACCAGCTGCTGTAGCCACCGTCAGGACAAACAACAATAAACTGATGCTCGGTAGTCAGTGTTTTGATAGCCGGAACCTTTTTAATCCAGGAAGCATAATTATCGCTGTACCCATGAAGTAAATATACGACCGGATAATGCTTTTTGACAGAATAGTTTTCCGGTAGGATCACGACACTTTTTACTTCTTTCTTCATTTTGGGGGAATACACCGAGATGGTATCAACCTGTGGACGGGAAAAGGCAAAGGTGCAAAGGAACAGCACTGCCAATAATAGTTTTAATCGTTTCATAATGACTCTGTTGAATTGTGATTTATTAATCAGGTATCAGATAAACCGGATTGAACGAACAACAAATGTAGTTATTTACACTCAAATATGGAGCAAATGGCACTCAAAATGATACTATCCGTTAAAATTGAAAGAGAAGGGATGCAAAAAGAGAAGTCCGGAACCGGACTTCTCTGATGATTTATTCAATACTGAAAGTCTTCCGGGCATATTATTTTCCGGAACGCATTAACTCCGTAAGAATTTGATATTCCTGCACTGTCAGTTTTTGTGCGGGAGTGATACTTACATATTCATTCCCGACATATGCGATTGCCTGAGTAAAGCAGATCTGTCCATCTTTGGTTGCCATAACCCGGAGTTTTAATCCATCTACAATGGCTGCTTTCAGTTGTTTCAATCCGGAGTAATTTCCGGTTTCCACCAATTTTATCAGGTTATCATGTTCTTTTGTATGAAAATATATTTCTGAAAGCTTAATCTTCATCTGGTTTTGTGCAGAAACATAATAGCTCTTTCGAATGAATATTTTAAAAATTCCTGTAATTAGAAAGATAAAGCCCAGAATAAACAGGAACTGGGAAGCTACATCCTTCACCCCCCATTCAAAAACAGAATACGAAATTAAAGAAGCAATTCCCGCAACTACGAGTAGGATCCCTGTCAGGACTGAATTTTTGGTCTTATAAACTATATTTTTATCCAGGTTATCAATAACCTGTTCGATGGTTTCATTTTTTTCCATAAGGATAGTATTGTGGTTGTGGACATAAACAATTAATAATTAATATGACAATGAATATCAAGTCTTTATAAATTATTAATCGGATCATTAAATTTATGAAATTACATAGTGAGCAGGTCCACAAACGGTTGTTTGTAAATTAATGAGATGATGTATGAAAAGGGCTAACGGATAGCCGGTAAAATGAAGGAGGAGAAGGGTATCAAATCAGTAATTTACGGAGATGGTAGAGGTAATATCCATCCAATTGCTTTTTGGCTGAATTCTGTAAAATGAGTGTTGAACGTGTACAGAATTTTTGATTCCCAATGTGTGTGGTGTAGTGCATACGAAAAGCATTCATCACGGATGGGAATGATCTGTAGGATAAGTTTAAAACAGAATGAGTAAGGCGGATTTGTGCATTATTCAGTCCGGCCGGAAGAAACAGATCACCGGCAGAAAAAAAAGAAGAATGATCCGTGGGAACAGTCTGGTGTTGATCCTGTGAAGAGGAGACAGCAATTCCACCTGCATTTCCAGACATGGAAGTAGTTGCCACTCCGGTAAACAGAGCAACAGCAATACAACAAATGGTCAGGAATCTCTTCATGCTACAAAAATAAGACAATTATACGTGTAAATCATCATTTTAGTAAATAATACAGGAACCTTTTAGGAAGATTTGGAGAAAAATTCTATCTTTGCAATAAAAATACAATATATACGCAGTTTTTGTATAATAATAAGATTTACATACGAATAAATAAAAGAATATGTTCAAAACCAACAGGTATTTCGACGGAAAAGTTGTATCCATAGCCCTTGAACCGGCAGAAGGCAGAGCCACAGTAGGTGTTATGGCAGCAGGTGAATATGAATTCGGAACCGAAACCATAGAAGTTATGACCGTTATTTCGGGAGAACTAACCGTATTGCTTCCACTTCAAACAGAATGGAAAACCTACTTAAAGTTCGAAAGCTTTATTGTTCCGAAAGGAGTGAAATTCAAAGTAAAATGTACAGAGGATACGCCTTATTTGTGTTTGTATAAATAACAGGGCTCATAAACCCTCCCTTGATGGGGAGAGGATTAAAAGAGCTTGCCCCGAACAGGGCAAGCCTTTTTTATTTATAAACAGGCAATATGTAATTCATAATTTATAATTTATAATTGAGAAAACACTGAATTTCAGCACCTGGTAAATTGGCAAGCGATTACATATTTGCCATTAATAACTACATGTAAACGATTTTAGAATGGAATTGAACTCCCCGGAAACAAAAACAATAATAACGAATACCCTTAAATACAGGATGCTGGTGCTTGATCTTGATGACACTTTGCTCCGTGATGATTACACCATTTCGTCCCGCACAAAAAAGTTGGTAATAGAAGCTCAGGAAGTGGGTGTAAAAGTAGTACTGGCTTCGGGACGCCCCACTCCCGCCATGATGCAATATGCACGAATCCTCCGCCTGGCGGAATTCGATTCGTACATGATCTCGTTCAACGGGGCAGTAGCGACCTCATTGAAAAGCAACAAAATCCTTTTTGAGAGCAGTCTGACACAAGCCGAAGTTCATAGCCTGCATGATTTTAGCATCGAGAATAACGTACACATCCTTACGTATTCTGAAAAAGGAATCATCAGTGAAACAGATTCTGAATACATTGATGTCGAAATAAAGCTTACCGGCATTCACCATCACAAAGTTGCTGATTTTAAAAATGAAATAAACTCTTCCGCCGTAAAATGTATATTGCTCGAACATCCCGATTATTTAAAGCAGGTGGAAAAGAAACTTAAAGCAGAACGACCCGATCTGAGCGTATCACGTTCAAAGCCATTTTTTCTGGAAGTGATGCCCCACGGGATTGACAAAGCTGCCTGCATCAGCTTTCTGGCAAAAGGGCTTGGGATACATCAACGTGAGATCATTGCAGTAGGCAATGCCGGAAATGACCTGACCATGATAAAATATGCCGGACTGGGTGTCTGGGTGGACAATGTAACTCCGGAACTCAGGCATCATGCCGATTGTATTGTTGCTTCGAACAACAATGATGGGGTGGCCGAAGTGATTGAACGGTTTATTTTGAACTAAAGGGATAATGGAATAGACGGAAAAATTTACTATTTATTTACTATTTGTCCCTCATCACCGTTTGTTTCTTCCCATTATTGGTCCGTCAGTCGACGGATAAGGGACTCTTTTAAAAACAATTATTACTTTGCCAAAAAGCCACTATGCCACTAATTTTCACAAAGTAATCCAGGTTTGAAATGCTAATTCATTATACTTTGTGTTGCTTTGAGTCTTTGTGACTACTAAATAACTAAATTTAAAATGCTATTAATCAGACTGTCACAAATTATGATTTTCAACTCATTTTATTTGTTTTATTGATATTAAATTTCCTATCGTTGAGACTTATATCATCGGTTAATAATATTTTGATGAGAAAAATCAACATTGTGTTTTGATATTTAAAAATTGGATTTCGTTTTTTTTAGTTTTTAGAAAGTGATCTATTAATAAATTATTATTTGCAATGCAACAGAACCCGACCTCCCCTAACCCCTTCAAAGGAGGGGAATGCAAGAAATGAAGAATTACCCATAAAGAACAATGTATTTATAAGACCATAATTGATTTCAAAAATCTCCTTCAACCCACTCTTTCGCCCTTCCTTTGGAGGGGTTGGGGGAGGTCTGGAAAATAAAGTTTGCAGTAAATTTTTAATGATCACTATTATTTATCCAGTGGTAAGTTGCTATTAAGCAGTTTATTCTAAATTGTATTCCCCGGCACACTCCAGTTATCTTTATTGATGTTCGATCTCTGATCGCGGGAACTTTGTGGCAGAATAACAAATACCTTTCAACTTTACTCTTGTTTATTTTCGTTTTTTTTCTTCCGCAGGCAGAATAAAACGATCTCCCGAAATAAACACCCCCCGGACTACTGCAGTGGATAGTAAGTATCTGAAGAATCGAAAATGACATTTGCAATAAACCACATAAAATTGCAAATTGGTACAATTGTAGTGTTTTTTGATCAAAAAAACTTAACTCATTCATTTTGTTGTAACTACATTTGCATGGGTATTTTACTTTTTTTACTCAAAGTAGTAAAACAGCCACAAAAACATCGTAAATCATTCCTTACATCTAATCAATATCACACTTATGCGTAAAATCTTTACACTACTTGCCTTCACATTCATCCTGTTTTCCGTAAGCCAAGCACAATCTGTGTCACGGGTTGAGAACAGTCCTTTTCCCGGTTCTGCAAAGCCCGATACACTCTTTTATACCAGCAATTCCATGGCCGAATCGGAGATATTTGCTACTGGATCACTGAGTGGTATACTGGCAAAGAAAAAGCCTATGATTATTCAATGGCAGTATTTCCATCAGGAGATTGTCAGCGAATCAGGCCTGAAATATAAAATACTGAATACCTACAGCAATAATTTTACAGGGCTACTGAAGTTCTTCGCAAAACGCCTGGACGGGTATATTTTGTGTGACCCCAAAAACAGTAGCTCGAACGTAGCGGCTTCTCTTTCGGGAATCCTGAATGCAGTGGCCATTCCTACTGATATTGAAGCAAAAGCCATTGCCTGCGGATTAAAAAAGGTGTTGGATGTAACCGGTAAAGACGAATTGTGGGCGTTGGCCAATTACAAAGACAGGTTGAATAAGGATGTTGCCTTTTTCCAGTCGAGCAGCGACTGGTTAGGACTGGTCGACTATACGGCCTATACCGGTGGTATCCGCTTTTATGACCCTGACATTAACGGGGCATTGACCGATAGTGTTTATAACTTTCTGAATAAAGGAGCAATGTTTTATGGATGGTGGGTATCTGAAGACGGATCAGTAGGAAAAATGTCGCAAAAATCATTCAAAATTATCGCTTGTGGAGGTTTAAAGAACCTGGCTACTTTTACCAATTTAGACGTTCCGATAGTAAAGCAAAAAGAGCCTGTTACCCCTTTCAAGGTGGTGCCCAATGTGCATACCGTATGCTTGGTTATATCCGATGGCGATAATATCGGCTGGGTGGCAGGAGCCGGGTATTGGGATGCCTGGATATGGAAAAACGATAACCAGAGCCGTATGAATCTTGGATTTACCCTTTCACCGGCACTATGCGAATTAACCCCTCTGATATTTAACGACCTGATCAACGGATTACAGACAACCCCCGAAGGTCGGAATGTTGCTGTTGCTTCCCCTTCAGGACTGGGTTACTATTTCCCGAGTTTAAGTCCAAACCAGCCTTTCCATTGTGAGCAACTGAATAAGTTCATGAGAAAAGCCGATATGAGTATCGTGAATGTCATTGACAACGACAACGGGTTGCACAGTCCCAATGAATACCTGAAACAAAGCAATATCGATGCTTTGTTCTATTATACCTACGGCTCGCAATATACAGGTATGAAAGGAAAGATCAGCTGGTATAAAGGCAAACCCAGTATTGGCGGGCGTTTTTCTTTTTGGGGTAGTTCGGAGGACCGCAGTGCCGAAACACAGGAAAAGGTGGCTCAGAGCATGGCCGATGTCATTAATTCTCAATCGACCAACCCGAACATCGAGGCCGGATATAGTTTGATTCCCGTTCATATATGGACTGAAAACCCGACTGATGTATTAAACATGATCAGCAAACTCGGACCGAAAGTAAGGGTGGTTGCTCCTGATGAATTTGTATGGCTGATTAAAAAGAACCTGGGTAAATTGCCCATGGGCACAGGATTCGGACTTAAAGGCGAATACTTTAAAGGAAGCAATTTCGACTCACTGGTTTATTCAAGGATTGATAAGAAAATTGATTTCGACTGGAAGGCCGGAAGTCCGGTCACCGCAACAGGAACCGATCAGTTCTCAGTCAGATGGACCGGTCAGATACAACCGTTGTATTCCGAAGAATACACCTTGAATTTCACATCCGACGATGGTGCCAGGTTAGTTATTGACGGGACTACCGTATTTGACTCGTTGACAACTACCGGCATGTCTGCCAAGACAGGGAAAATCACCCTTGAAGCCGGAAAGAAATACGATATGACCCTTGAATACCGCGAAGAAACAGGGAATGCATCCTGCCTGTTTGAGTGGGAAAGTCTCTCCCAGCTTCGACAAACCGTTCCTTTCACACAATTATATTCTCAGCCATTATCCACTAAAGGAGTTGTTACGGTCTTTAAAGAAATCGGGAAGAAAGGTTTTTCTGCCGGCTTAGGCATTGGATCCTACACAACCGCCCGGCTGAACGAACTGGGCATCCAGAAAAATGAAATTTCTTCCATTCAACTGATGGAAGGATTTAAGGCAATTGCTTATTCCAATGATAATTTCTCGGGCGATTCAGTAGTCATTACTGCAAGTGCGGATACCCTTTCAAAAATCCTGATGAGTGACAAAATCTCAAACTGGGACGACAAAATAGGTTCATTGCAAATAAAAGCAAATGGGGATACCACGATTACAGGGGCATTTTTCCTCAAAAATAAAAGAAGTAATTTCTACATGGATGTTGCAGGTGGCTTAACCGCCACAGGCTACAACACGAATATCCAACAATATAACTATACGGGTAATTACAACCAGGCTTTCCAGTTCTTTCATCTGGGCAATGGCGTATACAAAATAATGGCCCGCCACAGCAAAATGGTGCTTACAGTGCAAAAAATGGGGACAACTGAAAATTCGAATGTATTTCAATGGAAATATCAAAATTCAGCAAGCCAGGAATTTGTAGTCGTACCTGCAGGAGTGAATACCTATAAGCTTATTTCGAAATACAGCGGAATGGTGGTAAACGTTATCAACAGCAACGTGGAAGGCAACGTACAAATGAATTCAAATACCAACCAGGCCGGAGGTATGTGGACTTTTGTAAAAACAAAAAGCAGGGAAGGTACTGGCGACGGATTAAAAGGGGAATATTACAACGGGAAGAGCTTTAATACACTTAAACTAACCCGGGTTGATCCTCAGGTATTTTTCAATTGGGGAACTGCGTCACCGAATTCTTTATTGCCGGTGGATAATTTTTCCGTACGGTGGACAGGATTTGTTGAACCCCGGTTTACAGGGCTTTACACTTTCTACCTGAACAGTGATAATGGCAGAAGATTGTGGGTAAACGATCAGTTGATCATTGACAAATGGTTGAGTGATTATGGCATAACCTATTCCGGTACTATCACCCTGAAAGAATTAACCAGAAACACCATTAAAGTGGAGTATTTCGAAGAAACCGGGGGAGCGGATATTAAACTCGAATGGAGCAGTCCGCTTGAATTACAGGAAGTGATTCCTCAAAGCCAGTTGTATTCCGAACAGGATATCAGTGCTGTACCTGTATTAAGCGATCAGACCATTTTTCCTTATCCTAATCCTGTTCAGAACCTGTTATATGTAAGCGGCCTGGATAAACCCGCCAGAATGGAGATATTCAATTCGCTGGGGAACAAAGTACTTGAAGACACCGGCACTTCTATTAACACGGAAAGGCTGCCAGCCGGTTTATACTTCCTCAATCTCAACCTGGATGGAAAGACACAGTCCTTCAAGTTCATTAAGGGAAAATGATCTAAAGAATTCATTCCAAAAGTTCTGACCGTCCCGGAAGTTTTAAATTATGGATAGTCATTATTTACACCCTGCTTCCACCAGATGCTACTGCAACAAAAAATCCTGTTCCGATACGGAACAGGATTTTTTAGTGAATCTTTACAGGGGTATTTATCTGTTTTCTGAATTTTATATACCCAATCATGCCACATGCCTCAAGAATGATTTTAAAGGCATTTTAAGGCACTTTATCCTAAATATGGTAATATGACTATAATAGCACTGCAAGTGGCTTAAAATGCGTTTATTTACTTCTCTCCCTGCATTATAAAAACCTTCATATCTTCTACAGGTTTTTTTCATTTCATCATAGCACATCTTAAAAATAGTAGTTACACCAGAATTTTCATTCGTTAATGTCGTATTATATAAATAAGGTAATAAGGGGTAGGTTTTTTTACTTAATATTACTAAGGATTAAAATAAAAAATAAGGTTTAATATTTAAACCCCTTATAGTTATAATATTAAACCTTAATATAAAATCAAATTCCTTGTATTAAAAACTTTATTCCCGTATTCTGAATATTTGAAAAATTGAATTTTTCATGTAATAATACAGGAGAATATAGTAGTCCAATTACTTATTATGTGTGCAACCTTAAATCATCATATTCATAGCTTCACGGACTTCACTTAAAGTTTCAATTGCAGTTTCTCTTGCCTTTTTGATGCCATCCTGCAAAATACTTCTGACATACGATTCGTCCTTTTCAAAATGAATGCGGTTTTCTCTAATCTCTTTAAAATAACTGTTTAGTGCTTCTGCTGTAATCTGTTTTAATTTACCGGACCCTGCTTCCCCAATTTGATTCGCAATCTCTTCAGGGCTTGTTCCCAGACAAAGAGAGGATAATCTTAGTAAATTGGCAACTTCCGGTCTGTTAACAGGGTCGAATGTAATATATCTTTCGGAATCGGTTTTTGCTGATTTAATTAGCTTAACAGTTTCATCTGCAGTTGCTTTTATCATGATGCTGTTATTCCTGCTCTTACTCATTTTCTGATTACCATCCAGCCCCAGGATCAAGGGGGAATCACTTAAAAGTCCGATTGGCTCAGGGAATACATCAGCATTAAACTTCGTATTAAACCTTTTAGCAATAGTCCGGGTCAATTCTATATGTGGCAACTGGTCTTTTCCAACAGGTACAACATTGCTTTTACAGAAAAGAATATCCGCTGCCTGATGTACAGGATACGTATACATTCCTGCATTGATAATTTCTTTTCCTGAAGCAGAAATTTCCTCTTTAACCGTTGGGTTTTTGTTTAATTCCGAAAGGGATACCAGTGATAAAAACGGTACGAGTAACTGATTTAATTCCGGGATATGACTGTGAGGGAAAATATAGGTTTTATTTTTCTTTGGATCGATACCACAGGCTAAATAATCCAATGTAAGTTCAAATACATATTTTGAGATATCCTTGAAAACATCTCTGTCTGTTAATACCTGGTAGTCAGCAATTAAAATATAGGTTTCAACACCTACATTCTGTAATTTCACACGATTAAGAATTGAGCCGAAATAATGTCCGATATGTAAATTTCCGGTTGGTCTGTCTCCCGTCAGAACTCTGTACTTAGAGGGGTTTTTATATAAATCCGATTCTAATAATTTGCTTTTCTGAACTGCTTTTTCAAACGATGAATTGCTTATTTCATTTATATTTTCTAATGTCATTGTTTAATATTTTTTTTTCGAATAGTTAGTATGCCGTTATTTATATTTTATTTGCACTACACACAACTGCTCTTGTACATTTCTTCTGAAAACTAATATATTTCCGGTAAATAAATAATTTTAATCAACAAGCTATATGTTGCCTCCCGATTCTGTCAGGTTGTTTCTGTTGAACATTAAATCAGAGAGTTATTTGTGAGTTTATGTCGTTATCCTTCAAATCTTCAAGGTAAAGGTTTCTCTTTGACCAAAAGCCACTGAGAAGCAATTTCATGTTTATATCTCATGACCTGTTACCGTCTCAGAATAACACGAAAGCCTGCTCTATAAACGTATAACCGCTATATTTAAATATTTCAGTCCCGTATTACAGTATTCAGGACTATAAACTACCCGCTATAAACTACTTATTTTTATTCAATCGGAATCGACCGGCGAATCCGCTGGTCCAGCGACGTGAGGGTTTCAGTGGTCGCCACCCCTTTAATTTCCTGGATACGCGAATTGAGCAATTCCATCAGATGTTCATCATTCTTGGCATACAGCTTTATCAGGATGGTATAATTCCCCAGGGTGTATTGTGATTCAACAATCTCAGGTATCTTTTCAAGCTCCAGTACTACTTCTTTATACATCGACCCCCTTTCCAGGGTAATGCCAATATAAACGCACATCTGGAATCCCAACATTTTCGGATTCACCGTGTATCCCGATCCTGTGATTACATCAATGTCTATCAGCCGCTGCACACGTTGATGAATGGCAGCACGCGATACGCCACATTCTTCCGCCACATCTTTAAAAGGCATGCGGGCATTTTTTGTAATTATCTGCAGAATTTTTCTGTCAAGTTGATCTATCTTTTCCATGAAAATTGGTTTATGTATATCCTATAGGCAGCAAAATTATACAAAATAAATGGATTTTGAAAGATTATATACGTTAATAACAGATTATTAAGGATAAATGAGCGTCCAAAGTCCGTTATTTCTGTCGTTTTGACAAAAATAAAAGGCCGGAGTAGTAAAACTCCGGCCTTCTGTTTTTAAAAAAGCTACCTTACTTCATCACTTTTTAGCGACGAGGTTGTGGCATTTGTTGTTGTTGTGGCATTTGTTGTTGTGGAACACCTTTTTCAATTGAGATTAATTCAACTTCAAAAATCAACATAGAGAAAGGTTTGATTTTACCACGGTCAGCACCGGCATAAGCCAATTCCTGTGGTACATAAATTTTGAATTTTGATCCCACAGGCATCAGTTTTAATGCTTCTGTCCATCCTTTGATGACCTGGTTTACTTTGAAAGTGATCGGTGTTTTGCGTTCAACAGAACTATCGAATACAGTTCCATCAATCAATGTTCCGTGATAATTTACTTTTACCGAGTTGGTATCTGTTGGAAGCGGACCGTTACCTAATTTGATAACTTCATATTGCAAACCGCTTGGAGTGGTTTTAACACCTGGTTTCTTTGCATTTTCAGCAAGGAATTTTTCTCCGGCAGTCTTGTTGCCACCATAAAGTTTTTCCATTTTTTTAGACTGCAATGCCGTCATAGTTTTTTGAAGGTATTCCTGAGCCTGTACCGGAGTCATTTGAACTTTCGAACCTCTTAATCCATTCACTAATCCCTGTTTGATAAGTTTGATATCGACTTTCAGAGTTGAATCACCCATTAAACCTGATTTTTGTTGATCTTTCAATGATGAACCGATTTTAGTTCCCAGTTCACTCATTTCGGCACTTCCTTTTTCAATTTTACCCTTCATTCCTTCATTCAAACCGGCCAGTAAAGCCTTGATTGATTTTTGAGCAGAGTCACCTTTAATATAATAGTTTTTAATGCCATCACCGTTTGCAAGTCCAAATGCATAATTTAAACTGTCAAGTTGTGTTTTTAATGTAGGCATTTTTGCTTTGTTGCTATCGCACGAAGAAAATGCAAATGCGGCTACCAGGGCCACTGCCATGAATATATTCAGTTTTTTCATTTTTCTGTTTTTATTATTTTGTTGAACTATTATTTAACTGGTTGTGGAGCTTGTTGAGGAGCCTGTTGTTGTTGAGGTGCCTGTTGACCCTGTGGACCGCCTTGTCCCTGTGGACCACCCTGACCCTGAGGTCCTTGTTGCATACCAGCCGGCATTTGATTCTTCATTTTTTCATTTTGAATCTTCATCATTGTTTTCTGGATATAGTCCTGAGCTTCTTTGGCAGTCATCCCTTTGTTAAAACCATTCAATGCATTGACAAGACCCTGTTTCACCATAGCGTCGTTGAATACGAGTGTTGAGTCACCCATCAGACCTTTGGCTTTTTGTTGTTTGAAAGAGTTACCGATTTCAAGACCTAATTTATACATGGCACCTTTGTCAGCACCCGGTTTGAATGCATTATCCAATGCTTTCATTAAAGCAATGATAGGTTTGCTTGAAGAATCTGTTTTCATGTAATAGCCTTTGATACCATCACCATTAGCCAATCCAAGAGAATAATTCAAACTGTCATTTTGAGTTTTCAATGTGGCGCTTTTAGCTTCGTATTTATTACACGAAGTAAGAACGAATATGGCAACCAGTGCTACCAATGATAAAATACTTTGTTTTTTCATTTGATTTCTAATTTATGAATTTTTTTATTGTTTACTTTTTTATCTGCTAACCGAATCGTGTTAACTGAATTTATTTTGCACGTTTTGCAGTGCCTTTTTTTATTGCTTTCGGTGCAACTACTATTTTTGATTCAGGTGCTGGTGTAATTTTCACTACCGGTTTGATGTCAAGTAATTCAACTTCAAATATCAGCGTTGAGAAGCCCGGGATAGCACCGTTTCCTGCACCTTTTTCACCATATCCTAATGTGTAAGGGACGAAGAATTTATATTTCGATCCTACTGACATCAACTGAACACCTTCTGTCCAACCCGGAATAACCTGGTTCAAAGGGAATGTGATGGGTGCACCACGATCCACTGAACTGTCGAATTTAGTTCCGTCGATCAGGAAACCCTGATAATGAACTTTTACCGAGTCGGTAGACTGTGGTTTAGGACCGTCCGTAGCAACAAGAACTTTGTATTGCAATCCGCTGGCTGTAGTTTTTACGCTGTCTTTTGTTTTGTTTTCGGCAAGAAATTTATCACCGGCTGATTTTTTTCCTTCAGCATCTTTTGTCTGTGCTTTAGAAATATAGCTTTTAAAGAATTCCATGGCTACTTCAGGTTTCATCAGGGAAGAATCACCTTTCATGGCTGTTGTAAAACCAAGAATCAATAAATCGATATTTGATTTACCACCGGGAATTGCTTTCAGGTTTTTGGCAAAGTCCGATCCGACATTTAAACCCAGGGAATAACTCATGGAGTCAACATCATTCACTAAAACTTTTACGGGTACCAGAGTAGTTTTTTCCGGTTTTTTACTTTTTGCTTCTGTTGTTGCAAAGACTAAACTTATCGCTGCAAGGACCAATACTGTTTTTTTCATACTTGTTTTTCTAATTGTTTGATAGGATCGATTATGATTTAATTGTTAATTTTAAATACTTGTCCGGCTTTCGACCGTTGTATTTGACTTTTCGTTTACTGATGGATTGTCAATTGTAAAACTTTTCAGACAATAGACAAATGGTCAATGTCCAATCGTAAATTGTAAATTGTAAATTGTAATCCCGATAGCTATCGGGGGTAAATGTATTACATGATTTCCAACAGTTCGACTTCAAAAATCAAAGCTGTATGAGGAGCAATGGCCTGTCCGGCACCCTGTGCACCGTATGCTAATTCGGAAGGAATAAAGAGTTTCCATTTTGATCCTACCGGCATCAATTGAAGGGCTTCCACCCATCCGCTGATCACCTGGGTAACACCGAAAGTGGCGGGTTCGCCGCGATTGACAGAACTGTCAAATACTTTTCCGTCGATTAATGTTCCGTGATAATGTACTTTGACTGAATCGGAGGCTGTTGGGGTGGCACCCGATCCTTCCGAAAGGATTTCATATTGCAGTCCGCTGGCCAGGGTTACAATCCCGGCACGTTTGCTGTTTTCTTCTAAAAATGCGATTCCTTCGCCCTGGGCTTTTTCACTGCCCGCGGCCTGTAGTGACTGGAAAAAATCATTGATCACCGTTTGAGCTTCTTCATAACTCATTTTCGGTTTCTTTTGTTCCATGACATCCTGAATTCCCTGAGCCAGTTCAGCATAATCCAAAGCGTTCACTCCGCTACCTAACAAATTGTTGCCCAAACTTAAGCCCAATGCATAACTTACTTTCTCCATTCTAACTACGTTGTGTATTAATATTTCTTTTTACTTGAAAAAACGCTGCAAAGATAGCTGATTTGTTGGACAATAGCATGTTAATTTTTCGAAATTATCGAGATGATACAACAATTGGCATTTTGAATTGTTTTCTGCTTCCGGTTTTTGGATTAAACATCTCAAAATAAAGCACATAAATTCCAACATTTGCATTCTTTCCATTCTCTGTTTTTCCATCCCAGGTCAAAAAACCTTCTGATGAGAGGATTATATCGGAAGCCAGTTTAAAAACCTTAACGCCAACGGCATTCAAAATAAGAACATTTGCCACGTACCCGTTGGCATCGGTTTTATAATGAATCAAACATACATCCTCTACCCCATCATTGTCAGGTGAAAAGCATTCCGGTTCCGGCCATACCCATTTTTTGTCTGTCAGGGTTGAATCGAGCCCACGATACTGTGAGTTTTTATACCCCGGCGTCCCGTAATTAACCTCCGAGGCTGCCGAATGCCACGAATCCTGACTTTGTGTAGGCAGATCCGGGTTGATACGTTCAAGGGCAACCCCTTTCGGACTTTTTACCAGGGGATGGTGCCATTTCACGCTGTAGGTAAGTTCGTCATACAGTGTATCCAGTGCCGCGCTGGCAAGCACAATGGTGGCAGTCTCATTGTTCAGGGTCGTCCAGCCGCTGGTCAGGATAGTACTTTCCGGCGGAACGGCGTACCAGGTCCGCACTTTATCCGCATCTGGAGTAAGTGCCAGGTAGCCGTGCGGCAACATCACGGTTTGCGGAGGGATACTGAATCCTTTACTAAGTGTGCTGTCCGCTTTCCGGGTAGTGATAACCAGTCCCGAAACATCCAGAAGTTTATCCGAACGGTTGCAGATCTCGAGATATTCGGCCGAACTGTCCGGGGCTTCGAACATCACTTCGTTGAATACCAGGTCAGTGATCCCTATCGGCTCGGCCATCCCGGTGGTACGGGCAGTAACGGTTAGCGGATTACCGGCCCTGTCGGTCAATCCGGTGGTCTGAAGGGTATACAGTTTCCCGCGTTCAAAATCAGCATGAAAGAGCAGGGTTATCGACAGGTTGTCTTCTGCAATGTGCTGTGAAGCGGGACTACCCATACCCTGGTCAACACTGAATGTCGCATGTGTAAAATCCATTGGTTCCGAGAATCCGAGTTGTAAAGAAGCGGGAGGATTAAGTGAAAAGGCGGTCCATACCGGAGGGTCCCTGTCTAAAGCAGGTTCACCGGTCACCGTGATGTCGTCGAAATAATAATCGGATCCTGTTGTAGCCGTATTGACCACCAACAGCCCAAAATACGAACTGCTTTTCACATCGTTGTTTTGCACAGCACCCTCTTTTGCAAACTCACTCTCTGTTTCCAGCCGGCTGAACAGCACGAAGTTTCCCTGTGCATCCCGCGTTACTTTCAGGTGCAGGTCAACTGTATTGCTGTCCGTTCGCTTGTTTGCACCGTCGATGATCTTCGTTTTCTTTGTTCCCTGCTGCACATACAGGGAGATATCATCATTTGTTCCCCCGACCATGACAAAGTATCCGTTACAGCCCGCCGTTAAGTCATTCCTGTCGGAAGCCAGGTACACGCAGGCATAATTATAGGCAGAAGGATTATAGGCTATCTTTACCCGGCATTCCCAGGTGGCATTGTCGAATGCTACGCTGGGGGTGACTAAAAAGGAGGTAGCAGCAGCTTTTGCTTGAGATTGTAACTGAAAAGCCGCGTTCACAACGAAATTGGAAGTAGTGCCGGTCCATACGGGATTATCTGTAAAATCTCCGTCCGAAAAGGTGTCATGAACCTGACCAAAGCTTAAAAGCGGCACAAAAAACACAAAAAAGAGGCTTAAATTCTTCATAGTGTGTCATAATTCTACTGAAATGAATTACTTTTGCGGTCTGATTAAGAATGCCGTCCTTACCCCCTGACGGGGAAATTTCCGGAATCAACAGGCGGCCTTCTGCATTTTAACTGCAAATATAAATATTTTTTATTACAAAAATCAGTATCCTTTTTCGGGATTATTGAACCGGATTAAAAATATTTATACGGCACCAAAAAGAAACTGATTAGTATATAACTTGCCTTTGGATCTTTTATATGATCCGTAGGTTCTAATTTTCAACACGATGAGAGTAGCAATTGTAGGCGCCAGTGGTGCCGTAGGACAAGAATTTTTACGTGTGCTCGCCGAGCGCAATTTCCCGTTGACCGGATTGAGCCTGTTTGGTTCATCACGCAGTGCGGGACATGTGTATGACTTTAAAGGTGAAAAACTCACCATCAAAGAGCTTAAACACGGCGATGATTTTAAACCCTTCGATATCGTATTTACTTCAGCCGGTGCCGGCTTATCCAAAGAATTCGCACCAGACATTACCCGTTTCGGGGCCGTTATGATTGATAACTCCTCGGCCTTCCGCATGGATGCCGATATCCCGTTGGTGGTTCCCGAAGTCAATGCTCCTGATGCGAAG
>Ga0302286_10000976_pt1 | contig 21826 bp, 17 predicted proteins | sample III_Fen_E2_3_FD_198765 | JGI IMG/M metagenome (GOLD analysis project Ga0302286, IMG submission 198765) | Peat permafrost microbial communities from Stordalen Mire near Abisko, Sweden - III_Fen_E2_3 | ecosystem: Environmental > Terrestrial > Soil > Wetlands > Permafrost | place: Sweden: Abisko...
TGCCTGTGAAAACACAACCTGTACTACAACACCATGCTGTAATTGGGCTGGCTGAGCAATGGGTGCGTGATCATCCAGTTGGCGAGAAAACATCATGCGAATATCAACGGGAATTTCTCCGTGAATGCAGTGAAGCCTATGCTGTACTCGGTGCCAACAAGACATCATTCCGGATTACTTATTCGTAAGTGGTGCGCACTTGGTTATTGATACTTTTTTTTGTATGAAAAAAAAGAATGATCGCGGATTCAACGACGCATATCTAGCTGAACGTAATCTTAAACGGTGATTTGTTAGCAAGAAGAGTCGCATACGCATCGCTGCAATCGCGCAAATATGCTTGTTGATACTCCTGCGGGGTCATGCCCGTGGTGCTGTGTTCGCGTACCCATCGCTCAGAAATGTCCATGATAACACGGTTGAATATGCATGTGGTGGGTTTATCCGCGGCCGGTTTATCTTGTTTCTTCGTTGGCATCGCCACAAACACACCATTGATTTTGTTAACGTCATCAACGAATTTTTCAACGACATCTTCGTCGACCACACTGGCATACCATCCGACGAATACTTCGGCAGTCATCACAAAGATCTTGATCAGTTCCGCGTGCACGAGCAAACACTCGTCTGGTAATGTTATACTACTTAGCCCCATTTGGCTTAGTCGCGTCGCTAATATTTGCGCGGAGTCAATTTCGATGTAAGCACTCGGGGTATTAAGGTTGCGTCGCACCACAATGTTAACGCCGGCCGATGTAACAAGTTCAATAAAGATACCAACTTGGTCAAAGTATTGCTCGGATACGCCTTTGGATACGCCTTTGGATACGCCTTTGGATACGCCTGTTGGCGCATCTGTTGGCGCATCTGTTGGCGCATCTGTTGACGCATCCAAATATTGCTGTAACACCACACCGAGTGCATAACTATGCATACGCGTATAAGTGTTAGACATCATAGCTGGTTCCTCGACCACGGATATGCTGATGGCCGTGGCTCCATTAAATATGATCCTTGGTACCGATGGGTAAAAGCCTGTGATATCCGTGTAGCTGAAATACAGATCTGTTCCATCGGTGTAAACGCGGACTGGTCTACTATCTAGTATTATTGTAATAAGTGTGACAAGAAATGAATCCTTAATCGCATCCACCACAAGTGCACGCACGAAATCATTCGACGGTATCCTGTCAAAAACATGATCTTGTGATGTAAGTTCGTACATGTGATCGTCTTGAAGCTGCTTAAGCGTTGGTGCAATGTGAACATTAGCGAACGCACGATTTAATTGTACCGTGTCCATGAACACCGCGTCACCGAGCTTAAACAACGGGACAATAACATTATTGTGAGAAAAGGCTCCCGCAGGGATGATTCGTGGAATACTCATGTGTGTAGGTGCTGATTATATATTAGCTGATCCTAAATTCAAATATTGCTAGAAAAAACATGGTGTTACTAACTGTTGATTTCCATAGCAGAGAAAGCCGCCAACGCAATCGTATACTCATGGACACAATGTTGTATTTCTGATATTGGTGTTACGGCGATATTGGCTCGCAAGCAAAGATCACTGACAAACTCACGCGCGCACCTACCGGCGCTACAATAGCAACTCGTACACAAGTATACGGCGTTGTGTTTCCTATCGACACGATGTCCTATTTTTAGGGTGCTAGACCTGTTACATATGTCACATGTTGCGGCCGACGCCTCATTAATAAATGATAATCCCTGTGCCAATTGTCGTTTGTCACGCCGTCGTTATACGCGGATGATACGTCGGTGGGGCGGTGTGTCACGACACTGTGTAGCATGAACCCGAATAATAAGTTCATCGCGTTGACAATCGGCGATGCTGGTATGTATACCAATGCGGCATTTTTCTGCATGCTGACAGCGACGCAGTGCTCGGCGAACCACCGCGATACCGGTGTTAATAGGCATCGTGTGTACGGCGTAGTATTTTGTAGGATAACGTCACACATATGAGTATCCATGTGTGATATAGGGGCGTATTAGTGTGCTTGCGGTAGTGTGCTTGCGGTAGTGTGCTTGCGAATATGTACTTGTGAATATGTAAAATCAAAAAAAATATGAGACAGTGGAGGGTGGAGTCAGAGTGGTGTTGTAATCACGTTGAATTCCTAAGGTCATCACAGCCATCACCGACGTGATACTGCTTATAAATAAACTTAATGGAACCGTCCGCGGTTGATGCGGGTACGGTGTTATGTGGGTACCACGATGGCTGATATTCATGGGATACGGCGATGCGATATGGTATGGGCTGGTGGGGTGCGGAGTTCATGGGCTGATCGTTGGGTGTATCAGGTTACATAAGATGTTAATGATAATTACCGCTATACTGATTTTAAGCGAAATATGATTTTGTAATACCCAGATATACAAATGCAGGTTGTATTTGAGCCGCCGCGTGGGTTATCAGCGCCCGAAGAAATTATCATCGAGATAATACGTCGATATCGCGGCAGGATCATGCGATTGCTTGTTGTGAGCAAATGGGTAGGCCGTATCGCATTGGATTATCTCATTGATACCGTCGGTGAGGAAAAAGACGTACTGATAGGGACATCAGTATTGGGTGCACCGCGCAATGTCCGACGCGTGTACATGCGTGCGCAGTATGATATCATGCAGTTGAATCCGATCAAACTGATCGTTGCCGGTCGTATGGATATACCTGATGTTGCTCTTACGCGTTTGACAAAGTTAATATTACACAGGATCGCTGACGCCAGAATATTGCTGTTCACGACATTAACATCGCTTATTCTATATGATAGGTGCGACGTTGATTCGTTAAGTTTATTAACATGTTTACGAAAGTTACAAGTGGCCAACGATATTGACATCGACGGGCTTTCGCTGGATTCATTAACTGTTTTCAACCAATTTTCGCATATCAGCTGCACAACATTACAATCGCTGACTATCATTGATATTGTACCTGCGCTCGCAAAACGTGTTCTACCGGTGAATGTGTACTTGTGCGGGCTAGCTATACCCGGCAGCTATATACCAAATATGTGTCGTGTCCAGCGGCTGCGTTTGGAACAAGTTATGGTACCTGATGGGTTTTTCGCTGGATTAACCGGGTTGCGTAAATTATCATTGACGGGAAGCAAGGGGCCGTCCTATCAAGAACTATGCGCAATGACACAATTATCGCGGTTGGCGGTGCATGATGCGCCGTCATGGACCGATTACGACGGTTATGAAAGCAGGATAACCACGTTGTCGATAACCAATGGGTGCTTTATATGGTTATATGAACATAAACATGATTTTGTGGCGCTGCGCAAGCTAACGATAGACTGCGGCGGGACTGATGATCTCTTACGGTGTTTTACGTCGGTGACGTCGCTGTCCATATATGGATCTGATGGCGAGAATCCTTCAGAATTCACTAACGCAGGATTGGCGCCGTTGACACAATTGCAACGGTTGAAAATAATGCATAACCGCGACATCACCTCGGATGGGCTGAGTCATCTGGACGCGCTGACATGGCTAGATCTTAATGATACTCGCATTGATATCACCGAGCTATACCGCGCGATTAAACGACGGCGATCATTGTATGGTAATAAGGCCATTAACCCAGCGAAAAGTCTATTATGTCTCGGCGGGTCATTATGACACTGTACTCGCACGACGCCGCGAGTACAAATATGATTTTTTTATCGCTGGTATGTAAGTTACATCCGAATGGATATCATGCCCGTATTTGAGCCGGTGGATACGCCTATCGGCGCATCCAGCGCATCCAGCGCATCCAGCGCATCCAGCGCATCCAGCGGCTTGGTTCTACCTAAAGAAATTATCATCGAGATAATACGGCGATACCAGGGTAGGCTTATGACCCTGCTAGTTGTTAGCAAATGGGTCGGTCGCGTCGCCTTGGATCATCTTGTAAAATATCAATCTATCACGGATGTACCACATAACGGATTATTAGGACGGGCTCGTAATGTGTATAGGGTTCGCGTGGAAGAACCAACCTCAGTCAGCGACATTAACTGGTTAAATCCGGTTATATTGTACATAGATGCCTGGTTTGACGCGTCAGAGCCTCTTGTGTTGACAAGACTCACAAAACTAATGATAGGTGGTGATTGGTTGGCGAGTGAACACATGTTGGCGTTGACGACGTTGACGTCACTAGATATTCGCTGGTCCCCGCGTGTCACTGCGGTAACCGCGTTAACACGCCTGCGTGAACTAAAAATTGGGCATACCGTTGACATAAGCGGTCTTGCGTTGGAGTCGTTGCATATAAACGACGTGGACATTCCGCTGATCGCATGCACATCTTTGCGCCGGTTGTGTATCTATAGTTGCGATCGAATGCCAGTAATCGCAGGTAGGATTATGCTTGACAATGCTGAGTTTAACAACGTAGTGATACCAAGGGATTATATGGGGTGTACTCGGACGCTTACCCGATTGGATATGATAAATACAAGAATACCGGATGGATTTCTCCGCGATATGCCGCTGCGCGAATTGTTGATACATGGTGTTGGTGATCCAATTAATGACCTGCCGCTATGCTTACAGCGGCTTGAGTTTGGTGCCGCTGACATTCCCAATATAAACCAATGCAACATGTTGACTCATCTGAGCATTGATACACATCATCCTGACTGGCTCATCGATAATGCTCACATGCTGACCAATTTATTATCACTGGTGGTGTGCAGTGACACCGCTGGCGACGACGCCATTGCAAAATTCACGTCGTTGACATCATTGGATCTACGATGCAACGAACTATACACGGCGGTTACCAACGCGGGGTTGCGGCCACTGACGCGATTACAAACGCTGACTATTGACGGGAATCGCGATATTACGGCGGCGGGATTAAGTCATTTAGATGCGCTGACACGACTAGATGGGGAAACCAACGCCGTTAATTATCACGAATTATATCGACTGATACAGCGACACCGGACTTTATATGGCGTGACTACGGTTAATCCGGCGCTTCGTTTATTAATATAATAGGTATTGTTACGTAAAAAAAAGCAACACCAGCGTTACTGTTCAACAGAATTCGCGATATTCGTGGTGATTTTATTACCACGCGATCCTGTGTAAAGTTTGCGATACCTATAAATCTTATTTTTGCACGCCGATGTTAGCAATGATTTGTACGCTTGGATATTCGTGAGTGGTAAATGTGAAATGCCGTAGTCGGTAATATGCCGATTTTTTGTTACATCGAGAACACGTAAATTAGTCAACGTGCGTAATCCTTGATCAGTTACAAGTGACCGCGCGGGCATGCGAGCAATTTGAATATCTGAATGCGGTAAGTATATTACGGTGGTCATGGGTAACACACAACCAATCACTGGCAAAGAAATCCATGAGGTTATGGACGTGGAGTGACCTTACCTATTCTATCCGTTTTTACCTTCACGTATGCAGGGATTGTATGATGAATATATCCATGACGTTGGCAATATGGCGAAGATGGAATCCTTCACTGGCCGATATGATGAGTTTCAATCTATCGAGATTGGCCGTACTGGCCCAGAACGCATATATGCGTGTAGATTTAACGACTTTAATAACTTTGGTGGATTAGCGAAACATCCGGTGTTTATGGTGTTGGAGCGACATCATGCGGGGCAGGTGAGTAATGTTAGAGCTATTAACGCATTCCAAGAAACTTGGGCAGGTACGCCTAAGCTCGCCGCGAGAATGATTACTGTGCATTATTATATTGGTGCCGAATTTCGATGGGTCTACAAGATTACATCAACTTGATCGTGGATTGTTTGTTTTTTTTTTTTGCTATACAATGACTAATTATAAAAAGTGAATTATTGGTGTCTGTGATTAACAATGGTAGACGTAGGATGGGGACTACCCAAAGAAATCTTCACGATGATTATGTCATACGACAGTGTGCCGACGTACGTACTCGTGCGAGTATGTAAATGGTTCAGCAGCAACATACCGCCGTGCAGATATTTATATGTTGACCTATCGCACATCAAGCAAAGACAAAGACGCATGGTGGTACATGCACTTGTGCGTATGCGGCGAGCTCAAACGCGTGCATTAAAGCTCGGACCAGGTTGTGGTATCGATATGCATGATATTGTCACTATAAAATCATTGACGTCGTTGGACGGACTTCCTGTGGGAAGCGGCAAAATGTTGTTGACACAACTTCCTAATTTAGTTCATTTGCGAATAAATGAACATAGTTGGATCAGTATGGATGTGCTATTGAAATTAACGTCGTTGACATTACTAAATAACAGTTGTGGTGGGGCCGGTCCTGTGTTGCATGACATAAGCCGGCTAACTAACTTGACCTCGCTGCGGACACATGTCATGTATACCGAAGATTTGCGATCGATGACTAATTTGCTATCATTGGGCGGATTAGTGCACACTGAGATGGTTCCGCATACTCTTACTAGTTTAGATACGATAAAGATTAGTGAACTTGTGCATCTTCCTAATTTATTGTCGCTGCGTGTAGCAGGGATAAATACTGAAATACTTGGGACGTTTACGACGCTAGAATCATTAACGATCGATTTTATGTATTTGCATGATCTTTACCATTGTAATGATGGATGTGATGAGGGTTGTAACGACGCATATAATCATGGTGATATATCCGATTGTGTTTTGGGGATGCCTGCGTTAACATACGTCGATGCTCCTGCAAAAATAATAGACAGTGGTGTGATATTTATGTTATCGAATCTCGTAGACTTGAATGTGGCGAACAGCAGGACTAACACAAGAGATAGCGAGTCGACATTACGCGATAAGATGATGAGCTATGATCAGTACTAATTATGCTAGCGTTGAGTTTTTGATATGTATACGAGACTACATTGGTATGAATGTGAATAATTGTTTTTTTTTGTCTTGGCTGTCGGAAATTGAATAGTTGATGTTCTAGTTAAACTGATGGAGCTTGCAAAACAAATATCATTACCAACAGAGATTGTATGTGAAATACTGCTACGATATCAGGGTAGATTAATGCCACTGCTCCTGACAAGCAAGACTATTGGACGATTTGTCCTTAATAATCTTATAGGGTCAATCAGTGATCGTACATATACGGAAAATCCTAATGCTATGCTCGGACCCCCTGCAAACATCAAAAAAATTGATATACTTGCCGGAACCAAGCGCAATATATGTGACATAAAGGTTTTACAACGCCTAAATCCGAAATCGATAACAGTCAGCCGTGATGTTGCAATAGATTTTGCTGAGTTACCGCTAACTCGGCTGGATACATTATCAATACTTGATTGTTATGTGCCACACGCGCAGTTTATTAATGAAGGCGCAATAGCAACATTTTCTGGTTTGACGTCGCTGCATATTAGTGCGATCAAATCCATATATTCATTGACGATGATGACACAGTTGCGGACATTGACAATCGGAAGCACCATCGATATATCCGGTATTGCACTGGAATCACTTTCACTGATTCACGCCAATAATATAGTAGTTACATGTACATCGTTGCGACATTTACGAATTGATGGTGTTACTGCATTACCTAATTTGCACGCGAATATGTTGGACTCGTTTAACTGTTGTTATTCGGTTATTCCTTACGATTATTCCAAGAATATGGCTCATGTAACAAACCTTCGTGTAATAAGATCGAGCATACCAGAAGATTTCTTGTATATGCAGCCAATAGCTCTATGCATGGAAAAGGTCATATTAACAGAAAATGGCATGTGTGGCTTGCGGCAAATGACGCGAATAGAGGAATTGAGTTTTGACAAAATGCAATTCCCTGATATGTGTTGTAATTATATTGACACATTGAGCCTTGGTAACAACAAATATACACCTGCGTGGCTAGAAAAACATGCCGGCTCTTTAACGGCATTAACTACGTTGCTCATCAACAGTAATACCATCACCGACAATATGATATATCAACTTACGTCGTTAACATACTTGGACGCGAACCCAAAAGAAGACGAAAATGGTGTTAGTGGGTACACTGAATTCACTGATTATGGGCTTAAAAATATGACACTTTTAGAATCCCTTCGTTTCACCAATAATTCACATGTAACAGCCATCGGATTGAGTCATCTTGATAATCTGGAAAATCTGGATATGGTAGGTACTGATATCGATGATCTCGAGATGCAAAATTTAATCGAGGAGCGCCGAGGACTACTTGGCATTACAACCCCTAGTCCATACTCTTAATCCCGCATAGCCCGTAGCAGTTGATTTTTTGTATGGTTTCGGGCCGAATATAGAGGTTTCTGGATGTCTCATGTACTCTTGATTAATGCCAAAAATGAATTGCGATATTGCTAATTATTATCATGGAGCCCGAGGAAAAGAAGAGCGGTAGATGTAAAACACTAGAAGACTTGCGTAGAGAGTCAAAAGCTAAGTTCGGCAAAAAGCAATTTAGTTTCGGTTGCGATGGTATTACATTCACGAATTGGTCATCAAAGATCGGAGTGACATGTAATGTGTGCGCCATTAAGCGACCTGGCGGTAAGTATTCTTGGACAAATAATACACCGGCAAAGCATATAAAATATGGATGCGTAGCGTGCACTGATGAAAAGGAGTTTAAGGAGAAGTCTGCGCGTAAATATGGTGATTGGTTTGATAGTTCACTTGTAATATATAAAAATCAAGAAACACCCGTCAAACTTATCTGTACGAAACACGAGGGTGGATTAGTAATTGATGTGCTTCCTAGGAAGCACCTGGAACGATCTTGCAAGAATGGGGGTTGTAAACTATGTAGATACACAACCAGCCCGGAGTCTCGCGAGAAAGCCAGGAATAAGTTTTTCGTTAAAGCGCGCTCGAAACATGGCGATACATATATCTATGACAAGGTTGACTTCAGAGGAAGCAACGTAAAAGTTATAATCATATGCCGAATTCATGGGGAATTTGAGCAAACTCCCGATTGTCATACGCAGAAAAATGGTAAAGGTTGTCCAACGTGCGGGATAATTAAGCGTAGTAAGACCGCAACGAAGGAGCATGATGCGTGGATGATAGAAGTACGCGCGGTACATGGTGATGTTTACCTTTATTCGGAGGATTATGTTCGCGGAGATCTCCCAATTACCATTGTGTGTCGCCGACACGGAGAATTTCCGCAACGCGCTGAACATCATAAAAATGGCAGTGGGTGTCCTGATTGCGGATATAAAGCAGCATCCAAGAAAAAGTTGTTAGATAATGACGTGTTTATCAGTAATTGTGACCAACGTTTTCCTGGAGCGTTTAGCTATAGCAAGACTGCGTATACTGGTTCGACTAACGCCATAATTGTAACGTGTAATAATTGTGGAACTGATAGTGTAAAACTAGCGAGTCGTCACTATGGTCATGGATCATGTCCTACTTGCGCCGATAAAAGCAAAGGGGAAGCGATGATTCTCGAAATATTGCAAAAACGCGGGATTAAGTTTATGCCGGAGTTCAGATTCCCGGGGTCACTGCGTCGGTATGACTTTATAATATTTGCGTCAGATGAGATCTCCAAACCATGCCTTTTGGAATTTGACGGGAAACAGCATTTCGAGCGCGTCAAACATTTTCATCCAACTGAGGAAGATTTTGTATTGCGAAAACAAGTCGATGTTGAAAAAACAGTATGCGCCATCCAAAATGGATACGCGGTTATTAGACTTGATTATAATGTTACAAACATGGATGATATGGAAGTTTATCTGGAGAATGCTATAACATGCGCGTACGACTATGATGTGCTAATATCGTCGGGCATATACGCTGAGCATGTCCGTAACGTGACTAATACCATTGGATACGACTTATCCACGATTCACATTACTGACTTAATATAATGCATAATACGTAAAATCTGGCGATTATACGCAAAAAAAAAGATTTTGGTTGGTTTGCCGCGAGCGTTAAATGTGACGCGGCTTTGTTTTTTCTACGAAGCGTAGAATCGCTTAAGTAGAGTATCTAAGGACAGCTGAACCGTCTGCGGCGGTTATAGCACTTTTCAGTATATAACTCGCATCCCCCTAACTTTCGCCAGAGGCCTGACTATATCTTAAGCACTTACATAAGTAAGTACCAACTACCGTTTAGTCGATGTACAGCACGCATGCTAACAGATATAATTGCTTATAACGTTAGTTTAGCGCTTGGCTGCGGATTGCCCAATCCTTTGCGTTTTTACTGTGTCCGAGGTCATTATCCTGGATTCTTGCAAAGCCTTTCGGCGATGAAGTAGTAGCAAAGGCTCTAAGGGTGTTCCCGCAATTTGATAGTTTCGCACCATTATACCGCGTTATGCGGCACAAGATACTAGTAAGTTATATGCGCATGCTAAACCGCTGTCAGGTTTAGTCATGTGATCAAGTTTACACTGTTTACCCGTTATAGTACTTTGATAACTATATCGGCAGCTTACTGTTTCATTCCAAACGTTAAGAGTCCAAATGAGTAAGAAATTTATGGCAATGGCCAAAGTAAGGAGATCCGCTGGAGTGGCGGAGGTAACATAAGAGCTGACGTATTGAATGTAGAATTCACGTGCTCTTGAGACGTTAATATGCGTTTATACCACATCAAATAGGCATTTCCTCCTATTATCATTTGACATTGTGTTTTCTCCGATGTGCACATAAAGCAAAACGCTCTATTCATCGGCATATACCACAATCACCATCTCTGGTGGGACTAGACTATATCTTAAGAAATCGTATATGATTCCCGATCGACATTTAGTCGTTGAACTGCATCCATGTGCCATTTCGCTACACGTTCCTTTGTATGTACGCGTCGCAATATAGCATTTAGGACTTGGCTGCTGATTGACTCTATCTATTAATTTTTTACCATACCCGCAATTATACTAACATATAATGGCTTTTATCAAGTTTCCCTGAGGTGTTAACTCTATCTTTCGATGAGTTAACGGTATTAATAGCTTAACGAGTGTTTCCAGCAATTTGACGATCTTGCAGTTGTTGACTTGTGCAAATTATAAGTCACAACTACTAGCACATGCTTTTACATGCACTTTTACAGGCCAGAATTACGAAAATTTTGATTTAGACCTGAAGGTTGATAAGTTCCGGGGTAGAGGCAAAAGTTCAACATCATAGCTCCTTGATCTTCAGGAGTAATAATGTTAGATCCTCCAAAGGTGTAAGATTGGTAATCTCTAAAGAATTGGGCTTTGAAGACGTTGTAAATGTTGATACCATGAGCTTGAAGTTGAAGAGTATCAATGGTTTCAGTGATAATAGGATAAGTTAATTTCTCAGCGGCTTCTTGAGAGTAGTTAGTCTTATGCTTGATGTCAATAATTCCGAAGGCAACTGAGTCATCAATCATAGTGTCGCTGTTAGCTTGAGAAGTAATATCAACACTAGTATCAGTGAGAAGGGTGAGTCTGTGCCAGTCTCTGTATTGGTTAGGATTGGCGCTGGACACATTGACAGCTGGTCTAAGACCAGTGAAGAGAGTCTCAATTGGCCATTTAAGTTGAGATAATAAGATATTATCAACGCTAACGGCGACTCTGTTTGATTGAAATCTGTGAACTCGGATTAAGGAAAATCCGATACGTTTACTTATGAGGCCAACCATAGATAACTAAATGCATGTCAGGTTATACATTTAGCATACGCACTCAAATCATTTACTAGATGAGTTTTCGGTCATTACAGTTTCTGCACTGCTCTTGTAGATCGCGTATACGATCCAGTGCCATGTGCTGTAATACCACTCTCGTGGTGGAAGAGACTATACCTTAAGAGTATTAACAGCTGCAGCTATTAAACCCCCATTACCGTCTAGTCGTTGAACCTGCTTCTAGATAGCAAACTGCACAATTTATCAGTTTGCTATCTAGAACTTGGATGCGGATTGACTCTATTTCATGCGTTATTACCATACCCACGGACCATCTTTATGATGCGCCGCTTTTATCTCCGTTATAAGAGGTGCTGTCAAATATCACTACGTGACAGCGGTAGCATGAACCTAGCGAGTGTTTCCCGCAATTTGGCAATGTCGCAGTGTTGTATTCTATTGAGCATTTACCGAATAATCGGAACGAATACAGCACCACTAGCCCATACGGTTATATGGACTTTTCTACACAGTTGTGTTTATGTAGATGTCATGACGATGATACCAGCCATCCCTACGGCATTTCTTCCGTAGATCATAAGCTATCGCGCATTAGAGTGTCTTATGCTCCTATCTCGCGATCACACTTTCGTGTGGGTCTAGACTATATCTTATGGATATGCATGAGCATACCCCCACCGACATTTAGTCGTTGAACTGCATAGTTATTGGTTTATGTTTAGTTCTCTTAGCAATTTGTTATAGTATTCTTCAGCTGCTTGCTTATTTTCTTCCAGTGTGCGATCTTTGCGTTCGAACCGTTTATCGTACGTTATGCCTTTATGCACTTTGTTAACTCTGTAACCTTTTTTTGTCTGGATAAATCCGCGTCTGTTGCGTAAATCTGCATCACCTTGTTTTGGTTTTACATAAATTACATCAGCGTCTTCCAGTTGTTTATAGAAGGTCAGAGCTGCTTCTTTAGCATTCTCAAATGATCCATACTTTACGGAAGAGAATGTTTTGTGCTTGCATCTGGGATGATTATTGAATACTATTTGCTCACCTTTTGTAGCATTATTTCGATATGCGGTTTTTGGAGGCAACCCTTGTAATTTTTCATTACGAATTTGATCTATCAGTTCGTGCTTTCGCTCTTTAATTCGTCTGATAGACTCTTCGCAGTGAGTAAACTCGGTTCCTCCACTTGTCAAGTTGTACCCATTTGGCGCTTGACTATTATATAGCTTAATGTAGAATATTTCACGTGCATCAAGTATTGCCAACTCGGGTTCTTCGAGTATTGCAATCTTGAAATGTTCTATCCCATGATATGCCATTGCTTTGTAAAGATAAGAGTTTTGAAGACGTCTTACTTTATCGGCATTATTCTCATTTTCTTTGAGCTTTTTTCCGCATGTCGTATGCTGGTTCCATCGTATATCCAGAGCATTTCGCGTCTGGCCGATGTATACCTTTGGTGATTTGTCGCTAGAGATCATGTAAATGATACCCTTAACTACTTGGCTGCCGATTGTCCAATCCATTACGTTTTTACTATGCCCTACAATATTCAATTGTATTTTACGTAGTTTCCCACGGGTTCCGTAGTCTATCTCACGATGACTAGGTAGTAGTAATGGCTCTAAGGAGTTTCCGGCAATTTGACGGTGTCGCAATTATCAGACTAGACATTGGGCTTAATAGCTCAGTATCTGATAATCACTAGCATGTAATTTTGTACACACTTTTTGAAACTAGCACTTAATTTCAGGATTCACGAAGATGTTATTGCTTTGATACCGACTACATTGCACCCATTTCCTGATGCATGTATTAGTCATTACAGTTTCTGCGCGCTAACGCCATATACTGTAATCCGACTCGCGCCGGGGAGTAGACCATATCTTAAGGGCGCGGCGCGTTTGCGCTTGTACCCCCATTCACGTTTGGCCGTTGAACTGCACACTTGATCTTGCAGCAACATATTGCTGTAATGCCAAGTGCTTGGCTGCGGATTGTCTCTATGTTTCACGTTTTTACTATGCCCACGGTTCACCTTGCGGCGAACTGCTTTTACCAAGTTTCCCTGGGGTTCCGTAGTCTATCTCACGATGACTAGGTAGTAGTGAAACCCTAACGAGAGGTTCCCGAACAATTTGAGAATGTTGCAGTTGGATATTACTCGAGTACGCATTAGCGTGCGTACCGTCGCGGTAATAACTAACCACTAGCCGATGCTTTTACACAGACTTTTATACACCAATATCAATGTATAACTCCATGAGGGAGATTTGTTGAGTAGTATCGATTACTGAACCGTCGGCAAGAACCGGGGTAAGAGTAACGAATCTCTTGACGTCAGTAACTCCAGTGGCCATAGCAGTTCCCTTTCCGAGCGAGGCAGAAAGAGTTTGAAGGACAGTGAGTCTTAAGAACATGTTACCAGGAGCGGTAAACAAGAGATTAGCTTGAGTTTCAACATCAACGGTGATGAAACGTTGGCCATAAGGAATGGACACAGAGGCGATTGACAACCTAGGGTCACGATTAACGATATACCGCATCAAATAGGCATTTCCTCCTATTATCATATGCTGTTGTGTTTTCTATACGTGCACACGTATCATATACCACAACCACCATCTCTGGCGGGACTAGACTATATCTTAAGGGCATAACGCGTATTGCGTCATACCCCGATCAACATTTAGTCGTTGAGCTGCATCCATGTACGCGGAAAATAATTCCGCGTATTTAGGACTTGGTTGCTGATTGGCTCTATCTATTGTATTTTTACCATACCCGCACTTGTATCTTACAATACAAGCACTTTTATCAAGTTTCCCTGAGGTGTCGATGTTCATCTTTCGATAAATCAACGGTAACAATAGCCTAACGAGTGTTTCCAGCAGTTTGATGATCTTGCAGTTTTTAGCTTGTGCAAACTTTAGCTAAAACCACTAGCACATGCTTTTACATGCACTATTACTGGCGTAATTCACCAGAAGATTAGCGGTATCCATAGGTCCAAAGCTGGCTGTACAGCCTTTGGAGTTTGTGGTCCGTTAACAATTCTTGAAACTCTCTTGCAGTTAAGACTAGCGTTGACAGGAGAACCATAGACTGGTAATCCGTTAATGTCAACAAGGCCAACAATTTGGGATCCGTAGTTGGATGTTCCATTGATGGCAATTAAGTCAGAATAAGCATCTTGAGGGACTTCTTGTCCAGTAAGTCGTCTCCATCCGGTTAATTTACCAGGAGCAACTCTGAACTTTTGATGATACATCATAGCTTCAGCAGTGTATTCATCTACATGAACTGCTAAAGCGGGTTATATCCAGTGAACAACTTTATACAAGTTGCGCACACCGTTGAGCTCTGCCAGTTATCATGGCTCCTCTCAGCGCTACCTTTCGGCAGGGGTGGACTTTATCTTAAGCGCGGCTATTACTAGCTACGCCGACTAACGCTAAGTCTCTGAACGTTACTCTTTTATTATTAATTGGCTGGTAAGGACTCAAGATAATCCTTTGCATTTTGCAACTTCGTTTCATCAGGTATGTTTTTACCTTCAAATACTCGTTTATGCATCACACCATTGATTTTACGCTTAGCCACATATCCCGTTCTAAATACAGTTATTCCAACTGGAAGATCAGGTTTGGCCTTCTTAAATTCATGCTTTACATTAGTCGTAGTTAGCTCGTTAAGAAACTCCAGGGCAGCTTCTTTACATTCATCCATTGATCCATGTTTACTCAATGTAAATGATTTGTAGCTACATAAAGGATGACCACAAACGGCAAACCCGCGGGCGTTACCTTTATTGTGTGCCACGATATACATTGGCAATCCTTTTGTTTCTTCTCTACGATACTTATCAAGATGCTTAACAGCTTCCACAATAGCAAGTTCACTCATGAGTTTTTTGGTATCCTCATGATGGCGGAAATGACCTCCGCCACTGGCTAAGTTAAAACCATTAGGCTTTAGTGAATTGTATTCCTTGATAAGAGATATTTCTAACGAGTCCAACTCGTCATCGGCCACATTGTCACATATAACCGTAAATGTAAAGTTGTCAATACCGTGTTTAAACATGGCATTATACAAGTATGAAGTTTTTTGTGCACAATCATCAATCTCGCCGAGATTGTATTTTCTTACTTTCTCGGCGCATTTTTTATGACTGTTCCATCTTATCTGAACATCATTGCAGGTTTGCCCAATATAGTGCATTCCGTTGATGTTACATGTTATAAGATAAATTGTACCCATGAATTGATGAATATACAATTTCATTGCGTCTTTTTAATTAATAATATTAAGAGTCTTCGCTGCGGATTATCCAATCCTTTACGTTTTTACTATCCCCAGGGCTATTAACTCGGGCATTACAGTGTATTTCTACCTGTAAGAAGTAGTAAAGGCTTTAGGAACTTCCCGCAATTCGAAAGTCTCGCAATTATTGCTGATAACAACGCATAAACGCGTCAAACGCATAAACGCGTCAATTGCAATAATCACTAGCTAGGTCGTTTACCGTGCTGGAGCGCACGCGACCTAACTTTTATCCTCTAGATGGTTAAAGGATTTCCATTTACCTCGAACTTAACTTTCTTAAATAGACGTTGTCCAGGGTATTCGGCGTATCTGACGTAGTTGCTTCTTGCAGCACCAACAGTAAGAACGTTACCTTGAATATCGACGTATTCTTGAATGTATTGGGTGTAAACACCACTGACGGTGTTTTCAACGCCAGATGATTTTCTGACGCTGGATGCGACTTGATTGGCGCTGGCGACAAAGGCTGGAAGAGCAGGAACTGTTCCAACGGTTGCGCTAGTAGCACCGAGAGTAGCATTAATGACCATGTCATTGAAGAAATCCACTTCATGGTCATGGGTATACCGTACCTAACGGAATACCCGAGTATTTAAGACAGCACATTACACACTGTCTTATTCCTAAGTTCTGGATTCTATTAATCCTCCTCATAGGAACACGCTTTCGCGTGAAGTTAGACTATATCTTAAGGCGAAACACGCATGTCTCACCCGATTACCATTTAGTCGTTGAACTGCACGCCTTCAAGTAACTCTTGCGAATTACCTAAGTGGGCGCTTGGCTGCGGATTTCCGATTTCACACCACTGTTATTAGTGATGATCATTTCAAGCGTTTTTACCATGCCCTCGGCCATTAACTGGGGTATTATGCTATATTACTATGCATAAGTGGTAGCTTGAACTTTACGGGGTTCCCGAACAATTTGACAATCTCGCAAGTAACATAAATAGAATTCATGATGTTACTCACTAGCATATTGTTTACCGTGCTTTTTTACTTCCATAACGGGATAACCCGTTGCACGCAATATACTTTCTTCAGCAATTTCTTACCGAATTGTGGAATACTGAACTGTACTGATCCTCCGAATTGTGGAGTTCCAGTATTGGCTCGGACCTTATTATACTCATATCCGAGAGCAGCGCGCTCTCTCCACGCAAAGTTGTAAACTTTACGCTCATAAACTCCTGGCTATACATTGCCTTAATTTTATGACTACCTTTCGGCAGGGGCAGACTATACCTTACGCATACGAATATGCGCACGACCGTCTAGTCGTTGAACTGCACGGTAGTATCCGGATTAACCTTGTTACTATCGCTTGGCTGCGGATTGCCCATTGTTACATTCTTTACGTTTTTACCATGCCCATGCAATTACTTAATTGTAAACGCACTTTTATCTACTTTCGCAGAGGTTCCACTGACTATCTCGCGATGTCAGGGTGGTAGTAAAGACTTTAGGGTGTTCCCGTCAATTTGATCGTGTTGCAATTATGTACTGTGTATTCTATTTAACGTGGAGCCGTAACTTCACGAGTACATAATCACTAGCCTGTGCTTTTACACAGACTTTTACCGTCAGCTGCTAATGCTTGATTATAGCGTGAGTATCGCTATAATTCGGTTTAACGGTTTAAAGTGAGCGTTGACAAAACGTTTTATCCATTGGTCGCAATGACCAACCACGTAAGCTCGGGAAGTATCCTCTTCTTTATCTTACGGCGCGCTCTCACGCGGGACGGACTATATCTTAAGGGTTCGATGATAAATATCTTACCCCCACCGCCGTCTAGTCTCTGAACGGCATAGTTAAATATAAATACCCAACTACTTGGCTGCGGATTGCCCAATCATTTACATTTTTACCTTGCCCATGCACTTGCGTTATTACACACAAGTGCACTTTTATCTACTTTCGCAGAGGTTCCATATTCTATCTCACGATGAACAGGTGGTAGTAAAGGCTTAAGGGGTTTCCCGGCATTTTGACGGTGTCGCAACTAATATGCTGGATAGGTTATTCAACCAACTCACCTTGTTGATTAAATAGTGTATATTAGTTACTAGCCTACGCTTTTACGTAGACTTTTTATCCCAATTGTCTTAGTTTAGGATGTGAGTACGCTCGATATCAACGAGGGTTGGGGTAGGATCTGGGACGATCCTGATCTTAAACAATGGTAACTACGACCATTATTATATCATAAGCTCGGGAATGTCGTAATTCTTTATCTTATGACGCCATTTCTGGCGAGGCGGACTTTATCTTGACAGCGCTCAATCGCGCCGCCGTTGCCGTTAAGTCTCTGAACTTTACGGTTAATGAATAACACGTCTTAGCTGCTGATTGACCAATCCTTTGAATTTTTACCATGCCCATATGTACACAACTACATACTTTTATCTACTTTCGCAGAGGTTCCGCTAACTATCTCACGATGTTAGGGTGGTATCAAAGGCTCTAAGGTTATTCCAGCAATTTGACAACGTTGCAAGCAATATAACATACGACCTTAAGGATTATTCCTCACGTTATATTGCCCACTAGCCTGCGCTTTTACGCAGACTGGGACTCCCAGTTCAATCCCTGTTTGGATCTCATACACATGATGTCTTTGATCCGGGAATTAAGTAATTCCGTTGCCATTATCATTCTGTCCGTAGAATACCGCAATACAGGAATTTCACCTGTATTACCTCTAGATTTGGGGTTCCACAACCTTAATACTACAGCACCCTTTCAGGATCATTATCGTGTAATGATGTACATTATATGGCTATAAATGTACCGGGGCTAGACTTTATCTTATGAATAAACCATCATCGTGTTTCGTGTGCTAACGTGGCTCATAATGCACTACACTCCAGTTTATCCCCACCCTCGCTAAGTCGTTGAGGGTCGTACTTTCTATTTTTTACTAGTTACAATAATTGAATTTCTTTGTTCGTGGTTATCCTATTATGTTGCCAGAACACGATAACCCTGAAGTTGATCCCATGATTAATCCCAATCGCTCATCGGCGACAATAGCTTATGTGTATAAGCATACGTCCGTGATAAGCGGTAAATCTTATATAGGTCAAACTATACAATCTGTTGATGAAAGATGGGCGCAACATAAAACCGCGGCCTTTCGTCAGGAACACGGATGTCGTGTCTTCGAAAATGCTATCAATAAGTATTCACCTGATGGATTTACTCATGAAATTCTGATAAAGACAATGGAAAACTTGGTTGATTTCTACGAGGCATATTTCATTAATCATTATGACACTATCGCACCAAAAGGTTACAACCTAAGAGCTGGCGGTAATGGTGGATGTTCCGATGAAATGCGCGCACAAATGGTTATTGGAAATAACAAGAGGGTCGCGAAGAAATCATGGGGTCATGATGAACACAAGAAGGAAAAGTATATCGTCTGGTATCATGAGATCAATATACATGGTACCTTTTTAGAGGGGTATCGTGTATCTGATCATCCGAACGGCAGAAATAGAGTCTTTTCTAATTCGTCTCTGCATATTGACTTTAATTATGATTCGGCGATTGCATACAAACTGTTCTTGGACTCATATACTGGTGGGTATTATGACGAACGTGATATTCTTCCGATGCGCATCAGTCGATATAAAGGTACCGGATTTCAGGTAAAATATCCGGGGACAAAGTCGAAGCATATCAATACGGGTGATGTTGACGCTGATAGAGCCGCCGCATACGCATATTTGCGATCTGTTTGTCCGGAAGATCAACTTGTTAAAGTTTTCAAAGGAATGACTATTCCTGAATTGTAACTAATTAGTAAATAGGGTAAGTACGCTCCCTGCGGATTGCCGATTTCGTGAACTTATTCTTACAATTGGTGTTGTTTTTTAGTTCAGTCATCTCAAACGTTTTTACCATGCCTGACGAATGCTAGCATTCGTACTGCTTCAGAGTATTATCCTGGGTATCTATATGTATTTCTACACATAGAGTGGTAGTTTGAGCTTTACGGTGTCCCCGCATATCGGAGGTGTCGCTCTTATATATCTGTGGATTGACGATTACAAGTGATCTATACGCTCTTTTAAGCGGATAGCTACTCATAATTGGATATACAAGAACTAACCCGTGGTTTCCCACGGATTGGACCAACTGCCCTTTATAAGGGGTTTGCCTTACCATCATTGGCTATTAACTTGAATACTCCTGCAGCTGCCATTGTGTGCGGTCAGTATACATAGTAGGACAAAATATATAAAACAAAATATTATATCGGTGCGGCCGTTTTTAAGCACTTATATATACAAGCGCGCTCGCTATACCGTCACCGTTATGTTAGCCTACCTTCTCATCGCAGCACTCGTCGTAATTTACGTTTTCAGAGATAATATTAGACAAAAATACGCCGACTACGCCATCGGCATGGAAATCAACGGACAACGTAATCAGCTTGATATGCTCGGCAAACAACTCACAGCAAAAGAAAATGCAATGGATGCACAATGTAAGCTCGATCCAACCAGCTGCGTTGTTACCGCGCATCTGACCATGATTATGACCGGTCTCACTGCATCCAAAGCTACAGTCGCTAACATCCTCAACGATCTCACATCGACAGCCAAACAATTCGCCGCGGGACCCGCCATAACCGACGATCCGGACGCGTTCAGGTCAAACATCCGCAGTCAACTTGCACTCCTCCGCACACGTGTTACATCAGCAACAACCGACGTGAACACAGCCACATCCGCTGTTTAGCAAGTACAACTGTCACATGTCTTATTTTTTTACAACATCTGCATTTGAATTTTTCTCATATTCGATCAAATGGAGACCGCCTCGGCAGTAATACTTGAACTTCCCAATGATGTCTTACACGCAATATTCACGTACTGCGGCGATGTAGCTAGGGCTGCAAGTTGTAGCGTCAGCTCGCGGTGGTATAAATATGTACTTGACGTGTCGAAATCTCTTAGCGCGGTTCCAGAGATGTATGCATATGCACGCGTACAGTACACACTTAACAAAGCCATCGCCGTCGACATATTATCGGATTATCATTTAACAGTGCGCATTAGTGGTGGTGGTTTATTTGACTATCAACAACAGTTATGCATCGCGGGTAACCAATCGGTGTGTGAGCTCGCCATGGATCTCGGACTCAAAATATATCCCACTGGGGCTATTTTATCGCGGAACAAATGGTTTCATGAGAAGTTTCCAGCTGATTTTGCCTATATGTGGGGCAAGGATATCCTCAGAGTGATACTTAAACTGTTAAAGTACAACCGCAATGATACACTCTTGGAGTATTTCGGCGACAACAAATACGGACACTTCATGCCTGAAATATTCTCGGACCGGACACGTCTCGCCACGGCCGTGGTTAAATCCGCCGATATCCGTATCGTACGATGGTTGGTGCAATACGATGACAAACACATGAATCATATATTGTTATTCACTATTGTTGAGTTAGACGCAGTCGAGCTGATAGAGACAGTAATACACCTGGCCACGACTCCCCACGAAGTTTGCCGTCGTGGTTCAATAGCAATGTTCACACATGTATACACGTCATTAAACCAGCCGCTTGACCAACTTATAAAACATGCATTTGAGGCAGACAACCTGGTACTGTTCGAGCATATGCTATCATTAGGTGCATCCACCGATCATCTTGATTTCATCGACGGACTTGCAAATGGGGCACTCAAATGCAGTCTACGCATCCGACCAAAACACGTTAACACGCGCGACATCATCACATGTATTGCCGTCGATTACAATGTAAAACTATCCGAACTCATAGAACATTTCCAATTTTCGCAAGAAGACTTTAACTA
>Ga0302286_10000979_pt1 | contig 21791 bp, 7 predicted proteins | sample III_Fen_E2_3_FD_198765 | JGI IMG/M metagenome (GOLD analysis project Ga0302286, IMG submission 198765) | Peat permafrost microbial communities from Stordalen Mire near Abisko, Sweden - III_Fen_E2_3 | ecosystem: Environmental > Terrestrial > Soil > Wetlands > Permafrost | place: Sweden: Abisko...
TATTTTTCTTTCTTAAGTAATCTGCGTATTGTTTTTATTCGCAAGCAAGGTTGATATTTAACACTCTTAAATTCCGCATTGATTTTTTCTTCGAATATTTTTATTTCATCAATGGTTTGAGGTTTACGCCAATTATACATTTCAAATATCTTTGAAATCAATTTCTCTAAATCAGGGTTTCCCTGAATTATTCCTGAAGATTTTCTGGGCATTTAACAAGATGATTAATAGGTAGTTGAGTATTAAGAATACGGGGATTATTTAAGGGTCGTTTTCGGGTTGTTTAAGGGTCGTCTTTTGCACTGTATACAGCCCCGAATAGACTACTTTTGCACAAGATTTAAGACTAATTAATGACCTAAAAACAAACTCTTAAAGTTAAGGGTTTAATTTGGAATTACCTGTTTTTGGAGGCTGTATTTTTCAATCCATGTTTGAAAATACGATGAACAAGATTCAAAATGCATATAAATAACATATTATCAATAATTTAAAAAACAAGAACAATGGCAAGTATTGATTTCAACAACCTACCATACGCGGTAGAAAATATTTTAAACGAAGTGAGAGACATTTAAGGATACTGTTTCCCGCATAGAAAAGAACCAACCGATTGAAATTCCGGACCAGTTGACGCTTGATAAAGCGCTTAAATTTATCAATAAATCGGGTTACCCCATGTCCAAATCCCGACTTTATAAATTAACATCGTCCCAAAATATTCCCCACCGACATTTCGGTTCTAAATTAATCTTTAACAAACAAGAACTTCTCGATTGGTGTGGGGAACAAAACTAAAAAAAATACAAACCAATTTAATAATTACAACTATGCCGGAAATTAAAAGAACTGTTGAAAATCCTCCTGTAGGATTACAAAAGGCTGTAATCAGCCGTAGTGAATCAAAACAATGGGCTACTGCCAAAAGAGAATGGAGAATGAAAAACTATTATTATGCAACCAATAAGTGTTGCCCTTGCAGCCCCAGAACCGTTGCCAACATAACCGTAATTGTTAACACAATTACTTTTGAAGAACTTGAAATTTGCAACTCTTGTGCCGAGCGCTATTTTGGAATTACTCTTTCCAGCTCCATCGAAAATTCCCTCCGACGGATTAAGAAAAACATTCTTTTGGGAGTCAATACGCAATCATTAGATTATTTACTAAAAAACCATGTCATTAATACAGGGATTTATAAATGTTATCAAACAGCTATCAGACAACGAAAACAGTGGGAGTCAATTGAAATTAGAGAACAAATTAACACAAGGATGATCATCTTCACTACTTATGAAAACAAGGAAGCTTTTGATATAATTGATATATTATTAGCCTATGCTGCTTCATCCAAAGAAGACGTGGATAATATCATTAAATTTTGGACTGACATCATACTAGAATTCAAGCCTGTGAATATAAAAGTCCTAAAAGACACTTTGTCTAATCTGGACAGAAATAACTACAATATAGATGATATAGAAAAAGGTAGAAACTTACTTGATGATTTTGTTAATAAGGATTGGTATAGACGTCATCCTCGTTATGAAGCAAAAAGCGACGAAAACCCTTATAGGGACTGGCCTATATCTCAAGCTGAATTTCCAGCAAATACAATCAAAACAAAAATTGAATATTTCATTTGTGATGGTCTTGAAGATGCTTCTGAAGAACACTGTAATAGATACTTCGATGATGACGAAGAAGATGAATAGGGCCTTTTCTTATTTAAAATCAGAACCTGATTTAGTTTATTCTGAATCTGGTTCTTTGGGTGCGCCGAGCATGGTGAGTATAGGTGGCTGAGTAAGTCCGTTTTTGGAGCTATCACTATTCAATCATTAGTTTAAAATCAAATATTTTGCAATGTGTTGAAAAAACTGAATCTTGTAGTAGAATAGTAGATGTATGTTTAAATTAGTCTGATGCTCAAAACTGAGATTCAGGACATAAGAATAGGCCGGAATCCGAAGAATAAATTAGAGTGAAGATACTTAATGGTATAACAGAAAATAACATCCACACATTGAAAGATGTAACACAAGACTTCCCCTAGCATGTATGGTGGTGTGAGAGGAGAAACGTGAAATAATCCCATTTCTCCTGCTTGATTCAATCAAGCAGAATGTTATTGAGAATAGATTTCATACGGACTCTCCTATAAAGTCCGTTTTTGCCGAATTTTGTTGTCGTTGTCATTGTGCTTCCTTACGTAAAATGCATATATGTAGTCATTTGCTATTTATAACTGCATTTAATCAGGCTTATTTGGACAATCTTCATACTGGAATGGGTTTGCTTAAGAAATCAAACCCCTTTTGTTTTGTTTTTTAATGATGAATTGACTGCGAAAACAGTTTATAATCTTTCCTAAAAATGAATATATATGAAATATCTTGGAAGGAACGTTTCTTTCTAAAAAAATATTTTTAAATGAAAAATCAGACTCTAGATTTTGAACAAAACTGTTCAAGTAAAATTAATCCTGTCTCGAATACGAACAGAATAGTATTAAATTCTAAAACAACAATAGGATTTGTAAGGGATCAGGGGATACCCATGAGTGCCTCTAAGTTATATAAACTTTCGGCAAAAAATGGCCTGCCGTTTAGAAAAACAGCAGGGGGGAGATTAATATTTTATTCGGATGATTTAAAGCAGTGGTGTGAAAACCAAATTTTAAATCCGAAGGAAATCAATATCGTTTCAACTAACTCTGTCGTTCAATCAGCACAAAACAAAAAACTATCATGAAACTCCGTATTTTAGTCAATCAGGCAGAAGACATCTATTATCTTCTGTCTGAATTGAACTCAAAATTTATTTTGCAAGTTTTGGAGCATCCTTTACTTGATAAATTAATATTTTCCGTACAGAAGATTGATTTTGGTCTTGAGTATTATAAGAATGATGAAATCAGGTACAAATCAGTTATTGATTTAAGAAATCAACTTAAATCTGGGACTATTCACAAATTACGAATACAGATTCAAAGAGAACTTGATTCTTATGAACCTGATTTGGAAGGTAAATTAGAAATGGTAATTGAAGACATGATTTTAACTAGTCAACGGATAGGATTAGAAATTGGATATGAATCCTATCCATATTATAATTCTGGTGGACAAATAATTATTTTAGAACAAAATGAAATTGAATGTTTGGTGTCAGTTATATCCTTCTGTAGTGGACTGAGTAAAGAGGACTCATTTAAGAAGGAAAATGTGAGGATACTCGTGGACTTATTTGAAGATATATCGAACGACAGTAGAGTAAATGAATCTATATCAATATAAATTCTTATTTAATGTCAGTGTTGTTTACAGGTTCCATTTTACCATTGAAAATGAATATCTTGGAATTTAATGAAACAAACGATTAGGGATCAACCCCCTGATCGTTTGTTTTGCCACGAGGTTCACTTTTGTTTTGTTGAATTCAAGCTGCTGTTGATTATTTTATCTTCAATTCTATGCTTTTCTTGTTCTATGGTTGATTTTTTGCTTTAATTTGTTGGATTTATTTGTTAATTATAATTAAAGTATGTCGATACGAATGGTAAGATCCGTGACATGTTCTTGTGTATTTCAATGTGAAAATAATAAATAATATATTAATGTTTAGATAATTACATTAACTTAAGTACAGGGTATGGATAAACTCATAGAGCCACCAATATCACAAATAAACCTAATTATTGAAATATGAATTCCATTTTTTGTTTTTACATATAAATATAATTAATATCTTTGACACTGTCTTAATGAAATAATTTGAAAGAAAAGCATATTGTTTGCAATATGTATTGTATTTGCTTATGTTATCGTTCTTTTATTTCAAAGAAAAGACTTTCCAACCAAATCTACTTCATTCAATGAGAAAAATAATCTTTCGACAAAGACGAAAGATATTATTTCGATGAATTCATGCTTGCACCATGGAGTGTGCGTTCTATCTCCACGGTGTTTCATAGCATCTTTGCATAAAACTGATTTATCCGTACTAATAGTATTGATAATCTTCGATTTTGGATTAATCCGTGTTATACTCAGACGCGATATGTTGCGCCTCTACACATTACAATTTCAGACAGAATAACAGAATTTGCAGATAAACGATTAATCTTGGAGTGCCTTTGTGAAAAAATCTTGGTGCTCTTGGTGGTAAAACAAATCGGGCTAAACACAAAGCACGCAAAGTACACACAACGGTTCACAAAGAAGATTTGCGATCAATTTGTGTCCCAATAGCTATCGGGATAGCGTTCCAACAGATTAACCTTGGTGTTCCTTTGTGCAACGCCTTGGTGCTCCTTTAGCTTCGCTGATCTTCGATTGTGGTAAAACAAAACAAGGCATATCACAAAGTATCTCGAAGTACACGCAAAGGTTCACAAAGAAAATTTGCGGTCGAACAGGAGGTGTATGCAATTATTTATATGATTTCAAAACAAATTACAATGACAAGAAACAAATTATTACTGTGTTTTATGCTGTTATTACCGGCATTAGTGTTGGGTCAAACACTCACAGAGACTCAAATGCGTAATGCACGGGCTACAGGATATGCCATTGTTGCAGCCCGCAATCCCGGGAAAAGTTTTTCCGTGTTTGTAATTCCTTGGGATGGAGTAAATACATTGGAATATAATGCAAATACTCAAATTAATATCAGTTGGCATGCGCAGGCAGCAGTAAAAGGAAATTATTTTAATCAATCTTTTGATGGAACCGATTTTTCAATGTATAGTTCTGTGGCTTTAAGTCAGACTGAATTTGATCAATACAAAAGTGCCGGTACTCAATGGTGGATTGTGTGCAGTACACTACCTGCATATAGTTGTGCTATTACTTCAACTGAAAATGGCAATATAGGTATCGGTACCACCACTCCTCAAAGTAAATTTGATGTTGCAGGTGCTACAATGATTAATGGCAATTTAGTATCTACTATTTTAGGTTCCACTTATAATCATTGGACATATTTTGGTGGTTCGCAAGGGGGACGAATAAGAGGAAGTGACGAGGGCTACTTAGTTCTTGAAGGAAATCCTACTGGTTTCGGTGATAAAAGTTTATACTTAGGGTCATCTGAAAATGTACTTATAGCCAGAGGTGGGGGTAATGTAGGTATTGGCACTACAATACCTGCTGTAAAACTGGATGTCAAGGGTACTCAAAACAATACAATTACATCTATTAATGCAATCGCTAAATTTTTGGGCAATGATGTCGGTATCCACATTGGAAGTTTGGCTGGAATACCTACATACGGATCTTGGATTCAATCAATGAGAGAAAGCGATAATTTAAGTTTTCCTATTTCATTAAATCCTCTCGGCGGCAATGTCGGTATCGGCACTATAACCCCTGCAGAAAAATTAGATATAAGCGGAGGAAATATTCAAATAACAAATGCGAATGCAACACTTAAACTAAATGGTGCCAATGTGGGAATGATAACATTCTCTAGTCCAAATGGAGCCGGTACCATTTCGACTTATAACGATAATAGTTTAAGATTTGGAGCAGAAATGAATGCCGCAACATCTCAACTTGTTATAAAAGATGGTGGCAATATAGGTATTGGCACAACAACACCTGCTGTAAAATTAGACGTGAATGGACGTGGTGTATTCGGCGATATGTTATCTTCCCGAGATAGTTATGGGAATACACTCACTGTTGCAAATAAATCGAATGAAGCTACAAGTCTATTCTTGTGGCAGGGTGGTGTTGGTTCCGGCCATATTGGATTCCGGCCTAATGACAACAACTTGTATATTGTAAATTCATTATCTGATGGCGCAATTACAAATCCGGCTGCAATTGTGCTGACTAGTAATGGCAATGTCGGCATAGGCACTGCCAATCCTGCCTATAAACTTGATGTACTCGGTACAATTCGCGCTCAGGAAGTACTTGTAGATATGAACGGAGTACCCGACTACGTCTTTGCCAAAGATTACAAGCTGCGCTCCATCGAACAGGTCTCCACTTACGTACAACAAAACCATCACCTGCCCGAAATCCCGTCGGCTGCCGAGATGCAACAGAATGGGGTAAACCTCAACACCATGCAGTTGCAGTTGCTGAAGAAGGTAGAAGAACTGACATTGTATGCTATACAACAACAAAAAGAGATACAGGCACTGAAAGAGGAGATGCGGCAGATGAAAAAATAAATCTTCACCCACATGATAATTTTCGGGACTCTCCGAAATCAAAATCAAACGAAGCTTCCACAAAGTGGTGGTGGAAAATTAGGAACGCTATCATTCTGTAAAATTCAGAATTTGTGTCTTTTGCGAAAATTTGTGTTCAAACGGATTAGATAAAATTTCACTTATAAAACCATACATAAATATGAAAACTCCAAAATTAATTTCGGCACTAATTGCCATTTTCTTGTTCTCCAATTTGCTGTTTGCCGGTAACCCGGTTAAAGGAAATCCCGATAATATAGCATCTAAAATGGTAGAAAAACTAAGTAAAGATGTTACGCTGACTGACGCTCAGAAAACTGCTCTTCAAACGAAAGCAAAGGAGTTTGCCGCAAAACGGCAACAAGCAAATGCGCTTACAAACGAAGCTGATAAGTTAGCGATAAAAAAGAAAGCATCTGATGAGTATAAGGCGGCAATAGATAGCATCTGTACTCCGGAACAAAGAGCTCAGATTACACAAAAAAAAGAAGACAGAAAAAAAAATAGTAGCGATAAATTCACCACCAAAAAATAAGAAGCCATGCGAACCACTACTCTAAAATTAGTCTTGACTTTTACTATTATCGTTTGCACCTATTTACCCTTGCAAGCTGAAGTTCACACCCTCAACCAAGCTACCGGTACCATTTCATTACATGCCGATTATACTGATGGTATGAATGAAGAATGGAATATCAATACAGGAACCAATAAACTGGTTAAATTTACCTTCACTTTCGATACAGACGAAGATAATGACTGGGCGATAATATATAGTGTAGATAATGCAGGTAATTTGTATGAGGCTGCTTGGTTGTCGGGAGCGCAATCAGGTACAGTGTCTACAATTCTTCCTACTGGAAAGGCAAAGATTGTATTCATTTCCGATGATTGGGGGTCATATCCAGATTATGGAGGATTTGATATACAGTTTGCCGTAGATGACAGCTATTCGACCACCGATAATCTGTATGTTCCCGGCAATGTGATTGCAACTAAATTTATCAAACCGGGTGGGACCTCTTATCAGTTTTTAAAAGCAGATGGGAGTATTGATGCAAATCAATATTTGACTTATGCTAATTTGCCTGTTACAGCTAATTGTGCCGGCATTGTATCTAAAACACTTACAAGTAAAACGGATGGAATGTGCTATTCTAACGTTCTTGGACTGAATGCAGGATACAATGCCACCGGAAACAATAATAACTACTTAGGACAAAACGCTGGATATGGTGCAACCAACGGTGGAGATATTAATTCTCTTGGACGTTATGCCGGATATAACACTACTAATAGTAACAATTCAAATTTTATTGGAGTTTTTAGCGGTCAAAACTCAAATAACGACACATATTGTAATTTTTTAGGAAGAGAAGCAGGAATGAGTACTTCGAATATAAAATACAGTAATTTTATAGGAAAAGCTGCCGGATGGGGTGCTACCAATGCATCGTTTTCAACTATTATTGGGTTACAATCGGGAGTAACAACTGCAGGAAATGATATCGGCCCCAATAACATTATAATTGGGACAACAATTACTTTGCCCAATGGAGCATCGAATGCCATCAATATTGGCGGCGTGTTATATGGGACAGGAACACAAACAGTTACTCCAAGTTGGTATCCCACAGCTATTCCATCTACCGGAGGCCGCATCGGTATCGGAGTGGTTAATCCTACTGCTACACTTGATGTGGGAGGCAATGCAAATATAAGTACCGGTTTGCTGGTGGGGGGCAATGTGGGAATTGGCACCACCACACCTGCTGTAAAATTAGATGTGAAGGGGACTCAAAACAATACAATTACATCTATCAATGCAATCGCTAAATTTTTGGGTAATGATGTCGGTATCCATATTGGAAGTTTGGCCGGGACGCCTGTTTACGGTTCTTGGATTCAATCGATGAGAGAAAGCGACAATTTATGTTTTCCTATCTCATTAAATCCTCTCGGCGGCAATGTGGGTATCGGGACTACAACTCCGAGAGCAAAACTAGAGGTAAATGGCACAACTTATCTAAGTGGGGATAACTATTTTGGGTCTGGTCTAGTTGGAGTATTATCACAAAATACTGAGGGGTATCCTACTATTGGTACAAATGGATATAGATCACTTGTATTTAATATAAGTGGTACTGAAAAACTCAGAATAGATAATTATGGCAATGTGGGTATTGGAACTACTACTCCTTCTATAAAATTAGACGTCAATGGACGTGGTGTATTTGGCGATATGTTATCTTCCCGAGATAGTTATGGGAATACACTCACTATTGCAAATAAATCGAATGAAGCTACAAGTCTATTCTTGTGGCAGGGTGGTGTTGGTTCCGGCCATATTGGATTCCGGCCTAATGACAACAACTTGTATATTGTAAATTCATTATCTGATGGTGCAATTACAAATCCGGCTGCTATTGTACTGACTAGTAATGGTAATGTGGGAATTGGTACTGTTCACCCTGATGCCACCTATAAACTTGATGTATTAGGTAAAATCCGCGCTCAGGAAGTACTCGTAGATATGAACGGAGTGCCCGACTACGTCTTTGCCAAAGATTACAAACTGCGCTCCATCGAACAAGTCTCCACTTACGTACAACAAAACCATCACCTGCCGGAAATCCCGTCGGCTGCCGAGATGCAACAGAATGGGGTAAACCTCAACACCATGCAGTTGCAGTTGCTGAAGAAGGTAGAAGAACTGACATTGTATGTGATTGAGCAACAAAAAACAATCAACGCTCAAAATGCAAAGATTGAGGAACTGGCAAAAAAAATAAAATAGGTTTCAGTTTTAACTTAACGTAAACCGCTAATTAGTTGAGTTGAAATTATTGGAAGTGGGTCTATTTATATTTCGGAAGAGACGCGTAAAATCTTAAAAGTATCATTATGTACACAAGTCGTAAATATTTTATCTTGAACATTTTATTTCTGATGTTTAGTGTTGTGGTAAGTGCTCAACTGCCTAAACCCAGTTTCACGCTAAATACGAATGAATCGGGGAATACTCGTAATTATCAGGCTGCTAATTTTATAAGCCTGAAATCAGGATTCGCTTACAGGGCTACTTCCGGTGTAAGTTTCAGAGCTTGGATTAATCCGAACCTACCTGTAACAATAATTTCTATTACTAATCCTAAACCGGGAGATATTACAGGAACGCCCAATGACGGAACTTATACCCCCGGCGGTTCTTTCAGCACCGATCCGTTGACCGGTATCGATGGCTTGATTTCGAATGATTTTACTGCAACAGGATCTTCGGGGACCTCTTCTCCTTACCTTACCTTTACTTATCCTGTATTGTGGTTTAAGACCGTTCCCGTAACCAACAATCTTAACGGGGCATATTTCTGGAAAGACATCACAGGAAACAATGCCAAATTTCTAAAATATAGTGCACAAGGAGCCGGCAACGGTATTGAGTATCAGGTGAAACGCGATACGATGCGGAGCTACAACTTTAATCCGTCAATATATCTGCCTTGTGAAAATATCAGTAAAGAGATTCTTATCAATAAGACCAATCTGTCTCAGACAACCGTTATCGGAGTTTGGGGATCAAAAGAGGATTTTGACAAGAATAATTTTATTTTTGCCATTAACGGCAGGCGCAACGAAGGTATTGTGTTTACCAAACAATGGGTTGCCGAAGGAGATGCCTCTAAAAGTATTCTGAAATATGGAAATGATACTCTCCGTAGTTTAATGTACAATTCCCGCGCACCTGTGCTAGAGGGAGCACAAAGCAATTTTTGTGAACGTTCGCTACGTGTTGGAACCTATTACCGTACCAACAAACCCGACAACACTCTTTGGGGAGAAACACAAAAGGCGGTTATCAGTATTGGAGGTAAACTTGAAAGAACCAATGTAAACAATACCTCTACTTATCCCGACAGCGTGTATCAAAAAGAGGCGTTCAAAGGATACTCTCCCGAACTCTTGGTTTTCGACCGTCAATTAAGTGCTTTGGAAAGCAATAAATTTGAAACCTATCTTGCTATCAAATACGGTATTTCTCTCGACAAATCATATATCACACCTCACGGAAATGTAATATGGGACTACAAGGCAAATCAGGGTTTCAATAACAGAATAACCGGATATGGTCGTGAAGATAACCTTGGGTTGTATCAGAAAATGTCAACTACTTCGTATGAAGAGGCTCCGTTTTTCAGCCACCAAACCACTTACGATTCGTTTGATGGTAACGATTCTTACAACCCGGCTTCTCGGTATCGTCTGCTTGTGGTTGGATATCAACAGGGAAATACCCCGGACAACGACAGTTATGTGTTGTATGGCGACAATGGCGATACGCTTAAATTCGTAAATAAACCGACAAATGAGGTGAACTATCAATTAAAACGTAGTTGGCTACTCAATACAAAGCTGCCATACTCTTCAGCTTCTCCACCAAAACTGAAATGGAATGATAACACATTATTTAGTGTGTCGGAGGATAAAACAGACATAGTAAAAACTGGCTCTATTTCTACATTGTCGACTGTAACTCAGGATGTCTTAAGGGGTAATGACGGCTATTTTGCATGGACTGTGGAACAAGAATATGGTTCGGTTATGGTAAAGTTCGGGACTAATCAGGCTGCTTTGGTTCAGGGTAGCCACGATTACGGATATAAAATAGATAGTGTAGGTCGGGTTTACCCTATTAATAGAGGCTATATCAGTCCCTATATTTTGTTCAACATAGAAAAAGGGCAACGAATTGAAATGGAAAAAAACAGCTCAGTGATTTACCTTCGAATTAACGGCGTACGTTATAAGAATACTGAAATATTAATTGATACTGCCGATTATCGCAAAACATACTACGGAGCTATTACTGTGGGAAATAATCCATTCGACATAAAACTGACGGATTTCCGACACGGGGGCTTTGTGGATACAGGAAATAGAATTGAACTCTCTTACTTGCGTATTCCACAACTTGCCACTTATCGAAATAAGCAAACGTATCTGATTATAGATCGTTCAGGTTCAGGGAATTTTGGTGCATCTTCGGAAGTGTATGCCTGTAACGAAGTGGATACTGTACGTTCAAAAATTATTTTCAACAATATTGTCTGGAATACAGGAGGTAGTGGTAAACTCTTCTTTACATTTGGATACAAGGCACCACAAGTAACACAACCAAATCTTATCAAAAGTCTTGATAAGCCCGGGATTGAGGATGAAACGTTGTCATTCGCCGAATTGAAGATATATTATCCTGATATTAACGATAAGACAAGAATAACGGTGAAATTACTGACTAAGAATCCTGTTCCGACCACAATCCTACTTATGGATATGCTTGGCCGGATTATATCCAGACTGGAACTTCCTGAAAGTAAAGAAATACAATATACTGACATCAGGCTGCCTGCACCGGGTATGTATGTGGTGAAGGTATTCAATAAAGAGACTAATTATTCTCAGAAGATTATTTCAGGAAAATAAACCTTTTGTTTCTGTCAGGAAATCGGATCAACACTCACAATTAATAGTTTAATTAAGAATATCTCACTATGATACACTATCAAAAGCAAACCGGTATTGCCATTCTGGCCGTCATAATTTTGTCTGCATCTATCTTTTTGGGTGCCAAACAACATCCAACTATACAGCCGAAACAGGCTTCCGTCAAACAGACCCAAACGGCAGCTTCTCCTGTGAAGGGCAATATTGCAGCCATCAATAATACCGGACAGTCGGCACACAAATTTCGCCCAACAGCAGCCAAACTAACCACGCAAGCAGCTTTATCCGGTAATCAGTCGGCGATTATCCCGTTGCACAGGGGCAAACTCACGGCCTATCTGGCTACCCAAGCCAAAGGCGTTATCGGGTTGTTTGATGGAAACAAGACCGATAATCCTGCCGATAATATATTCAGCGTTACACTCGATTGTCAACCTACGGCGCACGATAAGGTATGGCTTACTTACCGCCTGACAGGAGTGTCCGATCATAGCGGTGTGGCATGTAGTGTGAACGACAGGCTGGCTTTTGGGGGCTATCTGGTGAAAAAGGATACCGCCACAACCCGGCAACGGATTGCCCTGAATGCGCTTTGGCTACAAAAGGGGACAAACCGCTTCCAGTTTGGATTGCAAGATAATGCAGGTTATGGCTATCGTATCAGTGACTTGGCTCTGGAGATAGAACAGGGTACCGAAGATCGCCCATTGGTAGTGGAGTCTGCACATCAACTGTATAACGGTAAAGCCTACGTGCATGGATTTGTGCAGGGTCAGGAGTCAACAGCTCATATCGCTATCGACGGACGCGAAGTGCCGGTTCATGATGGCGAGTTCGAAGCCATTGTGACTCCTAACGGGCAAGAGGTGGAAGTGAAAGCAATAGTGGCCGACCGTGAATTAACACGTAGTATTCATTTCGATACCACTATCAATGCCGATAAGGAGTATGCGTTGACTCCGACTCAGACACCTGCAACCCGACTATTTGAAAAGGGAAAAATAAACGAATTAAAAACAGCAGATGTGTTGCTGAAAACAGGTAACAACACACTGATAGCAAATAAACTAATCACCCTTACCTCGCTCCGTCAGGTGGATATGCCGGCATTAGATTTGGGTATGACCAATGTAACTGCCGACAACAAAGGTTTTCGTTTCCTGCCCCACGGCGAACATTTTACGCAAACAGGTGCTACCGTGGCACTGAAATACGACCGCACCAAGATACCCGACGGTTATACCGAAAATGACATTAAAACTTTCTACTTCGACAATTCGACCAACCACTGGGTGGCTTTAGCGCGCGACACGGTGGATAAAGTTTTGTGTATGGTGGTTTCCAAAACTACCCACTTTACCGATATGATAAACGGGGTGATTAAAACCCCTGAGTCGCCCGAAACACAGGGATTTGCTCCCACCATGATGAATGATATCAAGGCAGCCGACCCCACATCAAAAATTGAACTGATAGCCCCGCCTACGGCCAACAACAGCGGATCGGCTAACCTCAGTTATAGCCTCGAAATGCCACCCGCCCGCAACGGAATGAGCCCTCAATTAGCCATCAGTTACAACAGCGATGGCGGCAGTGGCTGGCTGGGCGAAGGCTGGGATTTGAATGTGCCTACTATCAGTGTCGACACCAAATGGGGAGTACCAAGATATGATCCGAAAGTTGAATCGGAAACTTACAATCTGAATGGAACCATGTTGGCGACTATGGCAAATGATTCAACAACATCCGATACAATAAGCGCTTCTGTTGCACATCGAGGGAAGATGTATAAACGAATGAATGATAGCACGTTTGAAAATGGGCAAATATTCTTCCCATGTACTGAAAGCAACTTTAATAAGATAATACGGAAAGGTATTTCACCTTCTTCTTACATTTGGGAAGTGTACGATAAATCCGGTGCATTTTCTGTGTATGGTGGAAATTCGTACGATGATGACAGTACCCGTAATGCTACTCCTTCATACACAATATTAAGCAACAACGTAAAGAGCTTTTTGTATAATTCAGATTATCAGAAAAAAACATGGACTACCTCTGATAAACCCGATATTGCCGAATGGAAATTAACAAAGGTAAAGGATATTTCCGGCTTAACTTTCAGATATTATTATTCAAAAATCAAGCCTCAAGTTGGGGGAATTACAGCCTCTTCCATCTATCTTGATTCTATTACAGTGGGACAGGGTCAAACCAAGTATAATGATGCACATATTGGTGTAGTTAAGGATACTGTCTATTACACTATTCAATTCATAAGTAATAGGCCTAAGAATAAGCAGACTTTTAGTGCTCGTTACGGATTCTTTACGGCTAACAACAAATTGTTGGATGCTGTTAATATCTACCATAACCATCAGAAATTGCGTGGTTACCGGTTTGTGTATAAGGAAGGAGCCTTTGGCATCGATCTTTTAGATAGCATTGTGCAACTGGATAGTGCAGGTAATTTTGTAGCAGCTCATACATTACACTATAACAATACTGTTTCAAATAATTACAATGCGCTGTATTCTGAAGCTGGAAGTAAGGATGTTACACAAACCGGATCAAATGGTCTGCCGGCATTGGGTGGCAGTATATCGTCTACAAACGGAAGCTCACTTTATGCCGGTGCAGGCATATCGTTTTGTGGCATTGGTTTAGAGGCTGGTTATAACCATGGTTCTTCCTCTTCCAATAGCGAGAAGAAAGTAACGCTTGTCGACCTTAATGGTGACGGATTGCCCGATAAAGTGTATACGATGAATGACGGTATTTATTTTTTACCTAATTTAGGGGATAGATTTGGAGAAGCCATAAAGGTAACTAATGCTATCAATCAATTTTCACTTTCCGAAACCAAAACAACCTCAAACGGATGGTCAGGTGAGGCGGGAGTATCTATCAGTTCGGTTAAAGCAGGTGTTAATGCAGGACAAGACTGGAGTGAAACCCTTACCAATACCCGCACTTATTTTGCCGATGTAAACAACGATGGATTGGTGGATATTGTTTGTAACGGAATTGTCTATTTCAACTCTGTCTATATTGATTCTAATAATGTGGCGATTCCCTCTTTTAACGAGAATAGTCATTTAACGTTAAATCCTATTCAATACAACCAGTGTACGGTGGTTGGAGAATCGGCTACTATTAACAGCCCTGCGGCTCTGATGCGTGCCCCAAAACTTGTAAGTGATGAACGAAAACGACTCTACAATGCATGTCCCATGCAGGATGTGGTGCGTGTGTGGGAAGCCCAACGCACAGGAAATGTAAGAATAATCACCAATTGTTCTCTACAAACTGGAGATGAGGATATTGCCGATGGGGTTACCGTCTCTATTCAATACAAATCGGATACAATATGGCATAGAAGGATGCTCCCTGGCAATGAAAATAAAGATCCTTTACCACTTCATGTGAACAAAGGAGATAAACTTTATTTCAGGGTACAGGCTGTTTCGGGAATTAATGAAGCGGATAGCATCAAGCAATACAGTAATGCGTTTGGCGATGTGGTTACGTGGGAACCGGAAATTGATTATACCGATTACGATCTAACTCAATCCGATGAAAACGGCCTTTCTATTTACGCTTACAAATCGTCGGATGCCTATTTTGTCAGCAAATTAGGATACAATGTGATTGATTCTGGACAACCGGTTCGCTTGACCGGAAAGCTCACACTACCAACCATCAGGCAGTTAAACGGTGATACGCTGAAATTGCGCATATATTTATCAACCGATTCGCTTCTTACTAAAGATTCAATAGCGTATGTTACCGAACATGATTCGCTTTTCAACAGTGATTTGCAAAAAAGAATAGTCTATAAAGTGCGCTATAAGAATCCTAATTATTGCCCCAAAAAGAAAATATATGATTTTTTGGTAAAGAAAATTGATGGGCAATATCTATATAGCAACAATACAAAACCTACAACAAATTTTTATAAGTCAACAGGACAAACCTATTTAGTATATTATCGATGGAATCAGGAAAATAAGATACCTGTTCCGTATTTTCAAGACCTCTCAGATTATGCAGCAATATATGATAACATTGATGACTCAAATATATTAGATCAAATCGATTATTGCAGAGACAACCAAATTGCATATTGGTTTAAAAATGAGACTACTGTTACTCCAAATGTTTTAGCATCTTCATCAGTTTCTTTTGACAGCTTAACATATATTCCCGGCTGTAAAAATTATTATTGGTTTGAAGTCAGTTCAAATGTGAATGAACAGTGGGATTCAATAACATGGACACCCGAATTGCATCTGACAACCAAGCAATATTCCGACTCAACCGTTTTAATGGGAGTAAAATATAATACTTTCGCAAAAAAATTAATGAGTGGGGATTCATATAATGCAAAATTGCGAAATCGAAGTGATCTTGAGCTTGAAGAAAATACACTTATTGACCCATGTACAACAGCCACTATTAATTTTTCTTATAATATTAAATTTTCCTCGACAACAGGGTATGTAAAAAATACAAATTCTTCATATACATTACTGTTGATAAATGGGAATGGAGATATAGTTTGTAGAAACAAAGGGGCTTTTATTGATTCTATTTCAGGCAATATAACCCCATACTTTACTTCTAAAAACGCCGATTATTTTAGTTCCTTAAAACCTATTTTGTACGTAAATGACACTATTTGTAGTCAATACCTAAATAATATTAACGCCAATTTTAGCATTACACGGACAAATCACTATTACTACAGACATTCAGTCTTGATAGGTGGTGATGTTATTAAAGAATTCTATTGGTATATTGACTATACCAACAACGCGAATCAAATGGATATCTATTCTCTCCGCTCCGAAAGAGAGCAGAATATGGGGCCGATGTATCGTGGATGGGGCCTGTTCGAGTACAATGCTGTCGGCGACAGGTGGAACTTGCCCATCAAAGAGAGCGAGCTCACCATGCAGACCGATACCTCTTCGATGGAAAATGATTCGGACAAAGTGTCGAAAATTACTCTGATAAAAATCGAACCTAAACCCAATGATTTTACTTTATGGCAAGGTGCCGACGAAATGATATTGGTTAATAAAGGTATTATGACTCCAGGTCGAATCAATATCAGGTATCTTTCGGCTGCCAATACAAATAATTCAAGTTCAGGTTCTTCGTCAAGATCTAACGTTGCACCGTTAACCGATTTATTAATTTCTAATTTCAGTGCACCCAAATCAGTAATGTGTTCATCTCCTTTTGTGGTCACAAATAGTGATGGCACCTCCACTGTGAAAACAGTGAAAGCAATAACCAATATTAATTATCTGCCCTATTTTATAAGCAATAGCGAATTGCAAGAAAAAAGCAGTTATAAGACATACAGTAGCAGATTAAATAGCCGTGCTTTTAACGTAAACGAAGATACTTCGTATTGCATCAATAATGCACCGGTTATTTCCTCAACATTCAAAAGTAAAACTACCTACGGTGGAGCTTCGGCTAGTATCGGGGGTATAGGCCCTAATATATCGGCAAGTAAATCAAACGGTGCGGGTTATACTACATCCAATTTTGTCGATCTGAATGGTGATGGCTACCCCGACCGAATTACCGAAGAACAAATTGAGTATAGCAATGCCCGTGGTGGAAGAGATGACGAAAAATGTGATGTCAACGGCGATCCGGAACAGACAAGTAGCAGCTCCTGGTCATTAGGATTTACCGGCAGTTGTTCACAAACCTATTCCGATCCCGATATTACCAAAATTGCGGCATCAATTTCCTCAAAGCTATCGCAAGAAAAATCGGATGTAAGTTTCAGCCTTGGAGCTTCAGTGCATAACAATATCGATCAATCTACCTTCACTTATATTGATATCAACGGGGATGGGTTGCCTGATAAGCTACAGCAAGATGGCAATAGTATCAAAGTGTGTTACAATTTGGGATATAGTTTTAGTAGTGCGGTTAAGTGGGCAGACCTAACTATTCGCAAAAGTGTAAGCAAAGGTATTGCTGTTAGTGAGTCAGGCGGTGGTTCCTTACCAGGCCTAAGTTTTGGAGCTGGGGCTAATTGTGCCCAAACTACTACCTATACGCTTTATTCGCTGACCGATATCAATGGCGATGGGTTGGTCGATCAGGTATATTCCGACCCTGATAACAGTCAAATTATTGTGTATCTCAATATGGGAAATACAATGAGCAGAACTCCCATTTATATCAAGGGATCTTCATATTTCGATCGAGCCAGATCGTTTGCTTCCAGTATGAATGTCAATTTCAAGATTACTATACCCATCCTGATCTTTAAAATTTCTTTGGGAGGATCGTATAGTATTGGTTCTTCCTATGATTACACTCTTAATGAATTGCAAGATATTAATGGCGACGGTTATCCCGATCTGTTGCAAGCCAGTGGTGATAATGGTTCTACAATATCCTACCGTCTTTCAAATATTGGGTCAACCAACAAGTTGATATCAGTAACCAATCCTATGGGTGGGAGTTTTTCGCTTCATTACAAGCGGAGTGAGGCATCCTTCAGCCATCCGGGAGGTAAATGGGTAATGGATTCGGTAGTGGTAAACAACGGCATTGACGATGGTCCCAATATCACAACGGCATTCGATTATCAGGGTGGCTATTACGACCGCCGTGAACATGAGTTTCTCGGATTCGGCACAGTGGTTACAAAATCGATTGATTCGTCACCAACGGGAGGTAACGCAGTATATCGTAAAGTGGCACAAACTTATGATGTGGCAACTCCTTATGTGAAAGGAAACCTGCTTTCCTCTACAATTTACAATGCCGCTAATAAAAAATACAGTGAAAATAGCAACAGCTACCATACCTTCAATGTGTTATTGTGGAGCCGAAAGGATAAATACAGCGGCTATTTGCACTTGGATTCGGTTTCACCTATTACACGTGAGAATATGCTCACCAAGCAGTATATTATCTATTCGCCTGTAAAATATACCAATAGTAAGATGTATGATGACGCAGGAAACGGACTCGTTACTTCGGAGACTTTCTCCGATTATTATACAGGCTCATTGAAGGGGAATGACACCTGTAGTCATGGTGAATTAAAATCGTTTCTGTTCAGCGACAAGGGAAATCTGGGTAGCGAAGGTACCGGTTCTTACAACTACAAAACATCCATTGAATACGTCCATACGCTTTTCTCCGATTGGTACGTGTACGGATTGCCTTCGCATGTTACTGTAACCGGCTTTAAAAGACAGAAATACCGCGAAACCCGAGCTGTATGGGATATTGTTCAAAAAGACAAACCTATTTACTATCCTACATTCAAGATTCTATCCATCAAACAGTATCTAAGCGACAACAATAGCGATACGACAAGCTGTTTCTTCGCATACGACCGATGGGGTAATCTCACCGACAAATACCTGCCTGCGAACGCGAATGGCCAACGGATGAGCTACAAAATAGAATACGACCCGAAATACCACACTTTCCCGGTGAAGGTAATCGATGCGTTCGGATATAGCTCAATACTCGACAACTACAATTTCAAATATGGTGTTCCATGCAAGACAATCGACGAAAACGGCAACGTAATGCTGACAAAGTTGGATAATCTGGGACGAGTGACAAGCATTACCGGACCTAATGAGTACGATATAAACAATAACAATGCATATACCCTGAAGTTTGACTATCATCCGCAGATAACGAAGAGTGGTAGCGCAATTACTGCTCCGGCTTATGCAACCACCAAACATTACGATCCAGCCAATACTGTTATAAATAATTTTATAGAAACCGTTACCTTTGTGGATGGTTTTGGGCGAGCCGTGCAGGTAAAAAAAGATGGAGTGATAGGCACCGATAAGGTGATGATAGTAAGCGGAAGGGCTAAGTACGATGCCTTTGGGCGGGTAAAAGCCGCTTATTACCCGATAGCCGAAACCGATGCAGGCAAAAAGTATCTGTTTAATGCGGCATTCGACAGTACGTTAAGCCATTTGCCATCCACACGAACGGCTTACGATGTGGTGGATAGACCTTTAATAACCCGCCTTCCCGATGGTACCGCGACACAGATGAGTTATGCTATTGATAAAGGTTTATTGAAAACCACGGTAACCGATGCCTTGAACCACTCGCAGGAGAGCTTTGCCAACGGCAGCGGACAAACGGTGAAAACCGTGCAACATCTCGGCAATGACACCATCGTCACGTCGTTCTATTACGATGATATCAATCAGCTCGATAGTGTTGTAGATGCAATGAAGAAGAAGACCGTCAGCGTGTACGATATGGCAGGGCGGCGCACACAGGTAACCCATCCGGCTTCGGGAGTCACCAAGTTTGAGTACGATGCCGCAAGTAACCTGCTGAGCAAGCAAACCGCCAATATGCTTAAAGGCGGCGGCAGTAAGAAAATACAGTACTATTACACCTATCACCGTTTAGATTCGATATGCTATCCCGACCATAAGGAAAATAATGTGAAGTATGTGTATGGAACTAAAGACGAAATGGGAGACCCGCATAACAATTGGGCAGGCCGACTCAAATACCAGGAAGACGGCAGCGGTGCCCAGCTGTTTAAGTACGGCAAGCAGGGCGAACTCACCGAGGTGCGCCGTACATTGGTGATACCCAACCAAGCCGTGGCTACTTACGTAACAGGCTGGAAGTACGACTGCTGGAACCGTCTGCAAACCATGACCTATCCCGACGGGGAGGTGCTGAGCTATAAATATAACTTAGGCGGTTTATTGTGGCAAGTGCAAGGCACTAAAAGCGGAGCTACGTATAACTATGTGGATAGTATTAAATACGACAAGTTTGAACAGCGTACCCGCCTTCGCTATGGCAATGGTGCGGTAACTTGTTATGCTTACAATGATTCGACACGGCATTTGCAAAATCTGGGAGTATTGAGCACAAAAATCAATAAGCAGATTATGAACAATGCTTATAAGTTTGACCGTGTAGGGAATATTTTAAGTGTCACGAACAATGCCGTTACGGCTAATAATATGGGTGGTGTGATGGTACATAATTATGAGTACGATAATTTGTATCGTTTGAAATCGGCTAACGGTACATTTACCGGGGCTAACGGAAAAACAGCCAAATATGCGCTGGCAATGGGCTATGATGCTCTCTACAATGTAGTTTCGAAGAAACAGGATATTGAGCAATTCGGGGTGCAATTTAAAGGAACTTTAAAGGCAGGATACGATTTAAACTATACAATTGCTGATAATGGCCAACAAATTGCGAATATTGCAGAAGAAAGTTACCGAACAGACAGTACTTTGGCAAAAGTGCCTGAGAAGAAAGTCAGCGGGTTCAGCTACGATGCCAACGGCAACCTGTTGTGCATCAACACCGGCACCAAAAAAGGCGATAAATTACTTGCAACCAACAGTCGGAAACTATTATGGGACGAAGAGAACCGGTTGTTGGCTTCGAGCGATAACGGCTTTGTTACGAGTTATTATTACGATCTGTCCGGCGAGCGCACCGTAAAAATGAGCGGCGACGACGAAGGTATAAATATTAACGGGCAAACAAGCGGTTTACGCGCCGGAATTACTAACTTTACGGCGTATATTAATCCCTATTTAAATGTACGAAAAGGAGGCGAATATACCAAGCACATCTATATTGGTGGTCAGCGGATTACCAGTAAGGTTGGAAACTCAGGGTTGTTTAATGCCGAGACGAATCCATTGACTTTGGAGAAGGCCAATAAAGTAAACTTTACGGATAAGCAGAATGCGCTAACAGCTACGATTAAAGACCGTTACGACTCATTGGGGGTTGCCTATAAAGGTGCACTACAAAGCGGAGGTTTGACATCAAAACTGCCTTCCGACTCTACAAGTTCATACTTCTATCACTCCGACCACTTAGGAAGCAGTTCGTTAATAACCGATGCCAATGGAGAAATAGTGCAGCATGTTGAGTATGTGCCTTATGGAGATACATTTATTGACGAACGGCGTTCGCAAAGTAGCTGGCACACTCCTTTCCTGTTTAGCGGAAAGGAACGCGATGAGGAAACCGGGCTGCTTTATGTGAGCCAGCGGTATCAGGATGG
>Ga0302286_10000981_pt1 | contig 21759 bp, 12 predicted proteins | sample III_Fen_E2_3_FD_198765 | JGI IMG/M metagenome (GOLD analysis project Ga0302286, IMG submission 198765) | Peat permafrost microbial communities from Stordalen Mire near Abisko, Sweden - III_Fen_E2_3 | ecosystem: Environmental > Terrestrial > Soil > Wetlands > Permafrost | place: Sweden: Abisko...
CTTAGGATGCAACTGAGCGTTGAAAAAGAGACGTATGGCGAAATTAAAAATTATGCCCCATGCGTTGAAGATCTTTTTTTATTTAGTATTTACCTTTTTTTCCACAACACCACAGATTTTTTACCCAAAGAGACATTTTTACAAGGCTTTCGAGCATTTGCGTTGGAGATTCGTACAGGGGTTGAGTACCAACATGAGTTTGCGGGGCGCATTTGGTCGCTACGTATGAGCGAAGAGTCGAGTAAAAAGATGGTGAATTATTACCGTTTATTTGATCTGCTCAAAAAATTTACAGCCGCACAATATGCACTTTTGTTTAGTGCTGTTTTAGAGTTTGTGACGTTGATAAAGCATAAATATCAAATTGATACAAAGAGTTTTTTAGAAGGTAAAACATGGCAAGAGCTTTACATGTACGACAAAGCTTTTTCTCCAAAAGCGATTGAAGAATTTTTCAGCAAAAAAGGAATTTTATAGACAATAAAAATTATTAATTGCAATTTATTATCGTTTAAGTAAATCTAGAATAAAATGTCACTATAAATTTCAAGGAGAAAGAATGAGACAGTACGAGACATACAAATGCGGTAAATGTGGTAATGAAGTTGAAGTTCAAAATGTAGGTGGCGGTAAACTTACCTGTTGTGGTCAAGAGATGGCATGTATTACAAGTGATTTGACAGCGGTCAATTTGATGAAAGCCTTTGCTGGAGAATCTCAAGCACGTAACAAATATGACTTATTTGCTGACATCGCTTTGGAAGAAGGCTGGCATGCCGTTTCTCGTCACTTTAGAGAAGCTGCTGAAAATGAGAAATGGCACGCAAGAGCTGAATTTAAAGCTTACCACAAACTGGTAGATGGTGCAGAGACTGAACTCACACTTAAAAATCTTGATAGCGCGATGGCTGGTGAAAACTATGAGCATACAACAATGTATCCAAATTTTGCAAAAATTGCTGAAGAAGAAGGACATAAAGAGCTTGCACGTCTTTTCAATGCTATCGGAAAAGTAGAAGTTGAGCATGAGCGCGAATACAAAGCACTTCAAGATGCGATGAGAGAAGATGGTTTCTTCGCAGATGTTGAAGAAGAAATTTGGGTCTGCGAAGTGTGCGGACATATCCATAGAGGCAAAAAAGCTCCAAATGCATGTCCATTGTGTAAAGTGGGTAAAGAGTATTTTAAACGCCAAGATTTAGGCATTTAAGTTTTAAAAGTAAAGAAGCTATCTGTAAACCTTGATAGCTTCTTGCCTCCACTTCCTCATCTCTCCAAATAATACTACTAGGTACAAAGTAAATAGGCTATTTTCATGCTACGATTTTAATGTAATATTCTCTTAGTCTCTTATTGTTTATTAACTATGAAAATTACAGAAATGTATACATTTTTTAAATTAGTAATTTGCAAAAAAACCTTAAATAAGGAGTTTGAGAGTAGTATTTTTGAAATACGCAAATTGAACATATTTGATTAAAATTAGAAAGTAATTTTTGATTTTAATAAAAAAAGAATATAAAAACAAATGCAAAATATATATCATTGACTTCCTTTCTTTTAAAATCTCTTTTTTCATTCTACCTCTGTAAAAATAAATAATAACTTAAAATGAGAAATTCTTCTCTGTTGATAACTTGGACTATAATTGCCATCGCAATATGCTCAGCATAAATAAATATGCTTTTTTTGCATATTTATTATAAATCACCAGTTTTCTTATAAAAAATAATACTTTTCGTTATTAACTTTAAGGTTATAATGAATAATATATCACTTTAATATCACAGACAATCAGATTTATTTTGTAATACTCTAAGAGGGCATCTATTGAGAAGTATACAAGTATCTGGTGGCATTCCATGTTAAGGCGTTTTGTTTCAAAACTACATAAACCTTGGCATTCCACTATTTCAGTTTCAGATCATATTCTTTTACCAGATGAATTTATATGGGCAGTAGGTAGCATTTGCGCACTTAATCGCATAGCGTTTGATCCTCAACTGATACTCAATCAATTTCCATTGCCATTAAGCATGGATTCTCTGATCCGAGCTATAAGACATATGGGCTTTAAAAGTAAAACACTTTCTCGAAAACCACATTTGCTTAAAAACCTCACTTTCCCATGCTTTGCTTTTATCACATCCTCCAAAACAGAAGAGGATAATGTTGCATCTATAGCACTACTTACCGATGTTACTGATGAACAGGTTATGATGTTTGAAGCCAATACCAACACACCCATACAGCTCTCCCTAGAAGACTTTTCAAAACGCTATTTAGGCAATGTGATTCTAATCGCAAAAGAGCAAGAGAGCTTAATCGACCCCGATGCCGTAAAAAGTCAAGAAAAAGGCAATTTTGGTTTTTCGTGGTTTTTACCAGAACTTCTTAAATATAAAAAAGTATGGAGCGATGTCCTCTTAGCATCACTTGTCATTCAGCTCTTAGCTTTAGGCACACCTCTTTTTACACAAGCGATTATCGATAAAGTTGTTGTCCATCGCACTGAAAGCACTTTGATGGTCATTGCATTTGGACTGTGCGTTTTTATGGTGTTTTCTTCCATTCTTTCATGGGTGAGACAGTACTTAGTCCTTCATACAGGCAATCGTGTCGATGCTGTTTTAGCTGCAGGCGTGTTTGATCATCTGTTTAAACTTCCTCCTCGTTACTTTGAAAACAGACCTACCGGTGTCATTGCCGCACGTTTACATGGCGTAGAGACGATTCGAGAGTTTATTGCCAGTGCTGCTGTAAGTTTAGTGCTAGATCTTCCTTTTTTGGTGATCTTTGTAGGCATTATGTTTTACTACAGTGTAATGCTGACATTGGTGACGTTAGCGGTTTTAAGTGTGATAGCACTCATGAGCTTTTTCATAGCGCCACTGTTTCAAACCCAACTCAATGAGCAGTTTCTACTGGGTGCTCGCAATCAAGCCTTTTTAACAGAATATATCTCCGGTGTAGAAACCGTGAAAAGTCTTCAGATGGAGCCTCAGCTTCGTTCTCGTTTTTCGGATTATTTGGCGGAGTACCTTCTTGCGACCTTTAAAACCAAACAGCTTGCCAATACGTACAATACTATAGCCACGTTTTTAGACCAGTTTTTAACGCTGCTCATTTTGGTTTTAGGGGCGTATACCGTTATGAAAAGCACCGAGTTTACCATCGGTATGCTTGTCGCATTTCAAATGTTCTCTGGCAAACTCTCTCAACCTGTTATGCGACTCGTTGGTCTTTGGCAACAGTTTCAACAAGCCTCTTTATCGGTTCAACGTCTTGGTGATGTTATGAATGCTCCTACTGAGCCTTATACCATGCAACCTTCTCGCCTTAAAGAGGGAAAAGGAGCCATAGAGATCGACAGCCTTGGCTTTCGTTATAACGAACAACTTCCTTTTTTATACGAAGATTTCTCGCTCAATGTTCAAGCAGGTTCCACCGTTGTCATCATGGGACCATCAGGTTCGGGTAAAAGTACCTTTGCCAAAATCCTTCAAGGGTTTTACCAACCTAACAATGGACGTATTCGCATTGATGGAACGGACATTAAAAACTTTTCAGCCAATGAACTGCGCCACTATTTTGGTGTTGTTCCTCAAGAGACAGTTCTTTTTTCAGGAAGCATTTACGAAAACCTTTTAGCAGCCAATCCTCATGCAACCTTTGAGCAAATTATTCAAGTGTGTAAACTCTCAGAGATTCATGACACCATTGAAAAACTTCCCCAAGGTTATAAAACAGTGATTGGTGAGAGGGGCGCTGGGCTTTCCGGTGGACAGAAACAACGTCTTGCCATTGCACGAGCACTGCTTAAACGTCCAAAGATTCTCATCTTCGATGAGGCAACGAGTGCCCTTGATGCAGGGACGGCTGAACACTTTGCCGCAACGGTCAATCAGCTGCATGGCAAAGTCACGATGCTTTTCATCACCCATGCACTTCCTAAAAGCTTAAAAGTCGATCACATCATCCGCATTGGCGACACTACTACCATAGCACCCCAGAAGGAGATAGCAACCGCATGACCATACGATACGCAACCTTAGAAGATATCCCTACCTTTGTAGAGATAGGAAGATTTTTTCATGCACGCACACGGTTTAAAGATTATGTGTTTGATGAAAAACGTTTAGCGTCTCAGTTTAGAGCTGTGATTGAAACAGGGCATAAAAATGGAACACACTGCTTCTTTGTAGCAGAAGACAGTGAAGGAAAAGGAGTCGGTGGACTCATCGGTTGTGTGGAGCGCCATTTCTTTTCAGACCAGATCGTTGCTAGCATTGTCCATTACGATGTCATTCCTGAGCGAAGAATGAGTGGAGCAGCTCTAAGACTTCTTAAAGCCTTTCGAACGTGGGCAGAAAACAGAGGCGCTGTTGAACTCTCCGCAGGGGTAAACAGCGGTGATGACTCAGGCAAGATGGATAAATTCTTTAAACGACTTGGTTTTAGCCCTGTTGGTGGGAATTATGCGTTAAAAATTTAATTTTACATGTAAAGAATCAAATGGTGGCGTAAGTCTTGTTAGAGAAAGAAAATAAGGAGGGGAAATGAAAAGGAATTGGTGGCTTCAAAAGGAGCTAAAACCTTTACATGTAAAGGAGGGGAAATGCGGTTAATGCAACAAAAATGGCTCATTATCATAGGCGTGCTAATGATGCTTTGTGCTGGATGTGCAGTTGCTCAACCAGGAGTCTTAACGTTTGATAAACATAATATTGTGCTTGATTGCTATGATGCGAGTGATATGAAAATCAGTTATGGTAATTATCGTAACCATGGATTATATCAAAGAGAGTATACCCCCGGACATGAACGCAAAATTGCTCGTGCTAAACAACCAAGTGATGACACGAAATTTTTAGGTGGCGGAATGGGAGACTATCGTGCTTTTGAAGGACTATTACATGTGCAGTGGCATGCACTTGATGATAGTGTCATAAAAACAACCGTTGATTTGGATGAGCTATTCCCAAATAAAATTATCCCACATAAAGAAGACCCGAAACGTATTTATTGGCCGATTCCAACGCCAAGGCTACCATTTATAGTCATTGAAGTTAATGATCGTACCTTAAACATCTATAGTGATGTTGATATTCTTTTGTTGCCCGAGGATGGAAATGTTTCCAATAAAAAATCCCATCGCAATAGAACCTTAGTATTTTCAAAAACATATTAAACATTAAAAGGAGAAATGTATGTCTGACACGGTTTCAACGGTTCCTGTTTCTACGGGAATCAATACCTACACAGAAGCCATGAAGCTCGTAGAAAAAATGAATCTACCAAAGCTTTATGATGCTTCTAATCCTAATTCAAGAGTTTTCTTTGCATTAGCCGATGGCACGGAAAATGATGTGAATAATCCAAATATGGGACCGGCAACTAATATTGGGTTATTAAATGAACAACTTAAAGCAATCAAAGCTCAAAATTCTAATATAGGATCTTTTTACAAAGAAGGTCCTGGTACACAAGGCGGTATTTCAGGTGAATTAGACTCTGCAACAGGGTTTTCATACACTGAAAAAGCAGAACAACTTTATAAAGAATTTTGCTATCAAGCAAAAGAGTGGTTGAGCGCAGATCCCAATGCTGAAATTTCACTGGGAGAACTAGGCTTTAGCCGTGGATCTGCTGTTATTGCAAAATTCAATCAATTAGTGCATGAAAGAGGCATTGTTGATCCTGATTCAGCCGTAGAATCTTATAATCATAATAACAGTGAGGACCCCACACAATGGACTCAAGAAGTCACTTATGAAAAAGTTTTGCAAGTACCAGGGACTATTGCTCAATCTGTTATTGTCTATGACCCCGTCTTTACAGGAATACCAGGAACAGAAAACCTAGCACTCTCCTCTTCAACGATCTCTGCTGTACAGTTTACAGCGTTAAATGAATACCGTACACTGTTTGCATCAACAAGCCTTGTCACTGCTGGTCTTAGTGATGATGGGCGATATCTCAACGCTTATCTTTCAGGGGCACATTCGGATATCGGTGGTGGGTACACAGAGAATGGTTTGTCATCATTATCCTTTAACATGACAGCGAATATTCTTAACACAATGCTTGGATCAAATATCGTTACTCCTTCTTCTTTACCAAGTGATGAGAGTGCTTATGTACTTCATAATTCTGTTGAGGGTGAATGGTTTTATACCAAAACACTTAATCGAGAAATGAAATACGCCAATGTATTGGCAGGTAGCAGTTCGTGGCAAGATAGCTCATTAGCAGATGCGTATGCCTATGCTTCTTTATTAAATGATAATCCAAATAGTGCTTTAGGATTAAGTGCCGAACTTCAAGCCCATATTTCTGAAATTGTAGCGACAGTTTCTTCTGGAGTTAGTAATCTTATTGATGGGGTTGCTACTTATGGACCTTCTATCTTAGATGCACTTTCCCTTATCAAGGCCATTCAAAGTGGAGAACCATTACCGATTGTAGCGTCAGGTATTAGACTTGCAAATGATGTAGCTATTCTAAATGATACAGGAAATACTTACTTATCAGGTGCCGCAAGTGCCGCTACAGGTATTTTGAGCGTTATGAGTTTGAGTGAGGCGCTTAAAAACGGTGATACTTTGGGTGCTGTAGTCTCTGGAGGTTCGGCTATTGCTTATGCCGCTAGTGCATATGTAAGTTTTGCTGCTACGACAAATGCAAGTGCCGGGATAGCAACAGAACTTAGTCAAACTCTTTTAGGCACCAATACTACAAATGCATTGGGATTAACAAACGGGGTTCTTCCTTATTTGAATTTAGTAAATGCTATCGCTAAAGGCGATTCAGTAGGAATAGCAGTAGGTGCAATATCCCTTATCCCTGGTATGCAATGGGTGGGAATAGCATATTCTGTTTTCAGTATGATTAGCTCTCTCTTTGGCGGTGGACATGATGATATACCAGACCCATGGGGAAATGGAAGGTATGTCTGGAATGGCAATAGCATTACCTACCAGAGCGCTGGACAAACAGGTGGTAAAGAAGCGGTTAATAATGTCATGAACAATGTTCTTAGTGTTCTTAACAATCTCATCGAACAAGAAAGAAAAACCAATCCTAGTAGTGCTCTTGGTATCATCCCCAACCGTATGCCAACCATTGCTTACGATATGTCAGGTTATCGCTATACCGACATCGACCCATTGACAGGTGAAGAAAAACATGTTTACCTACGTTTCGATACTTCAGGTAATCCTTACAATGCTACTCCAGGAAGTACAGAGTCTTACCAGTCTATCATAGAGGCAATGGTTCGTTCTGCTCTTTCACGCTCCGCTATTGCTCCTCTTTGGGAAGTGCAAACGGCGAAGATGCAAACCGATGCAGGTGATCCCAAAGCAGGGCTCACTGAAGAAGCACGTGCCGGAAGAGATGGTGCCTTAGCCACAACTGTCACAGGAGATACCCAAACGTTCAGACCTGTCACACTTGATCTTAGTGGTGATGGAAAGATCGATGTTATCTCCAAAGATGCTTCAACCGTTAACTTTGATGTGGATGACTCAGGTTACTTAAAAAAGACAGCGTGGATTGATGGTAGCGATGCTTTCTTAACCTTAGATCGTGACTATAACGGTGAAACAAACACAGGCAAAGAGATGTTCTCCAATGCCTCCGTAGCTCTTGGACGAAGAGGACTTGCTGGTATGGCATGGGTCGATGCGAATTATGACGGCAAGATCACAGCAACTGATCCAGTATGGAATGAACTGCGTATTTGGCAAGATGTCAATGAAGATGGTATCGAAGTTGATGCAGAGAGTCATAAGCTAAGCGATCTTGGCATTACAGAGCTTAACTATGCTATGGGAACGTTTACCCAAAACGGTATGGTGAAAAAACTCTCAAGTCAAGATCTTGTAGCCGATACCGAAGGCTCTCGTATCAATGTCGTACCCGAGGGCATCATCGTAGAGACTTCTAAAGGTGAGTTATCGCTTCTTGTGACACGCATCGATGACCAAACAGCAGTACAAGCCAACCAAGATGGCATCAGCGGGTATGAAGATGTAGAGATGATCATCGCTGCTGCGGACTTGCTTGCCAATGATAAAGTGGGTGGTTTTAGCGGAAGAGAGTTAACACTCAAAAGCCTTGGTGATTTTAAACACGGTACTGGTTTCATCGACGCCAATGGCTTTGTGCATTTTATACCTGAGGCTAATTATGCAGGAAGTGATGCTGGATTTAGCTATACCACAACAGCTCAAAATGGGCAATCAGGCACAGGTGGTGTCAAAATAACCCTACAAAATGTCAATGATGCGCCAATGTTAGACCATGTTGAGCATGAGACGAGAGCTGTTTATGGGTATACAGAAATTGAATATGACTGGGATTCAGGTGCTTATTGGTCTGGTGGTGAGCCTATTTATAGTGGAACAACGCCAATAGCCTATGAAGATACAGGTAAAGGAAAAGTCATCGGCGCAGATATAGATGACCCTGTTTCTTCTTTAACCTATGAACTTGTCAATGCTCCGCAATATGGTTCAGTGACACTGGATGCAGCAGGAAATTATACCTATGTCAGTTGGAAAGAATCGGGCGTTCCAAGTGATCATATTGTTGAAGATGGTCAGTATGGTGCTATTAAAGATGGTACTTTATATACCCAAAGTAACCTTCCTAGTCAAGCAGTCTATCCAACGACCGATGTTTTTCAAGTCAAAATTACCGATCCAAGTGGTGCTACAACAACCCAATCTATTACTGTTCCACATTATGGTCCATATCTTCCTGCAACACCTCCAGGTGGTGGTGGCGGTGGTAAAAAACCAATCGCTGTTGATCTTAATGGAGATGGTTTTAACTTTGTGAATGTGAGTGACTCCAATGTCTTCTTTGATGTTACCGGTGATGGTTGGAAACGAAAAACAGCTTGGGTTGGTGCCGATGATGGTATTTTGGCATTTGACAGCGACAACAATGGTAAAATCGAAAAAGCAAGTGAAATCAGTTTTGTAGGCTATAAAGACGGTGCTCAAACGGATTTAGAAGGGCTCAAAGCATTTGATACGAATGGTGATGGAAAGTTTAGCGCACAAGATGAGAAATGGAATCAATTTGGTATTTGGCAAGATGCTAATCAAAATGGCATTACCGATGAGGGCGAATTTAAAAAACTCTCTGATTTAGGAATTGAATCGATTGGTTTAACCAGTGACGGTAAGTTTACCGTTGTCAATAAACAAACGGTTCACGGTGTTGGTTCTATGACAAAAAGTGATGGTACTTCTTTAGCCATTGCAGACGTGACACTTGAATACAGTGCTGAAACACAAATTCCAGGCACAAATACTTCCGTAACTCCTACATCACCTTTTTCAGCGGATGGTGAAGAACTCAATGGAACAGAAGATAAAGATCTGATTCTCGGCAAAAATGGCAATAATATCGTGAACGCTTATGGTGGAGATGATGTCATTTTTGAAGACGGTGGCAATGATGTTATTTATGCAGGGGATGGCAATGATAGTGTCTATTCAGGAGCCGATAATGATCTTGTATTTGCAGGGAAGGGAAATGATATTGTCTACGGTGGCTTAGGCGATGATGTTCTCTTAGGTGAAGATGGCAATGATGTTATGTTTGCAGATGGCGGGAATGATATTGCCTTCGGAGGAGAGGGAAATGATCTTATCTCAGGAGGAACTGGCAATGATGTTCTCTCTGGTGATGCAGGCAATGACGAGCTTTATGGCGAAAGTGGCAACGACGCACTCTTTGGTGGCGATGGCGATGATAAGCTTGTAGGACTTGATGGTTATGACAGGCTCGATGGTGGAGCAGGAGACGATATGCTCGATGGAGGAGCCGATGCAGATGAGATGATCGGTGGAGTAGGTAATGACACGTATGTTGTCGATGACGCTACCGACATTGTAACAGAGCTTGTAAATGAGGGCAACGACACCGTTAATGCCTCCATTGATTACACCTTAGGTGCTAATCTTGAAAACCTGACGCTTCTTGGTGACAAAAATCTTCATGGTGTTGGTAATGAGTTAGATAACATCATCGTCGGCAATAGCAAAGAGAATATCCTAGAGGGACAAGCTGGAAATGATACCCTCAATGGCGGCTTAGGCGCCGATAGAATGATCGGTGGATTAGGTGATGATCTGTATTATGTTGATAATAGCGGTGATGCCGTTATTGAAGCAGCAGGTGAAGGCAACGATACCATCTATGCATCTGTTAACTATAAAATCGCTGATAATGTCGAAAAACTTGTTCTTACCGGATATGAGGCGATCAATGCAACAGGAAATAGTGCAGATAACATCCTTGTTGGTAATGCAGCTTCAAATATACTTGATGGCGGTTTAGGGGCAGATAGTATGAGTGGTGGCAAAGGCGATGATACGTATATCGTCGATAATGCAAACGACACGGTTACAGAGCTTGTCAATGCAGGAATCGATACGATCAAATCAAGTGTTTCATGGACGTTGGGAGAAAACACTGAAAATCTTTTCTTAACGGGCAATGAATCCATTAACGCCACGGGTAATACATTGAACAATATCTTAGTGGGCAATGGTGCTACCAATATCCTTGATGGAGGGTTGGGTGCTGATGCCATGGCAGGTGGAGCAGGAGATGATACATACTATGTTGATAACATCAAGGATCAAGTCGTTGAGAAAGCGAATGAAGGTCAAGATAGTATTTACTCAAGCGTAACCTTCACAACATCCGTTAATGTTGAAAACTTGACCTTGCTAGGCAATGAAAGCATCAATGCGTACGGCAACGAATTGAGTAACGTTTTACTTGGTAATAATGCTTCTAATATTCTTGATGGCAAAGAGGGTATCGATACACTGGTTGGAAAAGAGGGTGATGATACGTACTATGTTGATAATACAGAAGATCACATTATTGAAAATCTCAATGAGGGTACTGATAACGTTATAGCTTCTGCAAGCTATAGCCTAAGCGATAATGTCGAAAACCTCACACTGGTTGGCTCAGAAAATCTTCAAGGAGATGGCAATAGTTTAGATAATACACTTGTAGGCAACCTTGGCAATAACATTCTTGATGGTAAAGCAGGAAGCGATACGATGCTAGGAGGTCTTGGAGATGATCTTTACTATGTAGAGGCAATCAATGATACGGTTGTTGAGAATGTTAATGAAGGTTATGACACCATTCGTGCATCTGTAACCTATACAGCTGCAGCCAATGTAGAGCGTTTAGAGCTTATTGGGGAAGAAAGCATCAATGCGTACGGTAACGAACTCGATAATGTTTTAGTCGGTAATAGTGCTTCTAATATCTTAGATGGAAAAGCAGGTGCTGATACGATGATAGGTGGTATGGGTTATGATCTTTACTATGTTGATCACGCTTCTGATAGTATCGTCGAAATGGAAACAGAAGGCATTGATAATGTCATTTCGAGTGTTTCTTACACATTATCTGATAACGTGGAAAATCTCACACTCGTTGGCGATCACGCACAAAGTGCAACGGGAAATGATTTGGACAATACCATCCAAGGTAATGCTTTAGACAATATCATTGATGGTAAAGCAGGTGTCGATACCATGTTAGGTGCCCAAGGCAATGATAGCTATTATGTCGATAGTGAGCAAGATAAAGTCATTGAAAATTTCAATGAAGGTATTGATACCATTTATTCGACGGTGAGTTATGTGCTTCCTGAAAACGTCGAGAATCTTATTATGATAGGAGATGGCTCCATCAATGCAGGTGGCAATAGTGCCAATAACACACTGATTGGAAATGATGCAGGCAATTATATTTTTGGTGGAGCAGGTGATGATTATATTGATGGAAAAGGCGGCAATGATACGTTAGAAGGAGGAACTGGAAACGATACCCTTTTGGGAGGTGTCGGTAATGATACGTTCATTTATAATCTTGGTGATGGATTAGATACGATCATTGAAACACAAGGTAATGATACCGTCAAGTTTACACAAGGTTTATCACTTGATAACGTAGCGCTTCGTATTGTGAATATCAATGGCATACTCACTGCGCAGGTTAGAATCTTGAATGAAGGTGGATGCGAGCAACCCGATCAAGGATTTAACTTTGAAGTAACGCAAGATAAATACGGGCACTTAGTATCTCCGATTGAGCATTTTACGTTTGCTGATGGTAGCAGTAAAACGCTCGATGATTTACTCATTAAAACACAAATCACCTATGCAACACCTTGGCAAACCACAGTTCAAACCGGACGAAATGATGATATTATCTATGGAAATAGCCGTAGTAATGTTATCTATGCAGGAACAGGTAATGATATTGTTTATGCATACTGTGGTGGTGATACCATTTATGGTGAAGGTGGCAATGACTATCTTTACGGCGATATTGGTAACGATACACTTAATGGTGGATGTGGTAATGATATTCTAAGTGGTGGAAGCGGGAATGACACCTTAAAGGATCTATCTGGTAATAACATTTTCCTTGGAGGTAGTGGAAAAGATATCATTGAAGCTGGAAGCGGTAATGACTTTATCGCAGGTGGAACATGGGATGATATGTTAAATGGTGGAGCTGGCTATAACGTATTTGCTTTCAATTATGGCGACGGATACGATACAATCTTACCTGCATCTGGAGCACATAATACGCTTTCTTTAAGTGGTGTAGATTTTGATGATATCAAGCTGAGCAAAAAAGGGGATGACCTTATTTTAAATATGGGATGCAACTCACAAGTCACATTGAAAAATTGGTATACTAGCGAGGCAAATCAAAACTTTGACACGCTCCAAATGGTTTCATCAACCTATGAATACAATTTTGGATTTTTACATGTAGGGATTACCGAGAAACCTGATGTCGAAACATTTGATTTTCATGCCTTAGTTGAAGCGTTTGATGAAGCACGAACTGCCAATCCACGTCTCAATAGTTGGAATGCGATGAATGGACTATTAGATGCTCATTTAAGCTCAAGTGATTCTGCAGCATTGGGAGGTGATTTAGCATGGAATTATGCAAAATCTGGAGATCTCTCCAATGTTGCATTAGCTTCTGCTCAAACGATACTTCAAAATCCATCACTTGGCGTGAGTGCACAAGCTATTAATACACAAGATTTATGTCATTACTAAAAAGGGAGAATAGAAATATGTCAGAAGAAAAAAAACAGCATCCATTTTCAGAAGGTGATTTACAGCAAGCGCAAAAAGCGCTTGCTAAATTACCCATTTTAGGACCAGCCTTGTGGCTTTATGCGAAAGATCCTTTACGTAAATATACGTTTATTGCCGATACGGATTGGACCGTTATGCCTCCAATCATTCTCGATCAATGTCGTCTTTATACCCGTAGTCAGATTCCTTTTGCTTTTATCACATGGGCAAAAGTAAGTGATGAAGTACACCAACGACTTCTTTTAGGTCAGCCTAAGATTGCCCCGCATGAATGGCAAAGTGGATCTCATATCTGGCTTATGGATATCGTAACACCTTTTGGACAGACAGATGAAACCATAGAGGAGCTCCTTACCTTATTTCCAAATCAACGTGTACAAGGATTTGTTCCAGTTCTTGGGGCAAATCCACCACTCAAAGTTATGGCATGGGATGTTCCCAAACAGGATGTATAACGAATGGACAATTCGCGCATTGCTCTGATTTCTAAAGAAGCAATAGAGTTTGCTCCAAGGCTTTTGGCAATTCAGGAGAGTCCTCCACGTAAATTGCCAAAAGTTATTCTGTATTTGGTTCTTGTGCTCTTTTGTATTTTATTGGCATGGGCTATTTTTGGAAAGCTTGATATCGTTGCCACAGCAGAAGGTAAGCTTATTCCAAAATCCTATGTCAAGATTGTACAACCGGTTGATGGTGGTATTGTGCAAGAAATTTTGGTGCATGAAGGGCAGTCTGTTCAACAAGGCGATGTTCTCATGCGTATGGATGCTAATAGCACACTTTCAGATACCCAAAGTGTTGAAGGTGAAATGAGACTCAGAGCATTGCAATTAAGAAGAATTGATGCCGAACTTGGTAAAGGTAAGTTTATACAATTACCTGAAGATCCACAAGATCTTTTTTTTAAAACGAAGCAACACTATGAGGCAAATTTACAAGCGTATGAAGATGCTTTTTTACAAGAAGTGCAAAACCTTCAAAAAGTCCAACATGATCTCTCTTCCGCTAAAGAGGTCTTAGAAAAACTAGCACAGACATTACCGTTATATCAACGCAATGCTTCTTCGTTTGATAAGCTTGCAAAAGAGGGTTTTGTAAGCCAGATAGAAGCACAAGATAAAGAGCGTGAACGAATCGAAAAAGAGCAAGATTTTCGTGCCCAAAAATCAACAGTGCAAGGGCTTATTTCTGCTGTAAAAGCTTCAGAAAAGCGTTTAGCACAGATTACGTCCAATCATAATAGTCAACTTGAAAATGAGCGCTCCGATGCCCAATCACAATATAATAAATTAATCCAAGAGTGGGGAAAAAATCTTCATAAAGCCACGCTTTTAGAGTTAAAAGCTCCTCAAAGTGGGATTATTAAAGATCTTGCTACCCATACGCAAGGCTCTGTTGTTTCCCCAGGTTCCGTTTTAATGTCTTTAGTACCTTATGCTGACCCACTTCAAGCAGAGATTATGATTAAAAATGAAGATGTAGGATTTGTGCATCCTGGACAAGAGGTTAAGATAAAACTAACTGCCTATCCTTTTCAAAAATATGGCATGATAGAAGGAGAGGTTATTCATGTTGGAGCGGATTCTATTCAATCACAACAACCTCAAATGGACACCTCTAGCAATAGTAATTCGTCTCCTCAACAACAAACAATGATAATGAACTATAAGGCTTTAATTAAATTGAATGCTCAGCAAATACACTTGGATGACAAAATACTCAATCTCACATCAGGTATGCAAACAGTTTGTGAAATTCATTTAGGCAAGCGCACCGTTATGGAATATCTACTATCCCCTGTACAAAAAGCGTGGCATGAATCAGGAAGAGAGCGATGATTAAAAAAGGATTAATTTCCTTGCTTTGGTTCTGCGTATCCTTAGCCCATGCGAATGACGAATCATTACATCTTTATCAAGCCTATGAACTAGCACTCTCCTATGCCCCAAAGTATAAAGCACAAAGTTATAAAACAGATGCAACGGCTGAGGGCATTGAGCAAGCTAAATCAAAGCTCTATCCCAAAATCGATTTAACAGGCTCAGGCGGTAAATATGAATACGAAACATATTACAATAGTGAAAGCACCTCTGAGATGTATAAAACCTATTCATTATCGTTGGTTCAACCCTTGTATCGACCTGAAATCCTTGATGTTATTGAACAATCCCAAACGAGGTATGATGCTTCTAAAGAGGAGCTTTCACAGCAAGAACAGCAATTAGGTATTGATGTTGCGAAGGCTTATTTCAAAGTTTTACAAATCTCAATGGAGATAGAAAAACTTGATACTCAAAAAATCTTCTATGAAAGTAAGTATCAAAAAATTCTTAGTATGCTTCCTTTAGGATTTTCAAATACAATTGAAATGCTTGATGCAAAAGCGAATAAAGACAAAGCGTTGGTAGATTATGTTGCTAAGAAGAGAGAATTTCAAGCTGAAAAAGCTAAGTTAGAACGCTTAATAGGGCAGAGTGTTCACCAAGTGCTACCTTACGAAGGTAACTACGATATTCAAAAATTTTCTAAAGCCAAATCTCTTTGGAAAAAGCACCTACAAGAAAATAACAAAGATAGTAAAATTGCGGAGCTCTCTAAAGAAGCGGCTAGGATGGAGATGGATATACGTAAGTATGAACATTACCCCAAAGTAGATTTAGTTGTGAGTAAAGCACAAAACTATACCAATGATCTTGTCGCTCATAGATATGACAATAAGGCGATGGTTCAGATTAGTGTTCCTTTATATCAAGGAGGATACACAAAATCCAGAGTTCAAGAAGCAACTTTGCTTTTTCATGCAGCTTCAGAAAACGTCAATGCCGTTAATACACAAATATTAGATCAATTTGAAGATATTTGGACACAACGAGAGTCCTTATTAGAAAGCATTGGCGTTTTAGAAGAAGCAAAGCATTCTGCTCAAATGTATCTGTTAGCCATCCAGCAAGGAGAAAAAGAGGGTACAAAAAGCCAAGTAGATATTTTAGAAGCTGAAACCAAATTTCAATCCATGAAAAGTGAACTAGCAATTACTTTTTATGAAATGCTTCTTAATGAGCTAAATCTTTTAGCCTTAACAGGAGATCTGTCACTTACGAAAATGCAGCAGATTGAAACGATGTTTTTTCAGTAAAGATAGAATAATAAAGAGGTTATGCCCTAAGAGGCGGCAACCTCTTAGGGCATATTTGAGACCTCGAAACGAGGTGATTAAGTTTGCTTCTAAAACTCTTAGCTGTGATTATAGCATTAATTTGTTTGATTACAAGAGCTTTTCTCCCTCATGAGAGAGGGGCTATGTCAAGTGAAGTGAAGTGTATAAATAGGTATATGTTTTTAAAATCATGCCCTTCGTTTAGACTTTCATTAAAAGCATATATGACAAAAATAGTAATTCATTTGACAATAATAAATAACATTGAATAAACGATATAAAAACTATTGTATATTTGTCCCCAAGAAGGCAGAAGAGGGTGATTTAAAACAAAGGTGAGGATGTACTAAACTTCTAATAAAGTGTTGCCCAAAATATTGAGGCTATTTTATATGAATGTGACGACTGAGATCAAAGTCGGCAAACGAAAAATCATTGAGTTCTTTATCTATCCAATTATTCAGTATATGGATGAGGGGTTGAGTGTGAGGTAATTTAAAGAAAAATGATATAATATTTGAAGAAGAGCGTGTGGCTCTTCTTTATTCCAATGTTATAAGCAGCTATTTTCATGCTACAAATTTAATGTAAGATTATTAAATGGAATTTTATGTATTTACTTTGAAAATTACAGAAATGTATACATTTTTTAAATTAGTAATTTGCAAAAAGCCCTTAAATAAGAAGTTTGAGAGTAGTGTTTTTGAAATACGCAAATTGAACATATTTGAAAAACATAAATACTTGATTAAAATTAGAAAGTAATTTTTTAATTTAATAAAAAAAGAATATAAAGACAAATGCAAAATATATATCATTGACTTCCTTTCTTTTAAAATCTCTTTTTTCATTCTACCTCTGTAAAAATAAATAATAACTTAAAATGAGAAATTCTTCTCTGTTAAAAATTTAGCCCTCCTTAATCCCTAGACTCCTTATGAAATGCTCCTTAATGAATTGAATCTTGTGGTATTAATAGGTGATTTGTCACTTACGAAAATACAGCAGATTGAAACGATGTTTTTCAGTATAAGAAGTATTCATGATTAAGGGTTACGCAACAATGCTAGACGGAAATATGATTTTCTCAAATATTTCACCCATCGATAAAGGGAAGATTGTTAAAACCAAATAATTTCATTGAGCTCATGGCGACGTAGAGCATCCCGATCAGCTAGTCAAAAATGATGAAAGTTTAAAGACACAAAAGAGAGAATAATAAAGAGGTTATGCCCTAAGAGGCAGCAACCTCTTAGGGCATATTTGAGACCTCGAAACGAGATGATTTAAGTTTGCTTCTAAAACTCTTAGCTGTGATTATAGCATTAATATGTTTGATTACAAAAGCTTATTAAACGTAAGGCTCTTGGGTGACGTTATTTGAATTCTGCGAATGCATATTCCTTTTTTGACCATTTATTTTTTATATGAAAAGAATTTTCTCTTTAGAAATGGAGTTACCTCTTAGATAAACTATCAAAAGTTAAAAGTTTTGTTCTGACCCTATGCTCCCTAAGTCAATGTTACTATCTATACCCCTGAAGTTTTTTACTTTCCAAGGTAATGGCATTGTCTCTGATCACAGAGGCTTCGTGCATCTTATAGGTTTGTTTAAAGATGGTGCTATCGTATTCGTAATTATCATTCATAAAGACATTGGCACTGCGAATGGTGTAATTACCTCTCATATCTAAAGCCGTTGTTTCGATATGTCCAAGATAGACTATTTCACCTCTATTAATAGAAAATAGTTGTTTTGTTGTTGGAACATACGTGATGCTATCGCCATAACCACCTTGCGCAATGTTATTGCTTTGTATTTCAATGGTTTTTACTTCATACTCACCTGCTTCTATCTCACCTACGACTAAACTTCCACAGATATTATTAACACTGATCTGATCTTTTGGCATCTCTTTAGCTGCCATAACCGCTTGAGCGATCAGCCCCATACCCGGAGTATCTTGTCCCAGAACACACGTACGGTTTTCTAATCTAAGCGTCTTTTTGGTTTGTTGATTTTCAAGCTTAATGTAGGTTATCAACGTACTTCCTAAGGGTCTTTGTGCTGTTGTCGAAGCAAAGACAAGTGCAGAATCATCTTTGATGGGTTGTTGACCAGTATAATAACCATCTTTATAAAGAGCACTGCATGCGGTGAATCCACATGCAAGGATTAGTAGTAACGACATTGTTTTTAGTTTTTGAATTACCATACTTTACTGCCTTTATAATGAATTACTAAAAAGTTAAAAGTTTAGTTCACACTTATGCTTCCACAGGAAATTTTTTCGCATAAGGATTATTGAGTTTTGTTTTACATGCAATATTTGGACAAACAAGCTCACCAATATTTGGATCAACACTAAATGCTTGGTTGCATTCGGGACAAATAATCCAATTATCACCTATGGCTTCTGCGGCAATAGTTATACTTGGATTTTGATACTGCTCTTTAAAAAATTCTGCTAATTGCTGTTCTGAAAATAAATGCTTAAATCTTTTATAAAATGCTTCTGTCAATAATATTTCATCACAATATTTCATCCAATCATCGAAGAATCCTATTGGTAAACTAATTGGTAGTATATATAATGCATCATACTCATCAGCGTTTTTTATTATATAATCATCCTCAAATTGAGGGCTACTAATAATAAAATAATTTTCATCATAGGGACCTAAACTATAATTATCTCTTAATATATAATATTGAATACCACAAGAAGTTTTTTCTGTTTGTCTTGTCATTTGAATAGCAATTACTTCATATTCTTTTCCGCAAGTTAAATACTTTTGTAGAATGCCTTCTTTCAATTTTACTTTCCATAATTATTTTCCAATCAAGTTTTTCTCTATCATTTTTTGACGAAATTCAGGACTCATTTTAATATTAGGATCAAAAATTTAGCTCTTTATTTACAGTTTATATCAATTCTCTATAAGCTTGGTATAACTGTAAAATATGCATTTTTATATGGGAAAGTTTTTAAATATTCTTCCGCTTGTAGGTAGCTTTTGATTACATTTTCTTTATGTGAGATATTTTCATTAGAATTGTAATACCAACTATCATATGTAAATTCAAAGGTATTTTTATTATAAATAAGAATATCTCCACCGAGGATAATTATTTTGGATTGTAAATAATAAGAAATAATTTCCTCATATTTTTCTAATGGGAAAGCTAATTCATTTACGCCTAGTTCCAATAATGATGTGCCGATTTTTAAAATTTTATTTAGCATAATTACTCATTTCAGTTTGCTTTGAAAAGACGATGATTAATCGTACCATCTGGTTCTTTGATGAATTCGAAAGTACCATCTTTATTTTTATAACTACCTTTAATTTCTAGTTTCAATCTTTCAATTCCATCACCTCCAGTAATTTTACTAACTTGACCTGATTCACTAAAGGCTTCTATACTTTCTGGAAAGGAGTGATAATCACCTAATTGCATTTGATTTTGAACTTTGTTTGAATAAGTTGTATTGTTAAAGAAATTTTTTGCACTGCTGGCTCCATCCACTTCTGCGAATACTTCTGATGTAATTCCCTTGACTACTGTCGTTCCTGCACTTTTTACAAGAATCGCACCTGAAGTAAATCCAAGTGCCATTTCCACATAGTTCGCAGCCTCCTGATTTAGACCCAGATTTTGTAATGTTTGATTGGTAAATGTTTCTTGTGGTATACCACTAATCAGTTGTTTACTTCCTGCATAAGCTGCATCTGCAGATTGCGTAAATCCCATAGCGGCAGCGAAGCAACCGATACCCGTTAAACATGCCTCAGGAGCGAGTGCAACACTGAGCCCCATACCTGCGGTACCCAATGCAGTTTCTCCCAATCCAAGTGCACGCACCGTGACTTGATACGTATTATTAAATTGCGCTAATGAATCTTTACTAGCATCGCTCCATACACCCGTTGTATAGGTAAACATTCCTGTTTGGATTAATTCTTGGCGAGCATCTGCGTATGCAGCGCTATTACCAGCATCCGCTATCTCTTTTAGTTTAATATATGTCTCTGAACCTTCTGGGTATTCAGCGTAGCATTTGGTTAATGCACATGAAGCAATGAAGAGTTTGGCTTCTTTTGAAACATCTCCATTGGCAAGTTCTTTGTATTTTTTGAGTTCATCTGCATGCATCTGCCTGTTATAAATATCACTCGTTTGACCAATATAACTGCCAATATTAATGCTTTCTTCTCCACCTACAGCCCCTGCGGTAATGCCCCCGATAAGCATTGATGTAGCGGTTTGAACATTTTTACTTGCATCATCCGTTAATGGTCTTGCAATTTCTGCTGCCGCACCACTTACTGCACCTGCTAAGATATCTTCGCCTTTAGCTGCGGCAACACCTGCTCCTACAGCGCTGTGGAGAATAACTTTATTGAGTCCGCCTTCATCCCAAGCGCTATTTGTTCCTCCACTTTCTTTAAATTCATCACTGGCATAGCTACCAACAGCAGTATAAGTAGCTTGTGCTGCTTCATTAATCAGATTGTCTTTAAAACTTCCACCTGTGATAGCCGTTTTAACACCTGCATTGACTGTACCTTGTGCTACTTTATTGACAAATTCACCTTGCCCAAGATCGCCTACATTGGTATATCCACTTGTATACTGTAGAACACCTGCAAGTACAGCACCTTTAATCAATGAAGATGCGTCAATATTTGGACTTTGTCCTGTAATGGCAGCGGTGAGCAATGCAGTTGCAACTTGAGAGATCATAGCTTGCGTAGCTGCTTGTATGGCGGACTGGATAGCCGCTTGTGTTGCTGCTTCTACAGATAGATTCATACCTTGGACTGCCGCTGCCGCCAATCCTGCACCTGCACCCATCGTACACACTGTCACGATAGCAGCAACCACAAGACTTCCCATTCCTGTAAGAGAAGTCATCTTCTTATTCCACTCTTCAGACTGAGCATAAGCCTCAACAAGTTTTATCTGCTCCACACTAAGCCCTGATTGGGAAGTGATGGTTTTAACAAGATTGTCGGTTTGGAGTTGATTGGTGACATCTTTATTGTTAATGATGAGTTGGTTTGTGACTTGAATCAGTGCAGGAACCACTTCTTCTTTGATATGACCTTTAGAGACAATGGTTCTAACCATCATGCCCGAAGTATCACTAAAATGGCTCTCATAGTCACTGTTTTTTAAACTGATAAGTTCTATCACTTCACTGGCTATATTTGCTTGTTCTGCTGTGAGTTTTGAGCCTTGGATGGAGAGGGTAGTGGTGTCGATATTTAGGTTTTTAGCACTGAGCGTTGAAGAGATGACCTCTTTTTTATCGACCGTGTCAGCAGTCTTTTTACCGCCACCCATAAAGCCACCTTTAACGACGTATTTGGAATCGGTATAGACTCTGTCTTCTCCTGAAGTAATAGCGATGTTAT
>Ga0302286_10000982_pt1 | contig 21748 bp, 14 predicted proteins | sample III_Fen_E2_3_FD_198765 | JGI IMG/M metagenome (GOLD analysis project Ga0302286, IMG submission 198765) | Peat permafrost microbial communities from Stordalen Mire near Abisko, Sweden - III_Fen_E2_3 | ecosystem: Environmental > Terrestrial > Soil > Wetlands > Permafrost | place: Sweden: Abisko...
CCTGGATAGCCATGATGGAAAATTTATAGCCACTACCCGAAAAAATTCCAACAACGGCAGCATCGTGGAGATTGACCCGTTGAATCCGTTGAAATGGAGAGAGATTGTCCCTGATTTTACTGAATCGTTGTTGCAGAACGTAATTCCATTTCAAGATAAGATCGTAGCAGTCTACCAATCCAATCAACATCCGATATTAACGGTGTTTGATTATTCAGGGGCTGTGTTGTATAGCAAGCAATTCCCCGCGGCTACCTCGATCAGTGGGTTTAGCGGACAAAGCACGGATGAAGAATTGCTGTACAGTTTCAACTCATATACCATACCGCCCGTCGTATACAAGTTCAATATCAAAACCTTTCAGTCTGAGTTGACAAAGCAAACTGCCGTTACCTTTGACTGGAAAACAATCGAATATAAAGAGGTGGAATACATGAGCAAAGACAGTGTGATGGTTCCCATGGTACTTGTTTATTCGAAAGGGATCAAGTTGGATGGCACAAATCCTACTATCCTGGAAGCTTATGGAGGTTTTGGGATTGTAACGCAACCTTCCTTTGATTCGGGTATTGTTTATTTTATCAAACATGGGGGCATTTATGCTTTTGCCAATATTCGCGGAGGCGGGGATAAAGGGAAAGAATGGGCGAAGAAAGGACGGGGTATTTACAAGCAGAATTCCTTTGATGACTTTATTGCAGGGGCCGAATACCTGATAAAAAACAACTATACAAGCCCACAGAAATTAGCGTCAAAAGGTTCTTCGAACGGAGGACTGGTAGTGGCAGCCACTGCCATTCAACGCCCGGATTTATTCAAGGCTGTGGTTCCTGTTGTAGCGCCTTTGGATATGCTTCGATTTGAAAAGTTTACGGTAGGGCACTGGCATGTGGATGAGTATGGTTCGGTAACAGATAGCCTCGGATTTACTAAGCTGCTCAGTTATTCCCCGTATTTTAATATCAAGGAAGAAGTTAATTATCCATCGATGTTAGTGGTAACATCCGATCATGATGATCGCGTTCCTCCATTTCATTCCTACAAATTTGTTGCACGGTTGCAAAACAGAAGCGCCCAGAAAAATCCGGTTATTCTAAAAGTAGAAAAGAATGAGGGGCATAACGGGGCTTCTACCATTATTACTTCTGTAAAAAAAAAGGCTGATATCTATGGATTTATCATGTATGAATTAATGAAAGGGAAACCCTGAAAAGTATCGAGGAGGTATTCTGTTGAACGGAAGAAAGAATCTGCGTTTTTTTGCTGCAAAAGCAATAAAAAGTCGTATTTTTGAACCCTCGGATTCCTGTCTTTTCAGCCTAAAAACCACATGGTTTTTTAGAATGGAGTATGTGTGGGATATCCGCCAGGGTTTCCCTGTGCAAGGCTGTTTCTCAAGAATACCAACATGAAAATAAAATCATTGATAATGAAATCAAATACGTTCATCTCACTTAGGGTTTGTCTTGTCATGCCTGCTATTTCAATTCTTATTGCTTTGTTTGTGTTTTTAGTTACCCCTCCTCTGAATGCCCAGCTCAAACAAGATAACCCTGGTCAGGTAAAATTGCCTAATGGCTGGAGCCTGAGTCCTTCCGGGAAGCAGATTCCTGTAGGTGACCTGCCACTTAATATTGCTGTGAGCCCCGATCAAAAATATGCAGCAGTTACCAATAACGGTGAAAGCGAACAATCCATTCAACTTATCGACCTGCAAGAACAGAAACTGGTCGATACCTATGTCATAGGTAAATCGTGGCTAGGACTGGTATTTGGCGATAAGGGCAAAAGTCTCTATGCGTCAGGGGGGAATGATAACTTTATTGTCCGTTTCAAGGTAATGGATAACAAACTCATTTGTACCGACACATTTAAACTTGGTGTTCCGATGAAACAAAAAATCTCGGTTGCCGGGATTGCCCTTGATGAATCTGCAAAAAGGATCTATGCCGTTACAAAGGAAAATAATTCAATCTATATCATTGACCTGGTTACAAAAAAGATTTTAAAGAAGATGTCATTGGGTGGAGAGGGATATACCTGCATGCTGGCACCTGATAAAAAACATCTTTATTGCAGCTGCTGGGGTTGTGACAAGATTGTATGCATAAATACCAAAACGATGGAAATTGAAGGAACAATCCCTGTCGGGGATAACCCGAACGATATAGCCATTGATAGGAAAGGAAAAAGGCTTTATGTGGCTAATTCGAATGACAATTCAGTTTCGGTGATTGACCTGAAGATGGGAAAAGTCATTGAAACTTTAAATGCAGCACTCTACCCGACTACCTTGCCCGGCTCAACAACAAATAGTGTGGCGCTTAGTCGGGATGACCGTACGCTTTATATTTCAAATGCTGATAATAATTGCCTTGCCGTATTTGATGTTACAAAACCCGGACAAAGCATTAGCCTTGGGTTTATTCCTACAGGCTGGTATCCGAGTTGTGTAAGGATAGCCGGTGAACAGATACTGGTAAGTAATGGCAAGGGGCTTTCATCATTCTCAAATCCCAAAGGACCCAATCCATCTGTAGTAACCCAAAAGGTGAAATATCAGAATGGTATTAAGGAAAAAACAGAGGAAGTGCAATATATTGCCGGACTCTTTAAAGGTACGTTAAGCCTGATTCCAATGCCCACCAAGGTAAAGCTTACCGAGTGGACAAAACAAGTCTATGCAAATACGCCTTTCAAAAAAGAAAATGAAACGCAATCAACAGGGATGAAGGGTAATCCGATTCCATCAGTGGTAGGAGGAGCTTCACCGATACATTATGTTTTTTACATTATCAAGGAGAACCGGACGTACGACCAGGTATTAGGCGATATGCCACAAGGAAACGGTGATACAACACTTGTCCTTTTTGGAAAGAAATATACACCGAACCAACATGCCATTGCTTCACAATTTGTTTTGCTGGATAATTTCTACAATGATGCAGAGGTAAGTGCGGATGGACATAACTGGAGTCTGGGAGCCTATGCCACGGATTATCTTGAAAAAACATGGCCGACACTTTATGGCAGCAGGGGTGGACGTTATGATGCGGAAGGGAACCGGGAAATAGCCAATAACAAAAACGGCTTTATCTGGGATAACTGTAAAAGGCAGGGCGTGACTTACAGGACCTATGGTGAATTTGCCGATAATTACAAGGCCAACATACCGGTATTAAAGAACCATTTGTGCCGGTATTATACCGGATGGGACCAGAAGGTCATGGATACGACCCGCTTCAGACAATGGAAGCAGGATTTTGATTCGTTATTAGCCATTCACCGGGTGCCGCAAATGAATACCCTTCGTTTTATGAATGACCATACTGAAGGAGTAAAAATAGGTCGTCCTACACCTTTTGCAGAAGTAGCAGACAATGACCTGGCAGTTGGATTATTTGTCGAATACCTGAGCAAGAGTCCGATCTGGAAAGAAAGTGCCGTATTTATTGTGGAGGATGATTCTCAAAACGGACCGGACCACGTGGATGCACACCGCAGTACGACCTACGTTGCAGGCGGCTTTGTAAAACAATCTTTTGTCGATCATACGCCTTATTCTACCTCTTCCGTATTGAGGACCATAGAATTAATACTGGGTCTTCCCCCAATGACGCAGTATGATGCAGCTGCAGAACCTTTATGGCGTTGTTTTGATGCTACGGGCATACATCCGCCGTTTGTATCAATTCCGGCACAAACCGACTTGTTCGAAAAGAGTATGGCATATAATAAATGGCAAAAGAAAAGTGAGTCATTCAACTTTAGCAAGGAAGATCTTGTGAATGAACAGGAACTGAATGAAGTTTTATGGGTTGCATGCCGTGGAACAGCAAGGCCTTGTCCGGCTCCTGTACATGCAGCCTTTGTCATGGTCAACGAAAAAGATGATTAATCCTGTTCAATAAAGGTACTTTTTTTGTAAAACGAAATCACACCAGATAAACATTTGGTAAAAGTAAAAAAATACTTGTCAATTTATCGGTTGCAAGGAAGGTTGGATAGCATTAATTTTGCATTAAAAAAGATATGCTGACGAATGAAATTATGTATAAAGCCCTTATTGAAAAGGACGTAACTTTTGAGGGCACTTTTATTGCTGCTGTAAAGACTACCGGTATATTTTGCCGGCCTACCTGTACGGCCAGGAAACCAAAAGCAGAAAATGTAGAGTTCTTCAACTCTACAAAAGAAGCTATTTTGAGTGGATACAGGCCTTGTAAGGTCTGTAATCCATTGGAAAAGATTGGTGAGACCCCTGATTATATCAAAGAGCTTTTGAGCGAACTGAATGCCGATCCATCGATTAAATTTAAAGATTGGAATCTGGTACAAAAAGGCATTGAGCCAAGTAAACTCAGGAGATGGTTCCTGAAGAATCATGGCATTACCTTTCATGCTTACCAACGGATGTTCAGGATTAATTCAGCATTCAGAAAGATTCAAAACGGAGAGTCGGTTACCTCAGTTGCTTTTGATGCGGGGTATGAATCTCTCAGTGGGTTTACCGATTCATTTAAATCCGTGTTTGGAGTTTCACCCACAAACAGCAAAAATAAGCAGCTGATCAATATTGCCCGCCTGGAAACTCCCCTGGGTACTATGTATGCATGTGCCGTTGAACAGGGCATCTGTCTGCTGGAATTTACAGACAGAAAAATGCTGGAGACTGAGTTTAAAACACTGGCAAAAAGGCTGAATGCAAATATTATCCAGGGGGCGAATATGCATTTTGATGTATTGAAACAACAACTTGAGGAGTATTTTGAGGGGCAGCGAAAAGAATTTACCGTACCTTTGTTCAGTCCCGGGACTGATTTCCAACTTAAGGTATGGACTGCATTGCAAACGATTCCCTATGGAGCAACCGCTTCGTATAAACAACAGGCCGCTGCAATCAATATGCCTGAAGCAATCAGGGCTGTGGCGAATGCCAATGGCATGAATAAAATATCCATCCTAATTCCCTGTCACCGGGTGATCGGAGAAGATGGAAGCCTGACAGGATATGGCGGAGGACTATGGAGAAAGCAATGGTTGCTTGACCTGGAAAAAAAGAATAGCGGAATGGAATAAAATAAAGCATTCTAAGAAATAGATCCGAACCGGTATATAACGTGCTGTTATATACCGCTACGAACAACAGGTTACCCTTTTCCGGAAGAATCCGGGAGAGGGTTTACGTGTGTTCTCTTCTTTTAGAAGAATGAATGCAACAGGCTTTATTCCAGGGCTTTTAAACGAAGGAGTCTTCTGAAACTAAAAAGAGAGAAGACTGACATTTTAAGATGCAAAGCATAAAGAATTAATTTAAAATATGATGAATAAAAAGTTACGACTTATTGGTACTATTCTGCTGGTAGTGCTGGTTATAGCCTCATGCTCGAAAAAGGCAAATGAATCCAATGTGGTTAAGTTGTACCCTGTCAGAAGCGGGGCATCTTTCAGTTATATCGATTCAACCGGCAAAACAATCATATCCCCGCAATTTAAGGAAGCAACTGTTTTTAGAGATGGGCTGGCACTTGTACAGGTGTTTGGAGCTAAACCAATGTGGGGATTTATAAAGGAAGATGGGAGTTTCTCTATTAAAGCTACTCTTAAAGAAGCAACTGTTTTTCGTGAAGATATGGCCTGGGTAGTTTCTGAAAACGGTGCTCCGAAAGCAATCAATCTTGCCGGTGATTCCCTCTTTACCCTGAAACAGGCAAAAACAGTCAGGGTTTTTCATGAAGGGCTTGCGGCTTTTAGTATCAGTGTCGACACCATTCATGTGATATGGGGATTTGTAGATAAGAAAGGGATAGTAAAGATTCAACCTCAATTTCAGAACGTGAGGGATTTTAGTGATGGACATTGTGCTGTTTGCAACAGTGCCGGAGAATGGGGATATGTTGATACGGAAGGGAAGGTTGCCATTGGCAATCAGTTTACTAATGCCAACGATTTTATACATGGCAGGGCAATCGTACAGTCGGGAAAAGAATGGGGAGTTATTGATGTTAATGGTAAATTTAGTATCAATCCGAGGTTTACAGAAATGAAAGCTGACCGGGATCAGTATATCATCAAGCAGAATAGCAAATGGGGATGGTGCAGCCATTCCGGGAGTATTGATATTGAGCCGGGATTTAATGATGCAGCTCCTTTCAATGGCAATGAACTGGCACCTGTTAAAGTCGGGGACAAATACGGATTTATCAGCAAGAAAGGGAAACTGGTGATTGAAGCGCAGTTTGATTCTGTCATGCCCTTTAATGGTGGAATAGCCTGGGTAATGAGCCATGGGAAAGGTGGTTTTATTGATAAAAATGCCAAATATATTATTCAGTCTCAATATGAAGAAATTTCTAAAGATGTAAAAGCTTATCTGCTGAGTGGATCGTCGGCATATGAAAGTGTAAATACGGACTACTTCGACAGGGATACCATCATTTCCTGGCTTAAAAGGGATATTACTGAAAAAACGGTAGCCGGAATGGATTTCAGTACTCCAATGTCAGTTATCTATAGAAAATATAAAAAGACAGAGCTTGATTTTATTAAAAATGCGTCGGAACATAAGATTATTTCTGCTGAAAGAATATCAAACGATGCAACCCTTGACTTTTTTATCCTGGGAACACCATGGACTGAGACATACAAAGGAAACCTTGGGTTTAGTTACTCCATGAAACCAAACTACAGGCACACAGGATTTACATACAGGATTAATCTAACGGCAAAAGGTCTTGGGAAAGAGGATGTAATACTAAAAATGCTTGAAACAGCACTGAATGGTTATACCCGGGATGAAAAACATTCGAATGCGAATGTGCTGATACTCCAGAGTAAGTTCCAACTGATTGTAGGTCTAAAACAGCTTGGAATGATTATCCTGGCTGTCTATCCGTTGACTCCGGAAAACCTGCAGATGGTGGATGAAAACTATGGGGATGGTATGGCTAATGACTCAATAACTGTTGCCTCTGATTCTTTAAGATCGAAATAATCACACGGTGACGTTTTCGTTGTCTCTAATGAGAAAATAAAACTTAACCCGACAAGCGATAAATTCCACTTGTTTGTAGGGAAAATGGCCCTAAACACCAACCCAAATACAGTTATTTCTGATTTTCCTTTCTTTTTTGTATATTTGCACTTTATACTAAAATGCACTAAAACTGTAAAATATACCCATGTTATTTTCCGAAATTATTGGTCAACAGGAAATTAAAAAGCGATTTATTCGTACGGTAACCGAACAACGGATACCGCATGCCCAATTGCTACGTGGACCTGAAGGTATCGGAAAGTTAGGGTTGGCAATAGCTTATGCCCAGTATATCTGTTGTGAAAACAGAACCCAGACTGATTCTTGCGGTGTTTGTGCTTCGTGTGTGAAATACAGGAAACTGGCACACCCTGATTTGCACTTTGTATTTCCTGTTATAAAACCATCCGGTAGAACAAGTGTGGTCTGCGATGATTTTATCACAGAATTTCGGGCTATGGTGCTGAACAACCTGTATTTTAGCGTTAATGACTGGTATGCTAAAATATCGGGGGATGCCAAGCAAGGGATGATTTACGGCAACGAAAGTGAAGAAATCATTCGAAAGTTGAGTTTGAAGACCTATGAGTCGGAGTACAAGGTGATGATTATCTGGTTGCCTGAGAAGATGAATATTACATGCTCCAATAAACTCTTGAAGATACTGGAAGAACCACCTGAAAAGACGGTTTTCTTGCTGGTCTCGAATGAACCTGACCAAATGATAACAACCATACTTTCCCGCACCCAGCATATCCATATTCCACGGTTAAGTGAAAATGAAATTGTGAAGGCATTGCTAAGCAATGATGAGTTGGAAGTAGAGGAGGATGATGCAGATTATGCAGCCCACATTGCCAGTGGGAGTTATTTGAATGCACTGGCCGTGTTGAATGAAGGAGATGAAAATAAGATGAATTTTGAGCGGTTCATTATGATTATGCGTCTTGCCTGGCAGGTCGGGAATAAAAAGGATCATGCATCGCTTAAGACATTAAAGAAGTGGTCGGACGATATGGCTGCTGCAACTATGGGGCGTGAACGCCAAAAGAACTTCCTGATCTATGCCCAGCGCATGACCCGCGAAAACTTTATTCGTAACCTGCAGCAACCGGAACTAAACTACTTAACAACATTGGAAGCAGATTTCTCACAACGTTTTTCTCCTTTCATTAATGAACGGAATGTAGAAGATATCATGACTGAATTTGCTTTGGCAGAAAGGCATGTTGAACAAAACGTCAATGCCAAGATGGTTTTCTTTGACCTGACATTGAAGATTATCATGTTGTTGAAACGATAAGGTGACTGGCTAATTGGGTTGTGAATAATATGGATTTGTACTATAGATTACCAGGTTAATATCAAAAGCTATTATCATAATGTGCTATCGCGAAGCTGATATCAGGAAGTACTAACGCGAAGTTAATATCATAAAGTAAATATCACAACGTAAGAATATATGGATTATAAACTAGATACCGGCGGATGCCGAATGAATAAAAGAGGTTGTAAAGGCAACTCTTCCCACAAACTAAGCACATTCGACTGGATGTGTGACTTGCCTGAGACGCAGGTTGATACTGATTTTGTAGAAGTTCAGTTTAAAAATACCCGTAAAGGCTATTTTTTGAACAGTACCAAGATTCCATTGGAAAAAGGGGATATTGTTGCTGTGGAATCATCGCCCGGCCATGATATTGGTGATGTGACATTAGTCGGAAGACTTGTGTTGCTGCAAATGAAAAAGTACAATGTGCATCCTGATAAGATTGAGGTCAGGCGCGTCTATCGCAAAGCAAAAGAAACTGATTTAGAAAAGTACCAGGAGGCTAAAGGGAAAGAACAAGGTACTATGATTAAAGCCCGTCAGATTGCTGAGAGTTTAAAACTCAACATGAAAATCGGGGATGTTGAATATCAGGGTGATGGAAACAAAGCGATATTTTATTATATCGCTGATGAACGTGTCGATTTCAGGCAGTTGATCAAGGTTTTTGCTGAAACATTCCGTGTGCGCATAGAAATGAAACAAATCGGAGCACGTCAGGAAGCAGGACGTATCGGTGGTATCGGCCCATGTGGTCGTGAACTGTGTTGTTCAGGGTGGATGACTAATTTCAATTCCGTATCCACCAGTGCAGCCCGTTATCAGGATATCTCGCTGAATCCACAGAAACTTGCAGGACAATGTGCCAAACTGAAGTGTTGTATGAATTATGAACTGGATTCATACATGGATGCTATTAAGAATTTCCCATCCAAAGAGATTCAACTTGAAACACTGGATAATACCTATTATCATTTTAAAACGGATGTTTTCAAAGGGATCATGTCGTATTCTACTTCCCAGAACTTTGGTGCTAATATAGTGGCAATTACATCCCGTCGTGCCAAAGAGATTATTGCATTAAACAAAAAAGGTATCAAACCGGATATGCTCGATGATCATTCCGATGATGAAGTAACCCCTGTTGCCATAGACTATGAAAATGGAGTAGGTCAGGATAGTTTAACCCGATTCGACACAACTAAGAAACGTCAGGGTGGTAAGTCGAATAAACGGCCAAATAACCGTCCTCCACAACTAGCCAAACCTGAATCTGCTGAAAATAAGAATAGTGCTCCCAGATTTCAAAAACCAATAAAGAAAAATGACACCAATGTCAACAAGAGTAATGAATAGGATTTTTTTTGTCATCTTTATTTCAATTATGGCGGTTGCCTGTACGAGTAATGATGTGTATTTCCAATATAACCCTGTTGCTTTAAAAGGATGGAGCAAGGATAGTCTGTATGGCTTTGATATTCCGATCACGGATACCACCGCTGTATATAATGTATATGTAAATGTACGTAACAGGGGTGAATATCCGTATCAGAACCTCTGGCTTTTCCTAAGTAAAACCACGCCGGATAAAATTATGTCAAAAGATTCCATTGAGTGTTATTTGGCCGATCAAAGAGGTAAATGGCTTGGTTCGGGACTGGGGTCTATCATGGAAATGCCTGTTTTGTATCAACAAAATGTTCGATTTAAAACCAAGGGTACCTATCATTATAAGATTGTGCATGGCATGAGGGATAGTGTCTTGGCCGGGATTAATGATATTGGAATGCGGGTGGAGAAAGTAGGTAGAAAATAGTAGGTAGAAAGTAGTTGTCGGTCTGATTGAAAATAGATTGATAGTAATACCTGTTATACGACAAATAGTAAATAGTCAATAAATAAATAGTAAATAAGAATAGTGGGTAAGAATAAATTGGCGAAGTTTGCCGATATGGAAGAATTTCCACATGTATTTCAGGTGTCATCCCATGCTGTACGCGAAGGTGTGACCTTTGACATGAAAGGAAAATGGAATGAATTGTTTTTTAAAAATGATCATCCTATCGTGTTGGAACTTGGTTGTGGAAAAGGAGAATACACAGTAGGCCTGGGTGAGCTTTATCCGGAGAAAAACTTTGTAGGTGTCGATATAAAAGGTGCACGGTTGTGGACAGGTGCCAAGGATTCATTTGAGAAATCAATGAAGAATGTTGCCTTTTTACGTACGAATATTGAAATGATTCATTATTTTTTTGCCGAGAATGAAGTCAGTGAAATCTGGTTGACTTTTCCTGATCCTCAGATGAAGAAGGTGACCAAGCGATTGACAGCTACTAATTTTATGAAATCCTACCAGCAGTTCCTGAAAGCCGATGGGTTGATGCACTTAAAGACTGACAGCAATTTTATGTTTACCTATACCTGCGAAATGGTAAAGGCCAACCACTATCCGGTGATTTTTTCGAATGATGATTTATATGCTTCCGATTTAAACGATCCGATTCTTGCCATTAAGACATATTATGAGCAACAATGGTTGGATCGTGGACTAACAATTAAATACATTCAGTTCTTATTAGAAAAACGCATGGAGTTTATAGAGCCGGATATGGAGATAGAACACGATGTCTATCGCAGTTTCGGCAGAAGCAAACGTCATAACTTGGATGTATAAGTAAACAAACATTGAATTTTAAAACTTTTCAGACTTCTGACTTGTTACATAACCTTTGTAACTTGTATAAAAACACAATACATTTATGACAATATATCCGCAGTTAGTTCTAGATGCCCTCGTACATGTTCGTTATCCGGGTAATGGTAAAGATATTGTTTCCTCAGGAATGGTTCATGAAGAAATTCACATTGAAGGAAAGAAGATAAGCTTCACCCTGGTCTTTGAAAAAGCAAACGATCCATTCTCTAAGTCAGTGGTTAAAGCTGCCGAGCAAGCCATACTTACCTATATTGGGGAAGATGTGGAGATTAAGGGAAACATTAATATCATTAGTAAAGAAGCGCCAAAGCCTAAGGCAGCACCTGTTTTAGAAAAAGTAAAGAATATAATTGCCGTTTCATCAGGAAAAGGGGGAGTGGGAAAGTCCACTGTTTCATCTAATCTGGCAGTAGCCCTTGGAATGCTTGGCTATAAAGTGGGACTGTTGGATGCAGATATTCATGGCCCTTCTATTCCAAAAATGTTTGGCGTAGAGGATGCCCAGCCAGAAATACTCGATGTAGAAGGAAGGCATACGATTATCCCGATTGAGAAATATGGTATTAAATTATTGTCCATTGGCTTTTTTGTTGACCCGCAAGTTGCGTTGGTATGGCGTGGTCCGGTTGCAAGCAATGCCCTGAAGCAACTTATTACCGATACCGATTGGGGAGAATTAGACTATTTTGTGATGGATTTACCACCGGGTACAGGTGATATTCACTTGACCCTGGTGCAGACAACTGGTATAACAGGAGCTATTGTTGTGTCTACTCCTCAGGAAGTAGCTCTGGCGGATGCCCGTAAAGGGATCAATATGTATATGGGCGAAAAAGTGAATGTACCTGTTCTTGGGCTTGTCGAAAATATGGCTTGGTTTACTCCGGCAGAGCTCCCTGAAAATAAATACTACATATTTGGGAAAGATGGTGGGAAGCGTCTGGCAGAAGAACTGGATATTCCGCTGCTGGGACAAATTCCGTTGGTACAAAGTATACGTGAGTGTGGCGATGCTGGCAGACCTATTGCATTTGATGAAAGCAGCATCATGTCACTGGCATTTAAAGATTTGGCACAAAAAGTTGTTGAACGGGTTGATATCCGGAATTCAACTTTCGGAGCGACAAAGAAGGTGGAAATGGTGAAATGACAGTGATGACTTGATGCATTATTTGCTACAGTAGATCTGCGCCATAGGAAAGAGCTTCTTTTATTGCATTATCCTACAAAAGGATTTTAAGAGATTATGTTATAGTCTCTTAAAATCCTTTTTTGTTTGGCTAATATTAAGCCTATAATTATTAAATTTATAAGGTGTGTTTAAAAAAAATAAAAATATAACATTAAAGTATAATGATAAAACAGTGAAAAATAAAATAATTTGTTACCTTTGTTCCAAATCTTATGTGACATAGAATGTCTATTGTTTGTGTCATAAAAAGTGTAAGTTTCGTTCTATGTCGATTTATACTCTTTCCACTTACGTGAAAAGACTAATGTTTATAGTCTTTTTGTTTTTTTTTATTCCAAAAGCTAACTCTGAAAATAAAGGGTTTTCCAGATGGTCATTATCACTGGAATATGGATATAATAATTTTCTTGGAGATGTAAATGTTGACTTAACGAAGCTCAGTCCACCTTCTGTATTGCAAACCACACACGGGGCTAATATTGAATATGCCCTTACTCCTGTCTGGGGATTATCCTTTGATTATTACTATTTTCCACTTAGAGCGAAAACTAATTCCCCGGCAGTCCAGATGAGTACCAATCTGCACAATTCGGATTTAAATGCAACAATCAATTTTACAAGGCTCATTTTCCCTCAATCAAAGTCGAAATTATATTTTACGGGAGCTATTGGTGTAGGATATGCGTTCTATACTTTTAATGTATTGCCAACTTCCACGGTGGGTCTTGGTTCTAACAGCAGCACTGCGGTATCCATTCCGGTTATCTTTACGCTGGAATATAATTTTTCCAAACCCATTTCCATGGGTGTAAATATGCACTACCGGGCTTATAACAAAGACGACCTGGAAGGTGTTAAGGTGTTAAACTATAAGGGTGTTACCAATGATTTTATCGCTGCAGGAACATTTTTTCTACGCTATAAATTTCATTCAGTCTCAAAAGATCATCTGAGGAATATCCAGATGAACAGGTATGCTCCTGATGAAGCATTGGTGTTGGCCAGGTTAAATGCCGATAGAATAAATAAATTAGACACCGCGCAGAATAAAATGAACTCAGGAATTAATAGGCTGAGCTCAGGCATAAACAGGCTGGATACAGCACTTGCCAGATTGGAAAATAAAGTTGATTATCATATCAGCCGCCTGGATTCGTTGTACGTGATCTTGTCGAATGATGGGCCTGATACCGATGATGACGGTGTCCCTGATGTGCGGGATTTAGAACCCAATACCCCTCCGAATACTCCTGTTGATTTCTGGGGCAAGACGTTAAAGATTCCTGTAAGTTTTTCAGTGAATGTGAACTCTTCGAATCATGTGAACACTGTTGGTTCCATGAATTATGTGAACTCAACAAACTATGCTAACAGTGCAGAAGACATACCGGCTGTCTATTTTGATTTCGACAGGTTTACCCTGGATGATAATGCGCTGGTCGAAATAAGTAAGATTGCCTCTAAGATGAAGAAAGACCCGGGACTTATTGTCGAAGTACGGGGGTATTGTGATTATTCAGGGAAAAACCCATACAACCAGCAATTGAGTCAGCGACGTTCGGATAGGGTGAAAGCAGAATTAGTAAATGTGTGGAAAATACCTGCCGATCATATTGTGGCGAATGGGAAAGGGAAAGTGATTGAACCCCGTCAGAATTACCGGCCAAACCGGAGATGTGAATTCTTTTTTGGCAAACTCTGAAAGTACATAATTGAAACAAAACTGAAGCCTGCATATATGCAGGCTTTCTTGTTTTTTAAGAAGGAATCATCTTTTGAAAGAATGATATTTAAAAAATGATTATCTTTACGATAATTTAATAAGGGAAATACTTATCGGTTGTAAACAGCTGATTCCCTTTTTTGTTAACTGAAAAAAAGACCGAATGAGACCAACTATTATTGATTTGTTGAATAAAAGTGTGGATGAATATGCTCAGAATCCATTTCTTTGGGAGAAGACAACTACAGACTTTTTGCCAACTACTTATCTTGAAACCAAAAACCAATCCCATGTACTGGCTGCCGGATTGATTCAGTTAGGAGTAAATGCCGGCGATAAAGTGGCTTTACTTTCCGAAGGAAGGAATGCCTGGATTATTGGCGAACTGGGTGTCCTTCATGCAGGGGCTATCAATGTTCCGTTATCTATAAAATTAGAGGAAAGCAACGATTTAATTTTCAGGATCATTCATTCTGAAAGCAATTATATCCTGGTCTCAGGTGGTCAGCTCAAAAAGATACGGGCAATAGTCGGATCTCTCCCCCAGGTCAAGAAAATCATCATTTTTGATGACCAACCAACCTATGAGCCGAAAGAAATAGCGTTAAGCCAGATCCTGGTTAACGGAGCAGTCCTTTTGAAAGAACATCCGGATGCTGTTGAAACACGCGCTCGTGCCATTAAGCCCGATGATCTGGCAAATATCAGCTACACTTCAGGAACCACCGCCGATCCAAAGGGTATTATGCTTACACACCGGAACTATACGGCAAATGTGGAGCAGGCCCTTTCCCTAATGACTATTCCAACCACCTATAAGACTCTTATCATTTTACCCCTTGATCATTGTTTTGCCCATGTGGCTGGATTCTATAGTTTTATGGCTTCTGGTGCAAGTGTAGGAACGGTTCAAACCGGTAAATCCGGTATTGAAACGCTGAAGAATATTCCCATCAATATTAAGGAATTACAACCGGATTTATTGTTAAGTGTTCCTGCACTGGCTAAAAATTTCCGCAAGAGCATCGAGAGTAATATCCGTACCCAGGGTCCTGTGGTGAGCTGGTTGTTTAATGCCGCCATCAAGGCTGCTTATTCGTATAATAAAGAAGGATATAACAGGGGTAAGGGGTTGCAGTTTTTCAAAAAGCCGCTTTTGCTTTTATATGATAAAATCCTCTTTTCAAAAATAAGGGAAGCTTTTGGCGGAAAACTTGAATTCTTTATCGGAGGTGGTGCGCTGCTGGATATCGATTTGCAACGTTTCTTTTATGCGGTTGGTATTCCCATGTTCCAGGGATATGGCTTATCGGAAGCAACGCCCATTATTTCATCAAACGGGTTGAAGAATCATAAGCTGGGTTCCTCGGGGTACCTGGTTAAAAATATGGAACTGAAGATTTGTGATTCTGATGGAAAAGCATTGCCAACCTTTCAGAAGGGTGAGATTGTGATTAAAGGGGAAAATGTGATGGCCGGATACTACAAGAATGAGAAAGCAACTGCCGAAACCATTATCGATGGGTGGTTGCATACCGGTGATCTTGGATACATGGACTCAGATGGATTCCTTTACGTAGTAGGACGATTCAAAAGCCTCCTTATCTCAAGTGATGGAGAAAAGTACAGCCCTGAAGGTATTGAAGAATCGCTGGCCGATAATTCGAGGTACATTGAACAGGTTGTGCTGTATAATAATCAGAACCCTTACACCGCTGCGCTGATTGTCCCTAACAAGGAGGCGTTAAAACGATATGTGCAGGGTAAGAGGCCACAGGTGGATTGGAGTGCTGTAGAGGCAAAGGGAATAGCCCTGGAAAAACTCCAGTCTGAAATAAACGAATACAGGAAAGGTGGAAAATATGAGGGGCTTTTCCCTGAACGTTGGCTGCCTGCTGCAGTAGCTGTGATTGGCGAACCGTTTACCGAACAGAACGGATTGGTGAACAGTACCATGAAAATAATGCGCGGAAAGGTGGAAGAGCGTTATGCTGCCCGAATTGAAGATCTTTATGTGTCAGGAGCTAAAAGTATTGTGAATAAGGAAAATATAGAAGCACTTTAGCTTTTTAAGTCTTTTATAAAAAAAACAAAGTCATTTCAATTGTGAATGACTTTGTTTTTTTTATAAAATAGTTGTAATCAACCGGCTGATCTTTTCCAGATAGTGAACATCTGTTTCATTCAACACATCGTACCGTTCGCTGTCAACGTCTAATACCCCGACTACCTGCTGCCGGTTGTCAAAGATGGGTACCACTATTTCAGCCACCGAACTGCCGCTGCAGGCAATATGTCCCTTGAATGCATTTACATCGGGTACCAACTGGCTCTTACTCTCTTTCCAGGCACTCCCGCATACCCCCTTGCCAAATTTTATCCGGGTACAGGCTATCGGCCCCTGAAATGGTGCAAGTACAAGCTCAAGGTCCTTTACCCAATAAAAACCTACCCACCACCATCCAAAGGTATCGTGCAGTGCGGCGGATAAATTGGCCAGGTTGGCTGTTAAATCCGTCTCGCCTTCTATCAGGGCTGCAAGCTGGGGGATCAGCGATTCATATATTTCTTTTTTACCGGCACCTGTGGCAATGAACAATTCTTCAGACATCGTGTTTTCTTATTTTTATGCAAATGTAATATTTTATCAGATACTATTCAATAAAATGCATCCCGAATCTTTCATTCAGGTTTATTCGGCTCCCCAATTCATATTTGATATATGGGATGATCAAAAAAACCGGTGGAATTTTGTTAATTGAGAAAAAATACTTTCCTTTGTAACTTTATTAACATATTCGGTTTCATTTATTTCCAAATAGACAATCCTCTAAACAATTAAGTTATGAAAAAAAGTCTCTTCAGATTGATTCCTTTCTGTTTGATGCTGGTGTTAGCGCTGCATGCAGGTGCTCAGCAGGTTCAACCATTGCCGGTGGATCCAAAAGTGCGTTATGGAAAGCTGGATAACGGCCTGACGTATTATATCAGGGCCAATAAAGAGCCAAAGCAACGGGCCGATTTTTATATTGCCCAAAATGTGGGTGCTATCCTTGAAAATGATAATCAAAACGGATTAGCCCACTTCCTGGAGCATATGGCTTTTAATGGTACTAAAAATTTCCCGGGTAAAGGGATTATCAATTACCTTGAAAATATCGGGGTTAAATTTGGAGCCGACATCAATGCCCATACCGCCCTGGATGAAACCGTTTACAACCTTTCGGATGTTCCCACTATCCGCGACGGAATTGTAGACAGCGCCTTGCTTGTTTTGCACGACTGGTCCAGTTTTATTTCCCTGGAAGATACGGAGATTGATGCCGAACGTGGTGTAATCCGGGAAGAATGGCGTACCGGTGCAGGGGCTGACCGCCGTATGTGGAAGGAGTCCAATAAACTGAAATATCCCGGTTCGCAATATGCTAAACGCGATGTAATCGGCGATACGGCTATCATCAATAACTTTGATCATAACACCATCCGCGAATTCTATAAAAAATGGTATCGTCCCGACCTGCAGGCAATCCTGATTGTCGGGGATGTGGATGTGGATAAAGTGGAAGCGAAGATTAAGTCCATGTTTACCGATATCCCTAAAAAAGAAAACGAGGCACCTCGTATAATTTATCCGATAGCTGACAATCAAAAACCGATTGTGTCGGTCGTAAAAGATAAAGAAGCCCGCATGACACGGATCGAACTTGAATACAAACACGATAAGCTGCCTGATGCCGTGAAATTATCGATGAACGGATATGCCCTGAATACCATAAATGGTTTGATTTCAACCATGATCGGCAACCGGTTCGAAGAAATAACCCAACAGGCTGATGCTCCTTTTGTAGCCGGTTATTCCGCTTACGGTGAGTTGGTTAAGTCGGAAGATGCTTTCCGGTTGCTGGTTATCCCGAAGGAAGGACAGGAGTTAAACGGTCTGAATGCCATCCTGCTGGAAGGAGAAAAAATCAAACGCTTCGGATTTACGAACTCCGAACTGGACCGTGCAAAGACGGATTTCCTGAAGAATGTGGAAAAAGCATACAACGAAAGGGATAATCAAAAAAACAATAATTTAATCGAAGAATACGTTCGTAACTTCCTGAACCAGGAACCGATCCCGGGCATAGAATGGGAATACAAGACTTTGCAGGGTATGTTGCCACAGCTGAAGCTGGACATGGTGAATCAGGTAGCTAAATCGTATGTCACCGATACAAATATGATTGTATCGATTATGGCACCCGATAAAGAAGCGGTGAAAATTCCTTCCGAAGAACAGATCCGGCTTGCCATTGAGAAAGCAAAGAAAGCTGAACTGACAGCTAAAGCCGAAGAAAAATCGAATAAACCATTGATCAAAATCGTTCCTAAGGCCGGCAAAATAAGCAAAACATCCCAGAACAAATCCCTGGGTACAACAGAATGGACGTTGAGTAACGGGGTGAAAGTAGTCTTTAAACCGACTACCTTTAAGAAAGATGAAATCCTTCTGACTGCATTTAGTGAAGGCGGACTGTCGAAAGTAGCCAATACCGCTGACCTGCCTTCAGGAACTCTGGCAGCTGTAATTGTCGCCAATAATGGGCTGGGTGACTATAACCAGATTGAATTGAACAAAATCCTGACCGGCAAAATTGCCAACGTAACACCTCAGATTGGTGGATATGATGAAGGTTTTACAGGCAATTCATCCGTTTCCGACTTTGAAACAATGTTACAGCTGGTATATCTTAACTTCACTGCACCCCGTAAGGATGACAATGCGTATAAAGCCTTGATAAATGCTTATCGTGCCAGCCTGGGCAACATAGTCAGTGATCCGCGTAAGGCCTTCTCAGACTCCGTGAACATAATGTTGACCAATCACAATGCACGGACGGTGCTCATGGGCTTAAAAACGCTTGAACTGATTGATCAGGATAAAGCCATGGCTATCTTCAAAGACCGTTTTGCTATGCCGGCTGATTTCACTTTTATTTTTACCGGGAACATTGATCCTGCCAACGAAGGTATAAAAAATGCCATCTGCACCTATTTAGGCGGATTGAAATCAAAGATGGACAAGGAAACCTTCACCGATAATAATGTCCGCAAGCCAAAGGGCAAAGTGGGCAATACGTTCCAGAAGGAGATGAAAATTAAAAAAGCTTCAAACTTTGTCCTGTACAGTGCCCCAATGGTTTATAATGTGAACAACCGCACGGCAGTGACAGCTATCGGGAGTATCCTGAATATACGGTATCTGGAAAGCATCCGTGAAAAAGAAGGAGGATCATATGGTGTCGGAGTCCGTGGAAGCTTGTCGAACAGACCTGTTGAGGAAGCTACCCTGTTGATGCAGTTCGATACCGACCCGTTGAAACAGGCAAAACTGATCTCCATCATCTATTCCGAAGTGAACGAAATAGTGGCAAAGGGTCCACGTCCGGATGATTTGATGAAGGTAAAAGAAAATATGTTGAAAAAGTATACCGAAGACCTGGCCGAAAACGCCTGGTGGCAAAGTGCCGTTGAACGTTATTACCAGGATAAGCTGAACCTGGTGGACGACTATAAGGCATCAGTGGAAGCTCTTACCCCTGAACTGATCCAATCTACCCTGAAGAATATTGTTTCTGCAGGCAATGTGTTGGAAGTAGTCATGAAACCCGCTGAGTAAGCATTCACATAGCATAAGCACAGGGCTGTCTCTACGTGAGGCAGCCTTTTTTTTATGCCCTTTCGTGCAAACCATATCCCCAATCATTCATGCCCTGTAACTTTTTGCAAAGAAATGCCAGTTCTCTTATCTTGTCATGCTGCTGAATCTTTCCCGGCATGTCTATTCCTTTCTTTTTTTTATTAAAAAAGGATGGTTTCAGGTATTCATTTCGTCATGCTTGATAGGGGGTTGCCATGGGGTTGCCTTAGGGTTGGGAGGGGTAACCCCCCTCGAAAGGCCCTCGGAAGGCCCTCGGAACCCCCTCGGAAGGATCAATAGATGTACCGTGGTTCGTAGTGCAGTGAGGGGAGGGTAAAGTTAAAAAAAAGAGTGCCGTAGTGTTCCTAAAAGTGTTGGTTGTGAATGTATTGCAGGCATTCCAAACAGAAAATGGCAATATGAAATATTGATAAAAAAAATGATCGTTCTGTGATTCTTAGAAAATTAAATAAGCATTGAATATATTTTAAGTTACGAGTCAGAAGAGAATACGAAGACCGATGTTTTGATAAAGCGTAGCTATCTATTCGTAATAAGAGGCAAGAAATGTGGATAGCACTTGCCTTTTGGGAAACATGCTGCTTGATAGCTTGTTATTTAGATGGATACCCGATTTTTGGAGAGTGTCCATGTTTCGGAAAACACTGTGTCAAGAGGGGTTTTTATTTTTTTTTGATACCGACATATTAATTTACTATATCTTTGTACCCAATATTTATGAATTTTGAAAATATGCTTTTACAACAAGACCGTTCTGAAATTATTGCATTGATAAAACTTGAGGTCATACCTACCATCGGTTGTACAGAGCCTGTTGCTGTGGCACTAGCAGTAGCAAAGGTGAAAGAAGTTTTAGGGGATGTCCCTGATAAAATTGAGGTTTATCTGAGTACCAACATGTTGAAAAATGCCATGGGAGTGGGAATTCCCGGTACCGGTATGGTTGGGCTGCCGATTGCTATTGCATTGGGTGCACTTATCGGGAAATCGGAATATGGGCTCGAAGTACTCAAAGATTTTACCCCGGAAGCGTTGGATGAGGGGCGGAAAATGATTGACGATAAAGCGATCATTGTGTATCTGAAAGAAAAGATCAATGAGAAACTGTATATTGAAGTGAATGCAAAAAAGGGGGATGACAGGGCACGGGTTGTTATTACCCGCGATCATACCCGTTTTTCATATATTGAGAGAAATGGAACGGTTTTGCTGCACCTGGATGATAAACCAACTGGCGGTACCTCCAACGAAAAGGAAGTAGAGTTATCTTTTAAGATAGTCTGTGACCTGGCCCTTGAAAGTCCTGTGGAAGAATTGCGGTTTATCCTGCAAACGGCAGTAATGAACAAAGCCGCTTCCAATGAATCGTTAAAAGGGGATTATGGCCATTGTGTCGCTCAAACTGTTCGTCATGGGAGTCAGCAAAACATTATGGGAGATACGATCTTTACCCGGATGTTATCGGTAACAGCTGCTGCCTGTGATGCACGTATGGCTGGAGCCATGTTTCCGGTAATGAGCAATTCAGGGAGTGGGAACCAGGGTATTGCTGCCACCCTACCGGTGTCGGTGTTTGCCGAAGAAACCGGAAGGTCTGAAGAAGAGTTGATCCGGGCTCTGACATTAAGCCATTTGATGACAATTTATATCAAACAGAGCCTTGGCAAATTGTCGGGCTTGTGTGGCGCAGTAGTAGCTGCTACGGGTTCTGCATGCGGTATTACCTATTTGATGGGCGGTTCTCGCGAACAGATCGCTTTTTCGATTAAAAATATGATTGGTAATATTACCGGAATGATTTGTGATGGAGCAAAACCCAGCTGCGCGCTGAAAGTATCCAATGGTGTTTCCACAGCTACCTTGTCGGCATTGATGGCTGTTGACAATAAGGTGGTTACATCTATGGAAGGCATTACCGATGAGGATGTAGACAAGACCATTCATAATCTGACTAAAATTGGCTCGGAAGCCATGATAGAAACTGATAGGATGGTGTTGGAAATCATGACGACAAAAAATGAATGATAATTAAGCTTTGAATAGTTGA
>Ga0302286_10000984_pt1 | contig 21711 bp, 16 predicted proteins | sample III_Fen_E2_3_FD_198765 | JGI IMG/M metagenome (GOLD analysis project Ga0302286, IMG submission 198765) | Peat permafrost microbial communities from Stordalen Mire near Abisko, Sweden - III_Fen_E2_3 | ecosystem: Environmental > Terrestrial > Soil > Wetlands > Permafrost | place: Sweden: Abisko...
AACTGAGCTATTTTCGCAAAATGTATCTCGCTTTTCTCTCAAAGCGGGTGCAAAGATACGTTTTATTTTTAAATTCCGAAATTTTTACGAGAGAAAAATTACCTGGAACTCAATTCCGGGTGGTTTTTTATTCTATTACCCCGATTTGCGGAGGAAATTAAAACGTAAAAAGGGTTTCCTTGAATATTTCACTTACCGTAGGATGCGGAAATACAACTTCCTGCATTTCAGTCAGGGTCATTTCCTGCTCAATGGCCATGCAGGCACCGTAAATAATCTCGCTGGAAGGGTTTCCGAGCATGTGAACCCCGAGCACCTCGCCGTACTTCTCACCCACGAGCACTTTGCAAAGCCCGTTTCCACCTTCATTTTCTGCCATAAAACGACCAGCAAACGCCATGGGAAGTTTAGCTACCTTAAAGGAAATCCCTTTTGCTTTGGCAGATTCCTCGGTTTCACCCACCGAGGCCACTTCCGGATTAGTGTAGACTACCCCCGGGATGGCATTGTACCGCATGCGATCCTCACGTCCCGAAAGGTTATTCACCACCACTTCCCCCTCGCGCATGGCGGTATGGGCCAGCAAAGAGAAACCGGTCACATCACCCGCTGCATAGACATTGGGTATATTGGTGCGCATCTTCTCATCCGTTTTAATCCCACCGCGATTCAGCTCTACTGACAGGTTCTCCAGTCCAAAACCTTTGGTGACTGCTCGCCTGCCGACACTGACCAGGATTTTCTCGCCTTCTACCGAAGAAGTCTGGCCGTCTTTCTCGAAGATAACCTTATTCCCCTCCACCTTGACTACCTTGGCCAGCAGGTGGAATTCAATACCTTTTTTGGTATAGATGTCCCGCAGCATAGCAGAAAGTTCGAAATCAATGCCTCCCAGTATTTCAGGTAGCATTTCAACAACAGTTACCTTTGAACCTAGGCTGTTGTACAAGCTGGCGAATTCCATCCCGATCACCCCACCTCCGATGATCACCAACGAGGCCGGCAATTCTTTCAGGTCGAGTATTTCACGGTTTGTCAGGATAATGTCACTCATCTGATCCAATCCTGGGATGGGCGGAACAAAGGCTTCTGAACCGGTACAGATTAGCAGGTTGACTGCAATATAGGTTTCGCCGTTGCAGGATACTTCAATGCCTGCAGTGGTTTTTTGCTGGATCATGGCATTGCCACTGACCACCGTAACCTGGTTGGATTTCATTTTCGCCGATACACCAGCCACAAGCTTGCGGACTATTTTATTCTTACGGGCTACGATCTTTCCATAATCAAAACGGATATTGTCGCCATAGATACCGTATTTATCTCCATGGAGGGCGTTCTCATACAGTTTTGCACTGTAAAGCATAGTTTTAGTCGGAATGCATCCTTCGTTCAAACAAACGCCTCCCAGGGCCTTCTTTTCGAACAGAATGACTGAAAGTCCGTTATGTCCTGCCCGTTCTGCAGCTACATACCCGGCCGGACCACTGCCTATAATCATTAAATCGTACATAATCATTTTTTTATAGAATTAAACATGGTAAAAAAGACTAATCACAATAACTGAAACAGAAAGATTGTATTTATGATTCTTGATGAGTTTCATTAAAAATATCGTCAGATAGTTGAAAGTTGTGTCCTTTTTTGATTTTATTAATTTGTCCTACTATGCCTAATGTGGTTTTATTTAATTATCTCCTCAGTAAAGACAAGCAGGATTTTTTATCTAATTATACCCATAACAATTCAGGGTCGAAATTGAGCTGCAAAGTTATTATTAAAATGTATAATTTAATGAATAGGAAAAAATAGTTTTAGCCTCCAGGAAGTAAAACTATCTAAAGAAGTTTGAGGTTTGAAAGGTTTGAAAAGTTCCGTCTTATTGAAGCATTCAGCAATTGGAATATTAACTCACTCACTAAACGGAACGTAGTGACGTCCCGCTTGCGGGATCAACTTAATCAACCAATCAACCAGCAATCACCCCATTCATATCCCATAAATCCTCCCAGCCTTTGGCAGACTCCCACAAGAATACCTGACCTTTGATTAACCTGCAATTTTTATCGATTTTAGATACTGCTTCCATTTCGTCTGCTGTCAACGGACCTTCGGTAACTCCTTTCAGGTTGTTGTACATCTTGTCCGGTTTAACGGAAAAAGGAATAGTGATCTGTCCGCGCTGTACTGCCCATTTCAGACAAACAACAGCAGGATGCACGTTTAACCGCTCGGCAATAGCCACAATGATTGGATCTTCCATATCCACAGTGTCTTCGGGGGTCTTATCCCGTTCTGGACGACCCGGGGAGCCAATGGGGCTATACCCGATAACTTCCACACCATTATCCTTCATGAACTGATACAATTCCGGTTGCTGGAAGTGGGGGTGTATTTCCATTTCGTTTACGACAGGCTTAATGTTGCAATCACGCAAGATCAGTTTCATTTTAGGGATGGTCACATTCGAAGTGCCAATGTTCTTGACTAATCCACTTTGAACCAGGCTTTCCATCTGAGCCCATGTTTTCATGTAATCAGCATGAATGTAAGGCACTGAATTTGGCTGTCGGGCAGTTACATCGCATTTTGGAGCATGAAAATTCGGGAAAGGCCAGTGCACCAGGTACAAATCCAGGTAATCCAACTGCAGGTCGGCTAACGATTGCTTGCAGGATTCGACCACTTGTTTGTGTTTGTCATTCCATACTTTGGAAGTAATCCAGAGCTCCTCGCGGGTAACAATGCCTTCGTCAAATACTTCCTGCAAGGCTTTCCCGATTTCCTTTTCATTGCCATACACTGAGGCGCAGTCGATATGACGGTATCCCATGGTGATGGCCGTTTTCACAGCCCGTGCAATGGTTTCGGCATCATAATTATCCGAACCGAATGTGCCTAACCCGATAATCGGTACCCGGGCACTATTGTACAGTGTTTTGTACGGTACTTTCGTTGAATCTATTGGTTGCATAATATTCAGATTTTAAGAACCCCTAACCCCTAAAGGGGAACTTAGTTACTTCTGTTTTGAATTTAATTATAGGAAATAATATAGCCAGAACTAACTAAATTCCCCTTTAGGGGTTAGGGGTGTATTTATTATTTTATTTCTTCGTCAAACACCACTGCCACTTTCCCGCATTTGCCTTCAGCCATTAAGGCATAGGCCTGGGCTGCCTTATCCAGTGTGAAGCGGTGTGTCACCAGGTCTTCAGGGTGTATACCCCAGCGAACCAGGCGTTCCACCAGCTCTTCCATTTTCCAGATAGAGGTTACCCATGATCCGTAAATAGTCTTCTGGTCGTGGATAATGTCCGGGCTTGGGTTGAACTCTACCGTTCCACCTTCACCAATCATCACCATCTTGCCCCATTGACGGGTGGCACGGATACAGAGTTGTCGACCTGAAGTATGACCTGAACAGTCGACTGTTTTTTCAAAGCCTTTGCCTTTGGTTTCTGCCATCACCTTTTCCATGGTATCGGGTCCTGATACATACACTGCATCGGCCAGACCAAGGTCCATGGCTATCTTGCAACGTTCGGGCACAGTATCCACCCCGATCAGGCGTTGGGCACCCATTGCTTTGGCAAGCATCAGGGCGGCCAGGCCAACAGGGCCTAATCCCGTGACAAGTACTGCATCATTCCCGCTAATCCCTATTTTCTCAAGGCCTTCGTATACTGTTCCGAATCCACAGGCAACCTGCGCTCCGTCGGTATAGGTTAATTCGTCAGGGAGCAATACCAGGTCTTTCTCCTCGGCAATCATGTATTCACTCATGCCTCCGTCACGTTGCCAGCCGTAAGCTGCGCGGGAAGGGCTTGAACAGGATATCATATAGCCCCTGCGACAATCGTTGCAACAACCACAACCTGAAATGTGGTACACAACCACCCGGTCGCCTTCTTTAAAACGCTTCATGCCCGGTCCACAGGATATGATCTGACCTGCAGGTTCATGCCCTGCAATTTTATCCTGATATCCTTCCGGTCCTTTGCCCAGGTGTTCTCGGTAAATGGCACGTATGTCACTGCCACAAATTGTGGAGGATTTTACTTTCAATAGAACTTCGCCATGTCCGGGAGCTGGGAATTCTACATCTTTGAAGATTACTGTGCTGTTTCCCGGTAAGAAAGCACCTTTTGATTTTACTGTCATTGTTATTTGGTTGATTAAGAGTTTGAAAGGTTTGTTGTTTGAAAGGTTTGTTGTTTGAAAAGTTTTAAGAGTTCCGTGTTCCGCGTTATGGAGAATGAAGTATTCTACTTTTAATAACAGCTTTAGGAGAACAACCTGACATCGTCGAAGACATGTCAGCGTTAAATGAAGAATCTGAATCGTTTGAGAGTTTGAAAAGTTTCGCGTTCCATGTTGTTGAAGATTGAAGTATTCTACTTTTAATAACAACTTTAGGAGAACAACCTGACATTGTCGAAGACATATCAGCGTTTAAAAGAAACGTTTGAAAATTGTGTGTTTGAAGGAGTGAATAAGCCCGATCGACTAATTTTCTATATAACAAGAAACTATCAATTAACCAACTAACCTTTCAAACCTCAAACCTCAAACCTCAAACCTTTCAAACTTTTTTAACCTCTTAAACATTCTCCCCTCAGCACGGAGTCACACCCTTCTTCAACAGGATATTCCCGTATTTAGCTGTTTCGCCGGTCATGACTACTGCAAAGACTGTTTTGGTCCGTTCATAGAATGCAAAGCGATCAATACGCTCGATGGAAGGAGCATTCGGGTTGGAGATCTGAATACTTTTTAGGTAGGATGCCTCTACGGTAGGATCCAGTTTATCCCCTTTTACAGCGGCCATCATTACCAGTGGATGGGCAACATAGGCATCGAGTTCGAATAACGGCAGTATTGCAGCCAACAACTCTGGGATATGCAGACCATCGGCGCGTAGGACACGGCCATTAAATGATTCCCCGGGAAAATGGGCATCAGCCAGGATGATTTCGTCACCATGACCCATACGCGCCAGAACTGCCAACAGTTCAGGACTTACTAGAGGTGAAATTCCTTTTAACATAAGACTTGATTTTTTTAGCACACGTGTGCCTGGTTTAATAAAATGATTAACAAGATTCGCGATATACAATGTGAGCCTTTACGGTTCTTATACAATTTTCGGTGATGGGTATTTCCTTCCTGATCATTTTATCCAGCAGATCGAAGGATATCTCAGCAATCTCGGTCTCCGATTGATAAATCGAAGTCAGCCGTGGTTGCATGATCAGGGAGCTTACATGATTTCCAAAACCAATCAGGGCTATATCCTCCGGAATACGTAGAGCCTTTTCCCTTGCCTGTACTGCTATTCCCAGGGTCAGCAGAATAGAGGAAGAGATGATGGCGTCCGGTTTCTCAGTGTCGAGTAATAAGTCGCGAAGGCACTTTTCACCAAGTTCAACGGTGAATTCTTCGTCCAGGGCAAGGTGCTTTTGATAGGTTAAACCCTGCTTTTGAATGGCATCAACATAACCCTGCTGCCTTTCATTAAAAACATTGATGTAGGTAGGTCCGGTGAGATGGGCAATTCTTTTATAGCCTTTTTGAATCAAAAACTCTGTGGCCTCGAATGTAACCTCGTAATTATTGACCAATACTTTCGGGGTTGGTAAATCATTACATATACGATCGAAAAAGACAAGGGGAATCCCAAAAGTATTGAGTAATTTGAAATGGTTACTATTGGTGGTGTTTATGGAAATGGAGGCAATGACTCCGGCGTAATTTTGCTTGATAATGGTATTGACAATACCTACTTCCTGTTCATAATCCTCATTCGACTGAAATACCGACAGGATATATCCGTTTTTATAGGCTATGTTGGTGAGCTGACTGACAATGTCCGAGAAAAAAGTATGGTTGATATTGGGAACAATCAGTGCAATGGTGTTATTGCCGGTGCCGCGTAATTGCACTGCATTCAGGTTGGTTTGGTATTCATGCTTCAAAGAATACGCCAGTACCAGGTCGCGGGTTTTTTCATTGACCCTGGGATCATTCCGGAGTGCACGTGACACGGTGGAATGGTGCACATTCAACTCCCGGGCTATATCCTTGATGGTGATTCTTTTTTTCATAAACTAAAAATACAAACGTGTGTAAAGATAAAACTATTTTTAGATCCATCGATGCACACGTTTGTATTTTAGAGTATTTTAAGGGAAGGGCTGACTCCGCGAGTGCCGGGGCATGCCATATTAGAGTTTGATGTAGAGCAGTTTCTTTCGTATGCCGGCTTTTGTAGTCGCCAGTGACTGGTCAATGTGGGGCAGGGCAGCAGTGAAGGTACCTTTGAGATCCACATTGTCCGATGTTTTAAAATTACAGGCAATGCTGTATGTGTTCTGGGCATAGCTGACTGTAAACGACCCGCTTGTAATAATCTTAAGGGTTGAATTAGCTGCATTGGATTCATAATACGAGATGTAGGCGCCTATGGGATACACGGCATTATCCACGGTGTCATTTTTCCCGGGGGCAACGGTAAAGGGCAACCCGGAATCATTCACCTGATAGGTTCCCTCTTGTAACAAAGTATCGGTGGGTGCCTGAAAGACATCTTCCAGGAAAAGAAATTGACCCAGGCCAGTGAGATTTCCTAAATCATTCAGCTTGAGCGACTCTGAAAACAGGGATATGGAAAGCACATTGTTTTTATTCCCGTAACCGCCATAATACTCCCCAAAAAACTCTGCATATCCCCAGGTATACTGAGGGTTCGTTTCATACAACAGGGGTGAACTTAATTGGCTTCCACCGCAGGACGTCAATAAAGCGGCGAAAACAAATAGAAGTGGGGTAAGTCTTTTCATCCGGATAGTATTGTTTAATCTTGAAATATGGAGTTGCTTTTTTTTTATAACGACAATTTGATACTTATGTTGTACAGTCAGAGAAAATGGAGAAAATCTTAATCCTGCAGATTCTGTTTTGTGCGTATGTATCGTACCGGATAATAAGCTGCCAGAAATCCCATGATCAGCACCGTGACAAATACCAACAACAAATCAGCACCATTCGTTACTACCGGATAAGCATCCACTACATAACCGGTGCCTAGTTTCAGGATCCCAAAATGCTGTTGTAATAGGCAGAGTAATCCTCCTAACACAATACCGGATACAGCCCCGACTAATGAAATCAGCCATCCTTCGAACAAGAAAATACGCTTGATCAACTGGTTGTTGGCACCAAGACTCCTCAGCGTTTCAATATCATCCTTTTTATCAATAATCAGCATGGACAGTGATCCGATAATATTAAAACTGGCAATAAGCAGAATAAAACAGAGAATGAGATAGGTAAACCATTTCTCAATTTTCATGATCTTAAAGAAACTCTCCTGTTGCTCGTACCGGTTTTTTATTTGAAAGTCAGGACCCAGGATCTTTTTAATCTGTGCCTTTGCCTGGTCGGGATCAGCTCCCTTGGCTAACTTAAGCTCAATGGAAGTAACTTTTGAGGCGTCGTATTCAAACAATTCCCTGGCCAGCTTAATGGAAACCAGCACATAATGGTCGTCGTATTGCAATTGTTTGACTGAGAAGATGCCCGATACAAAGGTACCCAGTTGATTGAAACTGTTTTCAGGACGAAGCAGGTTGATTTTGGAAGTCCGTTTTGGGGCATAGATATAAAGCGGATCAATGAAATGGGCTCCAAGTCCAAGGATAGCGGCTACACCAACTCCCGGGACAGCTCGTTCAAAAGCGCCATCATTGAGGATAAAAGTCCCGTCGTACATGATGCTGTCAATGCGGGTCATTTTTCTAAAATCGTCACTCACACCTTTGATCGTCGCCGGCATCTGCTTGTTTTTGAAACGAAGCAACGCATTCTCTTCCACTACTTCGGTGAAATAAGCCACCGTCTTTAATTTCCGTATCCGGTTAAATTCCGCTGTCTTGTCATCAAAAGTCTTGCCATGTGTCAATACAATTTTCAAATCCGGGTCGAATGAAGAGAACATATCCGAGATCAGCAATTCAAATCCGTTGAACACTGATAATACGCACACCAGGGCCATTGCACCTACTCCAACACCTGCCGCCGAAATACCAGAAATGATATTAATGGCATTGTGCGATTTCTTGGAGAAAAGGTAGCGTCTGGCTATGCGAAACGAGAATGATAAACCACGAAATGAGTATGCGTTTTGACGGTTCTCCATTTTTCTCCTTACTCTTCGGTTTCTTGTGTGGCTGGTCCGGGAGGATCACTTCTCAGCAAGTTATCAATGTTCTCCAGGTAGTCGAGCGAATCATCATTATGAAAGAACAATTCAGGTACGATCCGTAACTGGTTCCTAACGCGCTTTCCCAGTTCGTAGCGAATAGATTTGGTATCGGCATTTACTTTTACCAATACTTCCGCTGCCTTATTACTCGGGAAAATGCTCAAATGGGTGCGTGCAATTCCCAAGTCCGGGCTTATGCGCACCGAGGTGACTGTGATTAATATTCCGTGAATCTCACGGGCATACAACAAAAAGATTTCCCCCAGTTCTTTCTGCAACATCCTCGATATTTTTTGTTGTCTTGTAGTTTCCATTGTTTATGTTATTGTAATTATTTTTTTTTCTAATCTTAATATTTTTCATTTCTCTGATTACGTACAGCTTTGTATGTAACAATGTTGTATGTAATAAATACGTTTGCAATCTATCTGTTTGTATGTCAGTAAAATATACTTCTGGCTAAATTGCTTTATGTCCCAATATAGAATTTTTAGATATGTTTTTCCACTCTTTGTTTGTCAAATATATCTGTTGTTGAATCTTCCGATTATTATAAACTTAAACTCATCAAACTTCAAACTTTTCTTTTCAACCATTTGAAATAAAGGAATAAGGTTTTCAATTACTCATTCTTCATTTTCGTTGTTAAACCCAATCTTTTTTCTTGTTCTATGATCCTCATTAGCCTTATCTTTACTAAGTAGATAATTTATTGCATCATATATATCTGTAAATTTTCCTTCAATTTCTTTAAGCCTATCTGTTAAGTCTTTATAAGTCAGTGCATATTGCCGGATCATTACAAATGCTCTCATTATAGCTATATTGACATTAATTGCTTTCTCGGAATTTAATATTCCACTGAGCATTGCAAGTCCCTGTTCCGTAAATGCGTAAGGTAAATATCTTCGCCCACCTCTTTTTGAGGTTTCAATTTGAAACCTCAATTGATTCCATTCATCCAAAGTAAGTTGGAACATAAAATCAGAAGGAAAACGAAGAGCATTTCTTTTAACCGATAAATTTAATGACTTTGTTTCAACTTCATACAAAGCAGCAAGGTCAAAATCAAGCATTACTTTAATACCTCTAATCTCGTATATTTTACTTTGTATTAATTCTAATTCCATAGTTTTAATTCAATTTATCAATATTTATTTTTAGCAGGATATTTGCACATTCTTTAATGTGCAAATATGGGTATTGCCTTGTTTGCTTGATTTTCTTATGTAGCTAGATTATAATATGCAGAATATCAACAATTTTAAAAGTTACTTTTATTGCAGCTTTTTGCAACCTCTTAAGGGACTCCTGAATTGAACCCTTCACTATTTCAGGAACCCTTCCCCAAAACCTTTCAAACCTCAAACCTTTCAAACCTCAAACTCTTTAACGCGGAACGCGGAACACAGAACGCGGAACTCTTAAATCTTCCACTCAAACCCGTCTTTCGTATCTTTTATTTCAAAGCCCATTGCCGTCAGTTCATTCCGTATTTTATCACTCGTTGCCCAGTCTTTATTATTCTTGGCATCCAGGCGCATAGTCAGTAAAAGGTCAATAGCCTTTTTGTAGGCTTCATTTCCGGTAGAGGCTTCGTTTTCCGTAATCAAACCCAGGATATCTTCCACGAAAAGGTGAAATACATCATTCAGTTCAGCCAAGTCAGCCTCATTCACAGTTTCTTTACCGTCGGACACCAGGTTAATGGCTTTCAGGGCATCAAACAAATAAGAGATGACTATCGGTGTATTCAAATCGTCCAGCATGGCATCCTCACATTTAGTGCGTAACCCTGCTGTTTCAACAGAAGAAGCAGCCGATGCCGTTAGTTTTTGCAACCGTGCGTATCCTTCCATCAGGCGGCTCAGCCCTTTTTCGGAAGCCTGTAATGCTTCGTTGCTGAAATCCACGGTGCTGCGGTAATGTGCCTGCAGGATAAAGAACCGTACCGTCATGGGGCTGAATGCCTGCGTTAGCAGGGCATGGCTTCCGGTAAAGAATTCTTCCAGGTTAATGAAATTCCCCAGTGATTTTCCCATCTTCTGTCCGTTGATGGTAATCATGTTGTTATGCATCCAGTATTTTACGGTCTCTTTCCCAAGGGCAGCAGTCGACTGGGCTATTTCGCATTCATGGTGTGGGAACATCAGGTCCATTCCTCCTCCATGAATATCAAACTGTTCGCCCAGGTATTTGGTGCCCATGGCCGAACATTCCATGTGCCAGCCCGGGAATCCAATTGAAGTAAATCTTCTATATTTTTTCTTATTGTTGGAATCATATCTGCCATCTGGAAAACTAAACTTCCCTTTCCAGCGCATGATATGCTCCGGCGACGCTTTTTTCCATAAGGCAAAATCTACACTTCGGCGTTTCTCGCTCTGGCCATCCAGCTCGCGGGTGGATTCAAGTGTATCCTCGATATTCCTTCCGGAGAGTTTCCCGTAATTGTATTTCTGGTTGTATTTCTCTACATCAAAATAGACAGAACCTTCACTGACATACGCATAACCGGCATCCAGTATTTTCTGTACAAAGTCAATCTGCTCGATAATATGCCCCGAAGCATTCGGCTCAATACTTGGTGGCAATACATTCAACGCTTCCATCGATTTGTGGTAACGGTTGGTATAATATTGCGCTACTTCCATGGGTTCCAGTTCCTCCAGCCTTGCCTTCTTGGCTATTTTATCTTCCCCGCTGTCAGCATCATTTTCCAAATGGCCTACATCAGTGATATTACGCACATAACGCACTTTATATCCCAAGTGGAGCAGGTAACGAAACAGGATATCGAAGGTAATAGCCGGACGTGCATGTCCCAGGTGGGCATCCCCGTAAACTGTAGGACCGCAGACATACATACCTACATTAGGGGTATGAATCGGCACAAACAATTCCTTTTTACGGCTTAATGTGTTGTAAATATGTAATTTATTTTCTATAATTCCCATTACAAAAATTTATTATAAGTTTAGTTGAACTCTTTTTTGTTATTCCATCATTTGACAAAACTATAATTTGTCACTTATAAAATATCATGATAATCCGAAGTTTTGGTTTGTTTTATCATGATAATCCAAAGTGTTGGTTTGATATATCATAATAATCTTAAATCTATGCAATTTCGTTCGCAAACATACTCTATAACCCTGATGACGAGTATTAGCATCCGTGTTCAAATTTTATCAACTTCATTTGATATTAAGAACTTGAATGTTGATAATTACTACCTTCTATTTTCTTTCTACCTTCTACCTACTTCCTACTACTTACTACCTACTACTTACTCCTTCTTCAATTCATTCCCCGTTGGGTTTTCAAATTTTCATAAGCTTCATTCACCGAACGGAATTTCTCAGTTGCTGATTTTTTCACCTCTTCGCCCAAATCATTCACTTTGTCCGGGTGATATTTCTTGGCCATGTTCCGGTAGGCTTTCTTGATTTCATCGTTGGTGGCTGTCGGTTCTATTTCCAATGATTTGTAGGCCCAGTCACGGTCCACCAGTTTCATATAAGGCGCTTTCACCGATTCAAAATCAAGGCGGTCGATGCGGAATATCGATGCAATCCGTTGAATAGTTGCCATTTCCGATGCCACCACTTCGCCATCCGCGTATGCAATATTAAACAGCAAATGAAGCAATTCCAGCTTGGACGAGTAATTCAGGTTTTGGCTGATTTGCATGGCCACTTCCTCCTCATTAATATCTTGTTCCAGCAGGTTTTTAAGAATGTGGAGGGCATCCAATGCGCCCTGTTCCCCGAAGTTCGTTACTAAAAACTTTTTTACCACTGCCAGTTCAGCCTTATCCACATGCCCGTCCGCTTTCATGATGCAGGCCATAAGCACCAGCAGGCTCATTTTGAAATCGCCTTCGGTCGTGTGGCTTGAGCCCATTGATGTCATCGAACTCGAAATTTGAGTCCCGTCGAACATAGAACCCAATGTAAAACCGATTAATGCACCGATAGGACCTCCAAAAGCCCAACCCAGGCCACCACCTATCCATTTACCTAAACTACCCATAAAGACTTTATTTGAAATGATTTTAAGCCGACAAAGATACGAAAAATCAATTTGAAATTATACTAAGTATGCGTATTAATATAATGTACAACATTCCCGTGATGAAAGTGAATCGTTTGTTGAGATATTCCTGTTGGCGATGACAGGTTGTAGTGTCTTGATTCAGTCTACTCTTGTTCTTTCTAGCGAGGGCCTTTCGAGGGGGTTGCCTGGGGGTTGGCTGGGGGTTCCGAGGGCTAAAGCTCACGAAACCCCCTGCCAACCCCCTGCATAGTCTCATGAAACCTCCAGTATACACCGGATGAATATAAAGTGGAAACAGAATAACAAAAGACGCTCTCGGGTCAATGGGAAGTTAAAATCAACTTATTCGTGCTTTTTGCCGACCCGCTTGTTCCTTGCAAGCAGGTCGGTAGGGGTAAGGACAATCTCTTAACGTCGTAAGTATGTCAGCGTTCAGGAAAATTAGGGTTTGTAAAATTTCGCGCAGTGGTTTGAAATACATTTTACCCATCAACAAGCTTCCTTAAGATACCGCATTCTGTACTCCCAGAAGTAGAAGTTAAGTACTTAACACTAATTAATTTAAATTGAACAAACATTTTGAAACATTGATAAAGACAGTTTGTTTAAATAAAAATCAATTGTATAATTCATCAAAAAAATGAGATTCTGAGAATTTACATTTATCAATTAATCTAAAATGATGTGTTATGAAAAAAACAAAGTTACTTTTAATAGGTTTTCTGTCCATGGTACTATTTGCTTCAGCTCAGACGTCAGAAAGTAAGATCGCTCTGGGATTGAATTACGTAAAAAACGAGTACTACGGGGATTACGGGAATGGAATTTGGAAGTTTGGGAATTATGATTGGCGCAGTGCCGGTGGCATATCCCTGGCTGCTTTCCTGAATCATTCGTTTGATCTGGGGTTGCAGGGAAGTTATGGCAATTATGGGTATAGGGAATCGGTCATCAACCAGTTTTCGGGAGCCAAACTTGATTTGTCCTTATTTACACATTACAAATTAAACAACGGGTATATTTTGAGCAAGGAGTCAAAATTATCCCCCTTTCTTTCCCTGGGACTCGGCTTTGCGAGCTATTCCACGAACAATGATGCCACGCCTTACCCGACAATCATAACAAAGGGTACCGACTTGATCCTCCCACTGGGTGCCGGATTAAAATACCAGTTCACAAATTCGTTTGCCCTCCAGTATCAGTACCTGTATGTATATACGAATGCCGATAACCACGACCAAAACAGGGGTCCCAATGTGTTCGGGACAAGTGCCCACCCCCATTATAAAGGAGGCTATGACACCTACGGACAACACTGGCTGGGATTTGTATTTGGTCTGGGAGGGTCGAAAGACACCGACAAGGATGGCGTGCCGGATAAAATAGACAAATGCCCCGATACCCCAAAGGGGGTTGCGGTGGATGCCTTGGGTTGTCCGCTTGATTCGGATAATGATGGGGTGCCTGATTACCTGGATAAATGTCCCGATACACCTGCAGGTGCCAAAGTGGATGCTTTGGGTTGTCCGTTGGATACCGACCTGGATGGGGTGCCCGATTACCTGGATAAATGTCCGAACACTCCCGAAGGCGTGAAGGCAGATGCATCCGGTTGTCCGATCGATTCGGATGGAGATGGAGTACCCGATTACCTGGATAAATGCCAGGATACACCTGCCGGAGAAGCAGTAGGTGCCAATGGCTGTCCGATGGATGCGGATGGGGATGGGGTGCCTGACAGCATTGATAAATGTTCCGGTACTCCGAAAGGGATTCCGGTAGATGCGTATGGTTGCCCATTGGACAGGGATAATGACGGAGTTCCCGATTACCTGGATAAATGCCCTGACGTTCCCGGAATTCTGGCCAACAAGGGGTGTCCTGAAGTAAAAGCAGCCACTAAAAAGATATTTGCCCATGCATTACAAGGCATTCAATTTGAGTCCGGAAAAGATGTGATTAAGAAATCATCGAATTCTATTTTGAATGAAGTGGTTACGGTGATGAAAGAAAACCCATCGTATAACCTGGAAATCAACGGGCATACCGACAGTAAAGGTGCTGCATCCATGAACCTGGATTTGTCGCAACGCCGTGCCGAAGCCGTAATGAACTATCTGACCAAACAAGGGGTGGAAGCCTCCCGGCTGAAAGCAACCGGTTACGGACAAACAATTCCGGTAGCTAATAATTCGACTGCCGAAGGAAGGGCCCGGAACAGGAGGGTGGAATTTAAAGTTAACTTCTGATCGCTTGGCTGTAACCTAAATCCCCGTTTATTCTCACGAGTGGGCGGGGATCTTTTAATGCCTGATACCCTGATTGACCGTGGATTGGAGCGTGCAGTTGATGTAGCCAGGACAGGAAACTGAAATTCAATGTCCGGATATCATTGGACAATATATAGGTGTCCTTTTAACGAACTATTGTTAAGCTTATTTGTTTACATATTATTTGTTTCTTTAATTCAATTCATAAATTAAGTCATTTGTATTTGCATAAAAAAATTATTCTAAAATGATAAGTTCTAAAAAAAGAAACTGGCTTTTAATTGGCTTTTTATCGATGCTGGTATATGTCCCAGCTCAAACATCCGACAATAAGTTCGCTCTGGGGTTAAATTACGTAAAGAACGAATACAACGGGGATTATGGAAATGGTATTTTTAATTTCGGCGGGAAAGAGTGGTTCCATGCAGGAGGTCTGTCATTCACCACTTTTATGAATCCATCTTTTGACTTAGGAGTACAGGCCAGTTTTGGAAATTACGGCTTTGTGGAATCAACTGCTAACCGGTTCTCTGGGTCGAAATTTGATATGTCTTTATTTACACATTACAAACTAAACAATGGGTATTTATTTGGTGCTGAATCCAGATTATCTCCGTTTCTATCCTTAGGACTCGGTTTTGCCAGCTATGGCATAAATAATAATGCCAAACCTTATCCTACTATTGTAACAAATGGTGTTGACCTCATTCTTCCGTTGGGTGTCGGATTAAAATACCAGCTTACCAATTTGATTGCAGTCCAGTATCAGTACCTCTATGTATTTACCAATGCTGATAACCATGACCAGAACAGATCTGATCATTTCTTTGGGACAAGTGCTCACCCCGGCTATAAAGGCGGAAATGATGCCTTCGGACAACATTGGCTGGGATTGGTATTTTCCTTGGGAAGGGAGCCGAAGGATGCTGATGGAGATGGGGTGCCGGATAAAATAGACAGATGCCCTGACACTCCAAAAGGACTTCCGGTGGATGCATTCGGTTGCCCGGTTGATTCAGACAATGATGGAGTGGTTGATTACCTGGATAAATGCCCGGATACTCCTCCCGGCGTCAAAGTAGATACTGCCGGATGTCCGATCGATTCAGACAGGGACGGTGTGCCTGATTCCCGGGATAAATGTCCGGATACTCATATGGGCGTGAAGGTAGATGCTGCCGGTTGTCCTCTTGAAAAGAAGTGAGGTGGGTGCCTGATTCAATGGATAAATGACAGGATTCGGTACCAGTGGATGTTGGATGGGGCAATGGTTGTAGGGTGGTGAGGCCTTCGTGATTTGGAAATTGCGAGTCCCTATTAGTTTTATAAATCCGATTAAACGATTAAACGAATTAACCCATATTATCCCATTAATCTGATTTTTCCTATAAAAATTTAAATTCCAATTCAGAAACAAGAGAATAAGATTAGACTCTAAAATCCAGAATTAAAAGAAGACTAAAAGACCCCGACTGAACTGATCAATCGGGGTCTTTCATTTGAATTATGCATTGAGAATTATGTGTTATTTTAAATGTTCCTCCAGAAAACGATCCTGTTCCCAAAGGAGATGCAGGATGTTTTCGCGGGCAACATAACTGTGGGCTTCCTTTGGCAGGATCAACATGCGGGCAGGAGCACCCAGGCCTTTGAGAGCCTGAAAGTACCGTTCGGTCTGTAGGGTAAAGGTGCCTGGATTATTGTCCTCTTCGCCATGAACCAATAAGATCGGTGTTTTCATTTTATCCGCATTCATAAAGGGAGACATGGCATTATACACTTCCGGTGAATCCCAATAGTTGCGTTGTTCACTTTGAAAGCCGAAAGGGGTCAGTGTCCTGTTGTAGGCTCCGCTGCGTGCAATGCCACAGGCGAACAGGTTGGAATGTGTCAACAGGTTAGCCGTCATAAAGGCGCCATAGGAGTGCCCGCCCACCGCAACTTTTTGACGGTTGATATACCCCAACGAATCGACTGCATCAATGGCAGCTTTGGCATTCGACACCAGTTGCTCAATAAAGGTATCGTTGGGTTCTGCCGTACCTTCGCCGATAATCGGGAATGCAGCATCATCCAGTACCGCATAGCCTCGGGTCACCCAATACACAAACGACCCGTAATACGGGAAGGTGAACTCGTTTGAGTTCGCGGTACTTTGTCCGGCACTGTAATTATCCTTGTACTCGGTAGGGTATGCCCATATCAGCAAAGGCAGTTTTTCTTTCTTCGTCCGATCATAACCCACCGGCAAATAGAGAGTCCCGGATAGTTCCACCCCGTCGGTCCTTTTATACTTAATCACTTCCTTGTATACATCCTTGATACTTTCGAAAGGATTAGGGAAATTGGTGATCTGGGTCAGCCCATTCTTTGAATTGATGTTGCGGAAATAATAGTTCGGGTATTCATTCCTGGACTGTATACGCACCAATGCTTCCCCTCTTTTAAAGTCCTCCACATCAACGATTTCTTCCATCTTATCGGTGTATGCTGACTGATACAACCGTTTAGACTTTAAGGTTTTGAGGTTGAATACATCGATAAAGGGAAACTGCCCTTTGGGAGTATGACCTTCACCCACGCTATAAAGGTTGTTGTTTTCAATGGCCAGTACATATTTGCCATATTCATTTTTCACTGTTTCGAAGTTTCCGGGATCGGAATATACATCCTGAAAGTTCCGGTCATTGATGATACGTGGATTCTCATCGCTCCTGGCCGGATTGATCAGATAAGTCTTTTCATTTCGGGTATCATACCATTCATCCTGAAGGACAGCGACAGCGTCATTTCCCCAAATGACATGCGAAAAACGGGAAATGGTTTTAGAGATAAAGGTTGGTAACCCGATAAAAGGAGCTTTCCATTGGTAGAGCGCATCACGGTATTCTACTTTCAATTCAGGATCGCCTCCATCCAGTGCTTCCACATAATAGAGCGTAGCAGCCTGGTCGGGTCTCCAACTAAGTCCGCGTTTGCCTTTACGAACTGCCATAAACCCTTTGGGCAATACTTCCGACAGGGGCACCTCATTCACTATTTTCACTTCCTTGCCCGCCAGGTCATACACGATGGAGAGCTGCGGGAAACGGTTCAGCGGGACAATATAGGTGAAGGGCTTGCGCAACGTAGTAATTAATAAATACTTGCCGTCTGCCGAAAAGGATTCGCCGGCATACATATCCTCTTCTTTAAATAACTCGGCTTTCCCGGTCAGGTCAACCTTATATAATTCGGAGGAAGTCAGGGTTACAAAATTTATCTCGTCGGAGGCATTTTTCAGTAAGTCGGGATACGTCCGGTTCTGGGAAATAGACCCATCACTGACAGACAAGGTAGGGCCAGCGGGTAATTCCCTCTTAGGATCGATTAATGCCGGTCGTACTTTGGGTAAAATTCGTACCAGCAAGTGGAGGCTATTGCGATACCAGTTCAAGGGGTTTCCAAGGTTGGCGTTCACGGTAGGTTCGGTAAGTCGTGTGGCAGTGGCAGTAGCTACCTCCAACACCCAGATTTCCACACCCTTAAAAGCAGTATTGGTAAAGGCTATCTTCTTTTCGTCAGGCGACCAGGTTATAAATGCAATCCGTGGGTTTGCAGGCAATCCTTTCACCTGGATAGGTTCGGTATCCACCACCTTTCGTACTTTCAGATTATGAATGTAATTGACGGACGATCCGATATTGGTCATTGGATTAATACGCAAACCACCCATACTCATTTCCTGTTGGTTTAAATCGTCCAACGTCTTATAAGTGTTGTGGTAGCTCAGCAACATGTATTCTTTTTTTGTGTCGATAGACACCGAAGGGGCTCTTTCGTAATCGGCAAGTTTCAATATGCTTGCTGGAGGAGTTTGATATCTCAGATTCTCCAATGCTATAATAGGTGTTTGTGTTGTTGTCATAAATTAATCGAATTAAAGTAAGTTTTTCATCTGAAAAGCGATTCTTTCATTCCGTTCGTAAAAGTAGACCATTCTTTCGGGATTGAAAAACTATCTGAAAACACCATGAACTGGAACTTACCAAATGTGATTTGTAACATGATTTATACATTAACACAAAAAACAGGTGTTTCTATTAGAAAATTGTAATATTTTCACTCATTAAAATCATAAAAATACAAAATCACATAAAAGTACGAAACAATATTCCTATATTTGCCCAGCTCACAAACTATAATTATTACATTTTACAAAGTTATTTTATGAAAAAACTTTCTACTTTTCTCTTTCTAATCCTAACGCTTTCCCTTTTTGCACAAGCTCCGACTGGTTACTATAGTGGCGCTGAAGGAAAAAACACATCTGCATTACGGACTTCCCTTCAGGCTATCATATCGAATGGTACAACCGATGTTGGTTATGGAGGCCTATGGACTGCTTACAGGACTACTGATGTCAATTCAAGTGGCAATGTGTGGGACATGTATTCCAATTGCACCTTTACCCTGGGAACAAAACAATGTGGGACGTATAAATCTGAATGTGACTGCTATAACCGGGAACATACCTCCCCCCAAAGCTGGTTTAATTCAGCTGCCCCTATGGTAAGCGATATTTTTAATGTTTATCCTACCGACGGAAAAGTGAACGGGTACCGAAGCAATTATCCCTATGGTGAAGTCGGTACAGCAACCTATACCTCCATGAACGGCAGCAAACTCGGTTCATCCAGCTCTTCTGACTATGCAGGAGTTGTTTTTGAACCAATCGATGAATATAAAGGCGATTTTGCCCGCACATATTTCTATATGGCTACGCGGTATGCCGGATTGTGCGAAAACTGGATTGCAGGAGCCAATGTCGTATACAGTACTGCCAACCTGGGATTTACTACCTATGCCATGAATTTATTCCTGAAATGGAGCCGTCAGGATCCTGTCAGTGCTAAGGAAATTTTACGCAATAATGCTGCTTATGGAGTTCAGAATAACCGCAATCCATTTATTGACAATCCGGGATTGGAAGAATATATCTGGGGAAATAAAACTACACAGGTCTTTTCAACTACCACTATTACAACCCCCTATTTAGGTTCTCCATCAAACGGTGCAACGGTTGATTTTGGAAAGGTAGCCTTTCAGGCCACTGACACGGCATCTGTATATATCAAGGGTGCCAACCTGACGGGTGATTTGACAGTGGCCCTGAGTGGTACCAATGTGACTTTGTTCTCTATTCCGGTTACTACCATCAGTAAAGCAAATGTAGAAGCAGGTTATCGCCTGGCTCTTAATTTTTCAGCACAGGCTTTAGGGCTTCAGACAGCTCAACTCACCTTTTCGGGAGGTGGAATTACAACTACTTCTGTTGCCTTGAATGCAACTTCAGTGGATGGTTTCCTTGCTTTATCGGCTAATAATATCACCACAAACAGTTTTACAGCTAACTGGACCTCATCAGCCAATGCAACAGGATATAAGCTGGATGTTTTCTCATTGGTCGGTGATGGCAGCGCAACCCCAACTACCCTGTTGGAACAGGATTTTACAACCGGAAGCGGCACAACCGGTGTGCCATCAGGCTGGACAGCTTCAGGCTTTACAGACAATTCGCTGGCAAGTGCCATAAAATTATCATCCGGAGGCAATACTGGGAAAATAACTACCCCGGTATTGGATCTTTCAACTTCAGCTACTGTTTTGACCGTTAAAGCAAAACAATACGGTAGCGATGCAGGAGCCAAACTGACAGTCCTGGTAAATGCCGATACTCTGGTGAAGTGGACAACCGCTGTTGATTATCAGAGTTTCTCTGTGAATATCCCTATCAAAACAAGTGCAACAACTATTTCGTTATTTGCATTTGCAGGATCAGGTCACCGCGTATATGTGGATTATCTGAAAGTGGCTACCCAGGGTGTTGCCAAAGTGCCTGTGTCGGTTGCCGGATATCCAAAATCAGTGGGAAGCGTATTGAATTATGCAGTGACAGATCTTCAGTCCGATTCTGCCTATTATTATACAGTTACTCCCGAAGGAAATACTACTATCATTTCCGACCAAATCAAGGTACGTACCTTGAAACTGATTAATGGAGTTGATAATCAAAAAGATAATTTGGTTATTTGGACTGCAACAACAGATGGATTGGTGGTTAGAAACCTGCCTTCTGATTGTAGTGTCACGGTGCTGGATATGGTAGGGAGACAAATTCTCTCTTTACGGAACGTTACTGCCGAACTGAAGTTAACCCTGCCTCAGAAAGGAATTTATATCCTGCAGGTGAAACAGAACCAACATTTCAACTCCTATAGAATCCGATACTAAGGATGAATGACAGGAGTAACCACTAGGTTTTATTTTACATTAACGGCCAACTGAAAAACCAACGATTTAAGATGTTTCCTCGGGATATTATTCCGTTGTTTGGTTCAACTGGAAGTAAGTGCGGATGAAGTGGATCTTCTAATGTCTCCGGACGTATTTCTCTGAGAAGCACTCCGGAATGGATGCAAGGTTCAACTTTAAAATATCAGGGAAAGTGCGTATTACACTTTCTATAACACTCTGTAAGTCGGCTCAGTTCTTTACGAACTGAACCGATTTGCTTTTACACACAAGGCCTTGGATATCAGTTCAAGACTAAGCTGTAAAAAAATGGATTTATTTGTATACTAAATACAACTATTCCACCGTTTTAATTGTTACAATACATTAAAGATCCATTTCTCACAGGTATTTGCTAATTCCCGGATTGATTTATTTATTTATTTCAAACCACAAACTAACTACTTTGGAGTATGAAACCACGAATACACTTTTCGATGAACAGAATAATATCTGTTAGTATTTTTGCCTTGTTACTGATTATATTACCGGTTCATTCGGCTATTTTGACCCAATTACCAACAAAGCAAGGGGATACGGATGCCTATACTGAATACAAGGGCAAAATTGTTGACCGTAAAACAGGCACGTCATTAGCATTTGCCAGCTTGATTGTTACAGGGTTGAATATATCAAGCATTTCGAATAGCGAAGGCGAATTTTCTATAAAAATACCCTCTGAAGTCATTGACCCAAAAGTCGTAGTGAGTTATATTGGGTTTAAAAACAAGTCTGTTTCATTGAAGAACATGAAAACGGATAAACTAAAGATAGAATTGGAAC
>Ga0302286_10000985_pt1 | contig 21707 bp, 17 predicted proteins | sample III_Fen_E2_3_FD_198765 | JGI IMG/M metagenome (GOLD analysis project Ga0302286, IMG submission 198765) | Peat permafrost microbial communities from Stordalen Mire near Abisko, Sweden - III_Fen_E2_3 | ecosystem: Environmental > Terrestrial > Soil > Wetlands > Permafrost | place: Sweden: Abisko...
TAATAAGTGTAACTATGCTTTTGCGTCTATCATATTTATCTCTTATGATACAAGATCATCAACGCGGACTCAATATATAAAATTAGTCTTTCCTTTCCTAAACTACAAATAATCGGTTTTCGAACACTTTCATGGCTGAAGACACACGCATTGTCACACATGAGAGGTTGATTCTGTATTTGATGATAGTTTCAGTCCATAGCGTTGGCTCTGAAAAGTTCTCGCTGTTTCAATCTTTCTTGTTGTTCTCTTTTGATGCGTTCGTCTCTCAGTTTCTGAAGTTTGAGCATCTTCTCTTACTCTTCTTCTCTTTTCTCTTTCTCTTTTTTATGTTTGTGCTTGTCTTTGTGTATTTTCTTATCTTTTTTGATTTTCTTCTATTTCTCTGGCTCTTGATCTTCTTCATTCCTCCTATGCTTTCTTTCTTTCTCTTCTCCTTTTCCTTTCTCATCTTTAGTACTATCCTCTTTGTCCTGATTGATCAATAGTTTATCATCAATGACTTTGAAGAATTCTTTATCTTTTTTAATATTTTTTCTAAAAGCATGAATCTCTTGTTGAAGTTGCTGCTTTCTTTTAGTTTCTTCTACATTATTCTTACTGCTCTCCTCCTCTTGAATATCTCCTTCAGGTTTCTAATTAACTTAGGCATACCAAGGCACATCAGGCTGATTCTTAAAGTTTCCGCCAAATTTCGTATCCATTTCGAAAGGCTTTCCTTCAAAGTATTTCTGAGATTGTATGTCCATTTTCCTCTGTATTTCTTGATTGTGTGCCTCTTCCTCAGCCGTGAAGAGATTCACTTCCTTGAATTTCCTTTCATTTTGCTTGATAGCACTGTCTCCACCAGTTTCCTTTTTCTCTTGTCTTTCAATATATTTCGAGTGTCTCTCAATCGCCTTTTCTAACCCATTCTACCCATCATATCCTTGTTCTGATTTCTCATTTTATTTATACTCTCTGTACTCTTTCTTCTGAGCCTTATCGAGCTGCTTCTCTCTGAGTTCTTGAATTCGCACAGTGGATTCATTCTTTATCTATGATTCTAATTCCTGATTCCTTCTCTCATGCAACTTTCTTTTGTCTCTCTCTACCTTCGCACGGTTGTCATAATTGTACACATTCCACCTCTTCTATGGCAGGATATTCAATCCACCATGTCCACCCATTGAATGTCAATTTAGCTATTCCTAATCGACTACTTGTCTTGATTCTTTTCTTATTGTTTAAGCAATCCTATCTGAATTGTTTCTGATCAACTCGTCTGCTGTTTTGTATTATCTTTCCTATTATTTCTTTTTGATTTCTCTTTGAAAAGGCAATCCAATTCACACTCTTATTTCTATTAGTTTGCAAGAAAGTAATCTCACGATTTCAAGTGAAACTCCAAATTAATTTAATATTATATTCCTTCTTCAGATGCTCAGCAAGTCCTTAAGTGCTCAATAGCTGCATGAGGCTAAGCGTTCAGCCAAAGCCAGTATGCGCTTTGAATAGCAAGACATTAAGAAGTCCTATTACTAAAAGTAAATGAAGAAATACTACGATGAGCTGAATCGTAGGGCGGAGGAGAGCATCAAACGAGATCGTTAAGTTGAAGATTACCTCAATGACTGGAACTATTGCAATCCAGCAAACAATGTCGATGAACTGCCAATGCCATACAGGTATGATAATTCATCAGATTGTCTATTCTACTCTGCAATCAGATTGATTTACTAAAAGAGCGATCAATGAGATTATTGAAGAAGATATCCTGAGCACTGTCTGGGTGCGCACAAGGGAAATCGAAAAGTTCAAGCTCGATCCAAGTTATGATGGTAATTCACTAAAGAGTTACTATTTTCCCATTCTTTACACTCTTTTGGTTGGTGAATAACAACAGCTAACTTGCCTAAATTGCTCCCTTCTGGAGAAGTGTCCTCTATACCTGGGATATCTGCAGTGGCTGAGGCAGCTGGAAATCCAATGAAGCATCTGTTTCTTGGAGACCGAAGCGGAAATATCTTTATTCTGGATCAAAATAAGAAATTAGTTGTTGCAAAGTTTGATCAGCTGCCAAGTAAAACACAGTATTGCTTTATGGCTTATGAAGGGATGCCTTATTTATTACTGTGATAACACAAGGAAAGAGAGTGAATCATATATCAGCGAGCTGTAGTTCCTTGCTGGAGAGCTGCGTCATCACAGTTGCAGTCATACAAAGAGCTTCAAATAAAGTGCATATCTTCAGATACACTTAAGGTGAGATTTAGCTCAACGTTGCTTTCACTATCACAGTCAGTCCTTTGCAAACAACGGCTGCAGCAAATTCTACTCAACAACCAACTTCCACTGCTTCTAAGCAACCACCTCAACAAGCTCAGCAACCCTAATAAATGAGTGCACTTTGTTATCCATTTTCATCTTCAATAAGCATCAATGCAACTTATCTCTCCCTTTCGCTTTACAGTGGAAATGTATCAGTGTACAAGATACCTGAGCCTCCTCTACAGAGAGTCCTCATCCGAAATAATGAGTATGATAACGAGGGAAACAGATCTCCTGGAGACTCACCAATGAACAGTCCTAATTTCTCACCAAGAAAGCAGTAAGAATCTAAGGATGAAGTTAAGCAGAATATTAATGCTAGTGCAGATGGCAAATCAGCTATGAGCACACCTAAGCCTAACTTAAGCTTGCCTGATCTGAGTCCTTTCTACACGATCGAATTCAAAGGCAAAAAGAGAGAGAAAAAACATGCAGAAATAATGAAAACCATAAAAGATGATAGCGATCTTCTAAGAAGCTCTCTCTTAGGAATCAGCATAGAAGAATGGAAAGTATTATAAAATCCAGTAATCGTTTCATAGTAATAGCCAGAAGCTGCTGCTGCTGCTCCTTTGAAGAAAGATGCTAAAAAGCCAAGCAAAGCAGATGAGAAAAAAGAAGCTCTTGCAGCTGCTTAGGCAGCCCAACCAGCTGCTGAGGTTGTCCCTCCTGGGTTCTTCAAAAACAAAGAAGTGTTTTTCAGTAAGGACCAGATCGATGGACAGTTAGGCGACGTCTCTGAGGAAATAGCCCTCCCGGTGTACCGTCCTGTAGTTTATTTTTTGAATGACACACTCACTTTCAGCAATAAAGACAAGACATTCAACTAGCCGTACACCTGCAAGATTGCTTCGGGATTAGTAGTTGCATGGATGAACACAAAGAATTTTCAATACCACAAGCTCAACAATCTCAATTTCAGCGACATTCCAACATTTTTGCAGTACGCCTCAACCAAAAAAGAAGACTTCCAACAGCCTAATCCCTTTAATCCCTCACTCACTCAGAAATTCACTCTCATCTATCCCATTACCTGGTAATCAATCATTCTTGTAATTATTCATTATCTGTCTAACACATGCTTAACTGTTAGTATGCAAATAAACGGGAGTTAGAAATACCTTTCTTTTGGGTTTAAAGACGGGAACACGTTGCTTTGGGACAATTAATTCAAAGCAGAAAAAAGAAATATGGCTGCTCACTCTGCTCCTGTCTCCTACTTGCAGTTCTTCCATGAGAAGTATTCCATTTCAGGGTGTAGAAACGGAGAGATCATCATTCAGTCTCTGGAGAAAGAAAGCGACTTTAAAAGGATCTTCACTACGTTTTAAGTTACTCAGCAAAACCCGATTCTCGCCATTGAAGTCAACAAATATGGCCTCGTTTAAGTTCTCGATTCCAAAGCTAACGTGCGGACATTCAATGTGCATCTAGGAGAGAAGATAGCTTAGCTTATTCCTTAGCTTTCTTTCGAAAAGCAAACAAGTAGATCCTCTGGAGAGCCTTCACCCAGCGACACTCTGTTGAACCCTGATTTCTAGATCGCATGGCAGACATTCCCACAAGCTTTCATACATCTCTCGCAGGATGCAGATCAGCTGTATCTGCTGAATGAAGAAATTGAAAAGGCCTAGCTTGAACAATTCAAAAAGGATTCACAAGAAGATGAAAGAGTAACAGCTGAATATCTTCAAAGTTGGAAGAAACGAGGAGTGCTCTAGATATTCAAACTGGTTGACAATCTTACAGCAATCTACGAGGGGATTAAGAACTTGAAACGGAATGGAGTCGACAATAACAAGATCGTTTTTCAATTCTCGGAAATGAACAAACAAGAGCTAACCACTCCAGATTATACCTTTCCCAGTCCGACTGAAGGCATCCAAGCTTACGAATCTCCTAAACCACCATCCAAAAAGTCAATCAAGCCAGGAGACACATGCAGGTTTGTTAGAATTCCTACAATTTAAACTGCTTGAACTTATTCGTATTTCACAGATCGTAGAGTAGCAAGAAGCCATCGGTTTCAAGCATGACTATGAAGAGCAATAGTTCTAATGATGAGAATGGCCTAACTAAACCAACCAAAATTATTATGCCTGCCGAGAAATCTGTGAATACTGCCAATGCAAATATAAATAAAAAAATTCTGTTGCCTAGTTTGAGTGCGATGAAAGAACAACTTTAGAAGTCAAGCTTTTCAAAGAAAGTATCTATTAGCCAGCAGGATGATCTTAAATAGAGCATCACTCGATCAGCACATTCGACAAAGAGATCCTTCTTTGCACCTTCTCCAGTTGCAGCAAACATTAGGAAAGGACTTACGGAGCAGAACTTACACCCAGAAAAGTATCTGTGGAAATCTCAATATCAGAGCACCGAAATACTGGATTCTCTCTTCCTGACTCTCACACAAGCTAGGGAAAGGATCTCAAACATGTAAGAAACACATCCAAATAGCTCAAAAGATTATCAAATTGAGTCATGGTACATTCATTTTCATTTACTAAATTAAACAGGTATCTGCTGGAGAATAACCTGAGTAAGTCAATGGTTGCATTGGAAAAGTCTCTCAAGCAACGGGACGAAGAAAGGCTGGTGCAATTAGAGCAAGAACGGAGGAAATAGGCTGAAGAGAATCAGAAGAAGAAAAAGACAGCCAAATCATAGAAACTTAAAGATGCAGAAGCATGAATCGAGAAAGAGATAGAATGAAAAGCCAACTGCTTTAACTTTTGATTATCAAACTATCAAGAGAATCACTTCCTGTGTATCGGATTAATTATATTATTAATGTTATTTCTACGAAAAGTTCAGAAGTATTTATATCATAGAAAGATTTAATTGAAGAAGCGATGTTTGGAAGAAATCGTACGAGTTTCTTCTAAAATGAACACAAACGATAAGATAATCTACAGACAAGAGCTGTTGTTGAGATTGTAGCTCAAGGGAGGGAAGAGATGAAGGATAATATGAAAGTGCGTGGGAAAGAAACTTCAAAACAACTTCAAAAACAAAAGAGGAAATTAAATAAAAATTAAAGGGGTCAATCGATCGGAAAGGAGCAGCCGATCTAAAAAACGAAACAAAAAGGATAAGCAAACAAGAAGAAACAAACCAAAAGTTAGAGCAACATACTCAGAAAACACGCTAGCAATATCTGAAAGTATCTTCTGTTCTAAAGGCTGTCATATTGCAACCAAACCCAAGAGATAGGAATCAGCTAGTCAGATCACACTCAGACAGTACAGTTTGCTGTATCCTTAGGATAACCAGTAAGTGGCATTATTTGATTTGCGATTTGAATTTTCTAAGAAGATGAAGTTTGAAATGGAACTTAGCAAAGTTCTATCTCACTTTTGAATAGTAGAGTTAGTTGGGAAGAATAATAAGGAATAAGAAATGAAAACTTTTGTAGAAAGGAAAAGTAGCAGAACAAAATATCAGGGATGAAATGACTAAAAGAGAGAGAGAATTGAGTTTAAGTGATGGCGTGGGGAATAATGATTTCCTTTTTGTTTTGATGTTGTTGTTGTAATGTAAAATCAAAAGGAGAAGGAAGTGAAATAGAATAATCTTAACAAAACCTAAGAGTTACTGCAGCACAAGGCGAATAAGCTAATAATACAAAATGGTTTTGACGTCCAAGTAAAAAGAAGAGCTCAATAAAGCAATTGCTGAGTATTTAGATAAACAGGGATACAGCAATACTTTGAAGTCGTTTGAAGAAGAAGCTAGTGTAACTGCTAAGGACTCTTAGAAAGAAGGACAAAATGGTAAAGCAAATAGTGCTATCAGCGATATATTAGAGAAAAAGTGGGTCAGCATTACCCGCTTGCAGAAAAAAGTCATGGAATTGGAGGGAGAGTTACAACGCCTTCAAGAGGAAAATAACTAATTGAAAAGAAAACGGCCAGGTATTCTAGCTGACAGCTTGCAAGGAACCACTCAAAATGGGTCTTAAGTCAATGGAAATGCTAATAAAAGCGAGAGTCATGATTAGGATCAAAGCTACATTCCTAAAGAACCAGCGAAATTTACAATGCAAGGACATAGATCCTCAATTACTTAAGTCGCCTTTCATCCCACTTACAGCATCCTTGCTACAAGCTCCGAAGATGGGTCAATAAGGCTCTGGGATTTTGAGACAGGATAGCTTGAGAGACCACTTAAAGGACACATGGGCACAGTCAACTCAATCTCGTTTGATTCTCAAGGCAAGTACATGGCATCTTCATCTAGCGATCTGACCATTAAGATTTGGGATTTAGCTTAATACATCTGTGTACGCACTCTCTATGGTCATGAGCATAACGTGTCTGATGTGAAATTCCTGCCAAATGGAGACTATCTCGTCAGTGCTTCCAGAGACAAAACACTCAAACTCTGGGAAGTAGTCACAGGATACTGCAAGCGAACCTATGAAGGCCACGAAGATTGGGTCAAGTGTCTAGCAATCAATGAGACTGGAACATAGATAGTCTCTGGGTCATCCGATCAATGTGTAATGCTATGGGGCTTAGATGTTCCTTAGACATAATAAGTGCTTCGTGGACATGACAATGTAGTTGAATGCGTGACTTTTGTCAATGTGCCTTTCGCCTTTGTTAAGGATAAACTTACTAAGACTGAGAGTGACAATGGATCTAATTCCAATCTAGAAGAGGAAAAGAAGCAACAGTAACAGAGCAACAATGGAACTACTGGTGCGGTGTCAATCACAGCAGTGTCTTTCAGCAAAGTGCAAAAGACAATTTAGTTATTGATTTCTGGTTCTCGCGACAAGAGCATCAAGATCTGGAACAGCTTGAATGGTACTTTGCTTGCTACACTAACAGGACATGATAACTGGGTTAGATCTCTGGCTGTGCATAACAACTCTAAATATCTTTACTCCGCCTCTGATGATAAATCTCTCAGAGTATGGGATCTCGAGAAAATGAGGCCTCTTCGAAAGATACAAGAAGCACATTCCCATTTCGTGTCTTCGGTCGCATTTAATCCCAGCTATCTAGTCCTTGCCACTGGATCTGTCGATACAACAGTTAAAATATGGGATCTTAAAGACTACTGAAGAGACATAAGGACAAGGATGTAATCTGATTTGTGCTTAATTATCTTCAAAATGAAATGAAATGTATCAATATTCATACCAACCTGGATTTGTGCAGTATCTTGGCTAAGAAGTTGTTTTATCTGCAAATTTATCTCTAAACAATAGGCAGCGTCTAATGGGGAAAACAATGCAAAACAATAAATAAATCTGCTGCATCAAAAAATAGATGCATCTCACTCTCTTTCTCTTCTCCTCCTTGTCTCTCTTATGTTTATTCAGTGCAGAATATAATCATTATTACCTTCCTTTCTTTACAATTGCTAACATGCACTTTCATCCAAACAATCACTCAAATCATGAACTCCGCAACTACATAAAATAATCAGCATAGATGCAGAACAATTACTGATTTACAAAAAATATCATTAAACAGCAATATATTTCAATATTTGAGTCATTTAAGCGAGTTGTTCGGTCGGATTCCAATTGTAATTCAAGAGTATTTGATCTACCAAAAAGGAGGTTCACTAACATCAGCAACACCGCTTTCTTCTTTCTTTTGTGAAGATTCGTTGCCGCTGTTCTGCTTGTCCAAGTTGCTGTAAATTTTATTGGTATCACTTCGTACGACAGACCCACACATCATTATGAATCCAAAGAATCCTCCAGAAGTAAGGATCGAGATAGGCAAGAGAATAAGTTTCTTAGTTTGGAGGGCTGACCAGACACCAATGATTGATCCCATGGCTCCACCTACTGCTGCACCCATCAGAAACCCATTTTATGCTTGAGTGCCTAACTCACCAAACTTACCAGAGAGTTGAATAAGCTTCTTCTCTCTGGAAGATACTTTCTTAGGCGTTTCCATGATGTTGGTGTCGTCGCCTTCTAAGTATGCATAGAGATCAGGAGTGTTGTCTCCACCTAAGATAGTGTTATTCATCTTTTTATCGAGAGCCATTTGTGTTGTGTTGCCGTAAGGAATGCTGTATGATGTTAATTTTGAATGCAACACTGAATGTGTCAGTGTGTATGTTAGAGTGTCTTTGGAGCTTTGTAGTTTAGACTTTTCGAAAAGTTTCTAATTATTAAAGTTTCGATGATCTCCCTTGGTTTCAATTGATCCCTCACTAAGCATCGCCAAAATATATTTTGAACTATTCTTGAGTAGACTTAAAAGGATATTAGAATTGCAGAGAACACAACAGTAACAAATAAATACTAATAACCGGAATAGTAGATACCCTCACAAATATTGTATTTAAGTCACTTCACAAAAAACATGTAACATTAGCAAAAATTAGCAAGGATCTTCAAACCTGTTTCAGGATAAGAAAATCAAGGCTAATTTGAACTTGTATTTGCAGATGCTTACAGCAGCTTAATTTTGTAAGAGAGTCTAGGGAATACAGAATCTTTATGTTATTTTTATTATTATTATGCATTTACGCAATGTCTTTATCAAATAGAGTTTGGCTATTTCAAGAGTTGGACCATTCGGGTCTAGCTGATTCAATCGCATTGTTTAGTTTTTTAAGGGAAGCTTTGAGGTCATCAACGATTGCATAAATTAATGCAAGGTTAGCATCACTTGCGCAGAACAAGCATATCTTCACATGAATCCACGATTCGAGATAGACAAGATGCTCAGTGTACATCAGAGTCATCGAATTCGCCTTTGTGTTGTTGAGTTTGATCATGTTCTCATTGGTTGAAGACAGCACTGTCGAGAGCATCAGCGATGCTTATTAATACACCTCTTCCTCGCCACGATAGCTTCCACAAATCTAGGTTTCTTCCTTATCAGAGATGATTATCGCGTTGATGAAATCAAACTTTTCAAGGAACTTATCTAAGAACTTATTGAACTCTGACATCTTTTGTTATTGCTGCTTGGTGAGTGTTGAAAGTGAAATCTTAGAAGCTTTATGTTGATGTTATTGCGATTGAGTAGCTAATTAATTAATTGGTGGATTAATTATTGCTTGGATTTCTAGTTGATTGTATTTTATTTCTGTTTTCCTTAGTTTGATTTCTTCTGATTTGGACTCGTTTCTTAATATTTTCGTTGGTAATTATGCTGTGATTAGAGAAGTTTGGCATAGCGAATCAATTATCCTTATCAAAACTTAAAAAAGGAAGCATGTATGCAGATTTGAAGGATAGAAGGTAAGGATTTGAAAGGGCCTTCTTTCAGTTAAAACCTTCACATTTATTATTATGTCTTTCGTTAAATCATTTGAAATCAACTAACATCCATAAATGTATAAGCTAATATCACCATAAAATAAATATTAAAAGCAGTTTCAGCTGATTGAGATCCCAATAATAGCAAACTAGCCTGGGAATAAAAAAATATGTTACTTTGATATTGAAATTGATCAGTTTTGAGAGTTTTTTAATATTTTATTGATGCAAACTTGAAGAGAATCTTATTAAAAATCTAAGTAAGTACAGTGTACCTTTAAAGGGTATTCCAAGATACAAAATGGTTTAAAGTGAGAGTATTTGATTAGAAAAATATTGAGGAACAATAAAAGATTAGCAAAAAGAAAAGTAGTTAGAAGATAAAACTGATTCAATTTCAAGAAATTACTATGATACCCCTAGATTAATTCTGGGGATGGGAATCTAAAATACTTCACTACTCACAACCAAAAAAAATTAACTGGAAGAGCCACTAATAATAAACAACCATTATTTCTTGTTTCAAGAACTTATTTAGTCAGTCTTTTAGTCTATTAATAATATCGGTTTAAGTACATATTTTTATTTAAATAAGCAGTAATCTCCATGCAATTATCTCACCGCTGTTTCAAAAGGAATAGAATTGCTTTGAATTTTAAATCTATCATCATCACTAACTCTAAAATGATTCCCTCTACAGATCTTTAAACAATACAAAAATGAATAAAAACAAACATTGATGATTAGTCACACTTATAACGACGAGTTCTTGGAAATGTAGCTCATAATGTATGGGTTGTCGATGATGGTATCGAAGGAAAACAGACAGAGTGTGCACTTGGTTTAGTACAGCTCACTGCTCAGTCGCTTCATGAAGTAGTACCATCCGAATCCGAAGATGCTTACAATTATGAGAATCGCATAGGCAAATAGAAATAATTCTATTTGGGTCATCTATGTGTAGATCTTGTTTTAGATGTCAAGATTACCTTCGATAACACCATCGAAGAGCGTTCGAAGGATAAAGTAGCTTTAGAACATGCCATTGAAATCGTACTTGCTGTCGATGCTGGCAATATCACTAATGAACACCGATTTGTCAAGGTCAGCTGCGACCGTGAATACCATACTCCAAATATTCTCGATTGCGCTGAAGAACCACTTCAAGCTCACTACTAATCCCTTAGTAAATGTGCCACTAACCGCTTGGTTGCATTGAGTCAGCGAAAACTAATTCAAATCTAATTTCAATTACTCCGAGAAATACTACATGTTGTCATAGACCCCGTTGCAGAGATTTACTTAGACACTTTAGACTATGACATCGTTGAACTCTGTCTATTCCCAGCGCTGTTCATTGAACTGGGATTGCATTGCGTAATACTTATTCTATGTCTCTTAGCCAATTGTCAGCACGGTCTATGCGCATTAACCAGAGATTGATTATCAAATGAATCTACTGAATAACAAATGAAATATCGTATTACTTGCATGAAGGAGAAGAGCTAGTCAGAGATTAAGCTATTGAACTCATAGATTCTGGCGTTGATGTTTGAGAAGAGCAATCCTTGCGTTGTACACCAGACGAATTTCGATTGGCAGATTACAAACAGCTCAGTTGACGCTTAAATGTGCTAGTTAGCAGAGATTTTAGAGTAATTTAGCTTCAACAGTGGATAGACTAATAGGATGATAAATGAAAGCACAGCAGATACGGCAATCCACAGACTGACTCTTGGAATAGATGAAGTTGAGCTGATTGACCGCTTCTTGAATTTAAGCTCTTAAGGAGCGAATATCTCGTGGTTCTTGTCTTTCTTGGACGAATACACTGAACTGATGACTTCTATGATTGCATTAGAGTACTCAACCAGAAGGCGTTCGATTTTATCTTTTGGGAAGGTCGAGAACAACTTGAGAAACTCTTCTCGTTTGGCTTGGTTGAAGTAGTAGATCGGAAACATGCCCAGGATGTTAATCATAGACACACATAAGATAGCGATCATTGTAATTACGATGAAGTCCTATTAGTCGTTGAGAGACTGCAAATTAGTTTGATATCCTTCTTCGAGGATGCCATTGAGTTTCTCAAAGACTATTGGGAAATTGTATACCATGGAAAAACGTAAACTCTAATTGAAATTCATATTAACCACTGCGTATCTATCAGACATCACAACAACAATAAAATGAGCTAACAGACTATTTATTGCAATTCTGCTTACTGGTAAAGAATAGTAGAGATAAGCTGGAGTTGGTAGTAAATCGTTTATTCGAAATCAAGGACTCCTCCCATAATCAAGAACTTCATTGCCATCTTAGTACTCAGAATCTTCCTGTTAATCATCGAGGCAAAAAGAAAACAAATTAGACAATAATATTGATATGATATTCACTAATGCTGTTGTTTGTGTTAAGTTACTGCTTCATTAATGATTCTGATCTGTTTATGAGTTCCAAGAGGTTTTAATTCATATCATTCAATGAATCTTGCGAGAATACATTGATTGTTTGTAACTCTGAATCACTGAGCTTTGCAGCGAACGGGAATAAAGAGCTGTCCAAGTCGTTCAAGAACAAATACTCTCTATTTGATATCAGCAACAAAGAGTTCTCCACGAGGTTCCCAATCAAGCGCTGCTCGGTGAGATTGCTCATGTAAGCAGAATACTTTGAGTAATTTAGCTGATAGGAGAACATAGTTACGAAGAGAAGGCACAGGAAGGAGAGAATCCAGAATAAACGAATCACTTTCAAATATCGCAAAAAACAATAAAAACAACACAAATAACATCTTGACTTGGTAATCTAACTGCATTTATCTAGCTATCTGTAAATTGCCTTACTTTGCATGCCGATCGAAGCACTCTTGTCCTTGATATATTTGAGTACCTTCATTTTGACATTGTAGTTATGTAGCCCAGTCTGCTGTGTCGACGAAGAAGCTCCGACGGAGGGGTTGTATTTCTTTGAGTTCCTTAATTAGAGTTGCTCTTTCATTGGAGAGTTGGTCTAATACTCAGTGCGATTATTCATAGATGTGTTATTCATATTGTAGTTCTTGAATGATTGCTTCCTTGAGAATTAGGGGTTTTTCGATTTCGATGATAAGTGCATTGCTGTTGTATTCTTCTTTAAACTCGATTAATGCTGCGTGTGACTTGAATCATGCCGTAGATTCTCCATCGCGGCAGAAGAACCGTTATTCTTGCAATTCATTAAGCTAGACACTCGCCGTTTGCTATTTTCTTCTTCAGTATCAGATTCGTCTTTGACTACTACACCATCTACTTTGAGCTCTACGATTTCTTTCTCATTCTCGTCTTAATAGTAAGTCTGTTATCGGACTTTCTTCATCCAGAATAAGGAAGTCTTTACACGATTCAGGACTCTCTTGAATAACGCTGACACTCGTTTGTGACTCTCAGTCCCTAGCACTGACTAAACACATACATATGTATAAAATTCTAATGGTATTATTACTTTATAGTTTAGTTAGTTTACCTGTGACTATTAGAACAAACCTGGTTTTCTGGCAATAGCAGAGTTGTTTTTAATAGGAGACTATGAAGATGAGGAGAGTTTGTTGTCTTCTTTTAAGCGCAACTTTGAGAGATTCAAGGGATTCTTCAGGGATTGCTTCTTTTTGTGCTATTTTGTTGGTGATGAGATCGTCTAGCTGCTATTAATTTGGCTACCAATAGAGCTGATCTCCAAATGATCTTCTTGATTAGCTTGTTCCTACTAATCTGGAGATGCAAAGCTGATGTTGTGACAGTTAGTCCCATCAAAATCGAAAGACTAATGAGGAATCTACTAAGTGATGTCTTAGGAGATCGATTTTTGCTTGTTCCTGAGCAACGAGTGATCAGAGAAATCAGATTAATGATTGTTGTTATTGTTGTTATCATGGACTGTCTTTGGATTGTTTGGTCTACTTGTAGTTGCAAAAGATGAATCGTCTTAGTTGTCAGTGATGCACTCGTGTCTTTCTGTGAGCAGCACATTGCTGGTGTCTCTTGAGATGTGCATTGAAGCATCATCGATCTGCTTGTTAAGAAGAGTGGAGTGCTCGTTTCTGAGAGTCGAGTTAGGGATGTCATCGCGGTCAGTGATGTCTGTTATGAAATCTCTTTTGGTTGAAGATTCCTTGATGTCATCTTCCTCGCCAGCTGTGTAGAGATGGATTGCACCTCTGCTGTTACTGTTACTATTTGTATTACTGCTACTATTCAATAGAAATAGGTCTCCTTGTAGTGATGTCTAATTAGGATTGTTGAGGCTTGGAGTTTTATCTCGTATTTGATTGGTATCTGCACTGAAAGACATATCGGAGATGGCTTCGTTGATTTACTGGTGATTCCTCATGCCGATGCTTTACCTTGAGACAAGAACAATCTCGTTCTCTGATTTGACTTCCTTTGGGTACACAAACTTGGAATTAACTCTGAGCCTGATTTCTTTGCAGTCCTCTTCGCCTTCTTCATGCTAGTCTTAGAACTAGCTGGAAGTATCATTCGTGAATTACTTCTAGATTCTCATGTCTTCGTTGTTCAGCTGAGAAGTGCCTAGAGATGAAAACAGTCTGCTTTCTATCATGGAAGCTCTCGTGATTGTGTTGCTGACGAATGTCTTGCCGTTCTAGTAGATGTAGCTCTTCGTGAAGAGATTAATGCTGCGTCTTCCTTCTTCAGAGTCTACTAAAGTCATTTTCAAATCCAGTCCCATCAATCGATTCAGATCCTTCTTCAACTCGTTGAATTAGTCGATCTTGAGGGAGATAATAACGCAAGAATATCAAAGATAGCAATTACAAATCATAAGAATATCACTAATTGTTCAGGAATAGTATTAATTCAAGTTTACCTTTTCGTTGACTTTTCCGATTCTTCTCAGTGAAAGTAGCTCTGCATATAAAAAGGACTTGCCGATCATCGTCTCGATCTTCTTGACTTGCAGATTCACCTCGAAGAATGCATACTTGTGGATGAACGTCTTGCAAAGCAGCAAAGAGAGCTCCGTGTCAGGAGGGCCACTCCTTCTGTTCAGCTAATCCATAACATGCTTGCTTAGTGGTATCATCATGAGGGTATTCACAGGCTTCCCGTTGATTAATTGATCACTTTACTTGTAATTTAGTGCTCCAATCAGCGGTAGTATCCTCATAATATCAATATTCTGTATCTTGTGATTGTCATCTTTGAACTAAAACGCAAAGCATTATCTGTAGAGTTTCTCAGTGACACCTACAATGCTCATGGAATCGTTTAGCAGGAAATACTCCATGCTTTAGTTCACCTAAGATATCAGCGCAGAAACACCGCAATCTCCAAATGAAAAGCTATCGATCTTCACCCTCAATTCAACAGGGATGAGAAACTGTTTTTTACTCAATGCAAAGACAAATAACTTATCTGCAGACACTGGACTCCTAAGACCATTGCGGATAAAGTTTTCGATGAACTAGCTGTGGTATCTAGCAAACTGTGATGGTATGATCTCATCGAGTTGCTTCCCGAGTAGTTCATTTCGGTAATATCCAAGCACACCTTCGACTTCTTAGCTGACCTTCTCAACCCTTCCTGAAGAATACAATAATAAAAGAATGTTATTATTATTCATTCTTGGATGATCATAGCTCATACCTGGTTTGTCAAGGAGAGTAGCATGAATGACACAAGATCGCTTTTAGAAAATGTCAATCACAAAATCTAACCCAAAGGGAAAACAAACCATCAGTCAAAGAGTTAAAGGATAAAGAGGCAGATAAGGTAATTAGTTGGCTTTTAAAGCTATCTATCTTATTACCTTCTGAGAGTAGATTTTTGGTGATTAATTATTTGCTCTTGTTGGCGTATGCTTTCATGGATTTGTTTTTTATATCTAGCAGTGACGAGAAGATCGTAGCCAAGGCAATTAAGTGATAGTTATTAGGACTGGAGTCAAACAAACCAGCTAATTGCTTTTTCAGAAGCTTCCTCGAGAGTTGTCTGCTCTTCGAAGTTGTTATCACATCAGTTAGTTTCAAATAATCGCTGCCGAGAAGAACAGCAAACTTCCTCATTTCAACGAGATGTTCTCGCAAGAGCGAACTGAGGTCTTCCATTTGCGTGTCGAAAGTCAGCATGCAGTTGAGATTAAGCCTAACATTTTAGTTTCGCTTATCGTTGATGATTGGGAGGAACATAGCCCATGCTTTTCGAGAGAGTGTCTCAATTGCCCATTTGGTTTTCAACGATTGCGAGGATGATGCACTTGTTGATGTTGTCTTTAGCAAGAGTGTCTCTCGAATCGCTATGTTCGGTAAGGATGCTACTTCAGTGAGATAGTTCGAATATGCCACTCTCAAGAGAATGCATTGCTACGGCGTTTTCTCGTGAGTTTTGAAAAAATTACTGAATGTCTCAATGATGTAGTTTATCATGAAATGCTTCCATTGCTGCTCGATGGTTAAGTCAAGGATATTTCTGGCTGAATAGTGCTGACAGTAGCATTAATCTATCCCGTAGTCTCTGGATATCTTGCAGTAGAGTTTATGCTGCTGGAGACATGACTCAATGAACAAACCTTTCTCTTGAGAGAGATAGTTACTTAGAGATAGATTTTAGAAGTCATAGAGCAGTCTAATGTAGAGTTAAGCGATACTCTGATTCGATATAGAGTCTCTTTATAGTTTGCTTAGCTTTAAGATCAGCATGTCGTAGATCATGAGGGATGCTTTGAATCCAATAGTAAAGATGAACACTAATGCTAAGGTTACTTCGGTTAAAGAAGATAGCTTAAAGATTGATTCTAAGAGCAAGGTAAGGTTCAGGAAGAAGTAGGATATTGACAAAGCGAAATTAAACTTAGAGATTGTTCTGTCATGATATGGGAAGTTTGTCAAGAGATCGGAGATTCTATAAAGAGAGACGATTAAGTGGGTGAATTAGTTGACTGTGAAGCTGCCAGAGACAAACACACAAGCGATTATGACCTCCAAGAGGATTTACACGGAGTATGAAGCACTTTCACTCTTAGAGCCGTAGTCGATTATTAAGTAGGAATACTCAAAGTCAAAGAATGCTGCGAACGAAGAGATTAACAACGAAAGGATGAGGGTTGAAATACCAAAGATTGAATAGATTGAAGATTGAGAAACATTAATGAAAGCAAATGTAAAGGAGACTTAAATAAATGGGAGGAGTAGCAGGTAGTTATATATGCTGAAGATAAACGAAGAGAAGTAGGCTAGCATGATTGAAGCTGTCTTGTAATGTCTGATTGCGAATAGCTGCAGGAACAAGCTAAGAAGCAAAGCAATATTGATGGTCATGCTTATTATCAGAAATTATTGTTCTCCTAGGGATTGATTGTCGGATAGTACTCCTAGCAAAGGATACAAGCGACTGGCAGATAAAATGGATATGATTGTTTAGCCCATTGCGTGGCTTGTTGGCTTTGAACTTGGAGCGATTTCCTCTAAGACATTGGATGTGAATAGGAATGAACATAGCTGCATTGAATGAAGTAGCAACAAACCAAGCATCAATGATTAGCTGCGTTTGAATTGCTTTAGAGCTTTTTCGAGCTTCTTCATGTAGAAGCCACTGAATAATGTGTTTATTCGGGCTATGATGGAGGAATCCTTTGAATTAGTAGCATTCTTAAGAGAAGACATATTCATTGGAATTCAAAAAAGGGTTGATTATTATTACCTTTGGGGTTAATTCAAATGGGTGAATCTTGTTTTCTTCTACTGATAATTCTAAGCTCTACTAAGGAGAATCAATCAAAAAAGAAGAAAAAGAAGATTACATATTGCGGATTAAATTTTCAAATTGCAAATCAAATGAATAACTAAATTGCTTTGATATTATCTTGATTTAATGAATAAGCCAGATTTAAACTTCACCTTTTCTATTGACAATCTCATTCATAGATTTATAATAATGTCTTTTATCTCTCAAGTATTCACTGTAAAATGGGCGTGTATTGAAATAATTGCGATAGTTATCTACCCTGCAAGATGAATTTAGAAATAAGATGTGTATTATTCTTTTTTAACAATAAATCATTTGGAAATGGAAATATTCAGAATTGAGTTTGTCAATCCATTTAGTGTCGATAGAAATTACAAGCATAGTCTAGTAGTCATTCTATCAATACATATCAAACAGCTACCTGACACTCTGATGGAGGCAAACCATAAGGAACAATTAATATTTTTTAATACACCTTGATAGACAATTCATATTATTATTGCACACTGGTTAAACTAGATAACATTGAATAATGTCAGATTAAACCATAGAGATAAATTAATATAAAACAACCAAGAAGGGTTACAAAACGAATATCATCTGTGTTTTGTTGCTCTTTCAAATATTATGCCTTGCAATAATAAATATACTTTGAAAAACAAAAGATAACGTTGAAATAATGAAAAATTCTGGATTCGTTTTTATTTAAATTGATTGACAGATTCAAAGAAGGAGAATCGTGGACAATATGTCCTCCAATCAGAATCTTCTTGAATTTTATCATGAAAGGTCATCACATCGGAGCTTGGGAGATGCGCTAAAAATCCCAATGAATCAGAATAATACTATATTTCAATCAAAACGCGCTGGCCCCAATTAATCGTTGCGCACAGACTCCGAAGAATAGAAGATCTTGACGATTTTAAAATAGATTGGGTCATTTCAAATAGCATGGGCTATTTGTTTCTAGAATCATCTCTAAAGGAGTAGTAGTTTCCAGAAAGATTGAAGGAATACATGAATTAGAAGAAAGAAGATCTTTTCAGCTGGGAGAATGTTAGAAGTTTAAGAGATCTTAGAGAACTAACGAAACAACTTGGAGGGTTATTTAGCTAAGAAAGATGCTAATTTCTTGTGAAAAAACGATTTCCAGCTAAGAAAAAGCTGGTAAATCTTGAGTTTGACTGTCCACTTGAAAGTGATTGATTCTGCTTAAAAACGAATGGGAGACAGTGGGAATGGACGAAGATAATTTTTAATAGAAAATAAATTAAAAACACCCACCAAATAAAAAGCACACAGATAAGTAGACAGACAGACAGAAGATAGCACGCAGATTCATAATAAACACAAAATAAAAAACACAGCATATCAAAAGCATAATTAACCAATAAACAAAAGTAGGCACAACACTCGAGAATACAAGATCAATTAGAGCAAAGAACTACTACAACAGCACAATAAAAATAAATGAACCAACTCAATAATCTCTTGAAGAACGGCTTTGCAAGTAAAGCCCTTAGCAGCCCTAGAATGATCCCTGCTAGCGAGGCTCTTGCTAGAGGGTTACTGGTGAAATCAGAAGGTTTAGTCAAGAACATTTTATCAACTCCTTTCTTCACTGGGCCTTCCAAGCTCACTTAGAAATAGCTTGAAAGTTTCCTTAAATCCACTAGCAGACTCGACTCTACTCAACTCGTTAAGACTGACAAAAGAGACCTCACTGTGTATAACCCCATGCCTTTGAAGCAGATTACTTACCAATGGAAGCAACTCAGTTAGCAAGTGCAGTTTAATGTGATTTCCACTAAAGAGTTCCATGAACAGAAAAAGAAATACACAAAGGTCAAGGCATTCCTGAAGGAATTCGCTCTGCTCCTCAAGGAAGGAACCAAAGACACATACACTGATGGAAAATGGTACTTCAATCTCCTCAGAAAGAAGTCAAGAAGCGAGATGACTGGATACGAAGTTCGACAGAGTCTCAGGATCCGCTCGGATTTATTTAAGATCATTCCTTTTTCATTCTTCGTGATCGTCCCCATGGCTGAGTTACTGCTGCCTTTTTATCTTTTGCTGTTCCCCAATGCCATGCCCTCTTAATACACCTTCGATTACACATATGATTAAAAGATTCAATAACTGGAAGACAATTAAGCAACTTCCCATGAAGCACTAGTGCATATGCTGAAGACCCATTTAGTCGAGAAATGCAACGTGAGTGTTGATCACTTCCTCCATTCTGATACCTACAAGCAAGTCTTCTTTAAATATTACAAGTCTTTCGATGAGCCAAACGGACTTGATTTCTAGAAAATGAGCTCAGATGATCTCCTGTAGGTTTGCCATTTCCTCGGCATGGAAGTCATCACCGGAACAGCGATTGTTTCCAAAATCCTTTAGGCAGTTATCAATACTCCAATTTTCTTCACTAATCTCGGTAGGGCAGCCTTCAAATAGGAGAAGTTTTCCTATTCAAGCTTTTAGTTGAAGTTCAATTTCGGACCGTTCGAGATTCTCAAGCGCAATTTGATTCTGCTCCAAATCAAAAGACATCTTTCTCTCCTACGTCAACAGGATCAGGCATTCTTTAAAATGGGATTCCAAGACATAATTGGTCATCGTATCACTGATTTCGCTAGAGAACGAGGTATCACAACTATCACCTGCTATGAGACACTGAAGACAGTATTATCGAATGAATGGGTTAATATCTGCAGAGACAAGGAGTTCAACGATAATGCAATGTTCTGGTATGCTATTATGCAGTACGACTTCTTGAGAAATGCCAACAACGACATGAATTGAAGAGAAATCCATTAGTGATGGCAATAATATTTCTACAAAGAGAACCGAATGTAGTCTAATTTATCAGGTCTCTTCTTTCAAACACTTCTCTAGCTCTTCTTGGCACACTTGTTAATATATTTGTCTTTTTAAATTCTTCTTTCATCTTTTATCTCAAAAGGATGCATTACATATATGTAGCACTGCCTATTTGATTATTCTAATAAACACTTAACATTTCTTCAATTTATATTTGTTGAGCCAAGGAGGGCATATCAATATTTGCAAAAGTGATGGTTCAATTCTAAGTTTAGATTCTTCGGGAACTGTTAGATTTATCTTTTGTACCAATCAAAGCAAAAAGTACTTTTATATGAATAATTATTTTAGGTCCAAAGCATCTAATGAAATCGTAAAGAGACCCTTTTAACAATGAGCAAATCAATCATTTCCTTATTTGAAATCTATTCTAAAAACATTTGGCTTTTACATTTGTTAATTGAAAAGACATCTAAAGGAATTCATCAGTGGAAAAGAAAAGAAAAATCATGCTTTAAATTGCAGTAAATTACTATTAGTTTTGTAAATTCCAAGAAGAAGAAACTTAGCTGAATTTTTAAAAGCAATAGATTCTAAAATGAGCTACTCCAGCAACTCTATTTCAACTACTGCAAGCAGGCCAACTGAAATCCCTTCCATAGACGGAATGATCCCAACAGCATTTGTAGATGTTTAGCAGGCATTTTCTGGAAAGTTGTTTGCGTCACCAAAGACATACAGATATTTTTAAAGTGCAAATAGTGGAAAAACTCCAGTCTATGTCAGAGTCTGCAACTATGTCTTCATTCTCGAAGAAGGCAAGCAGTACCAAGATAACCAAGTAGCATTCAACTAGCTTCAAAGACAGTTCTTGAGAATTGCCACCACTGATTAGATTTGTAAGATAAATAGAAAATATTGAGAACAATATTTTGAATGATTATTTAATTGCATGTTAGCTTTAAACTCGTTTACTCCTCCTGCTGATGCTGAATACAGACTCATCAGTCTTGACATTGAGCTCAATTTCTTTGAAATGAACAAAACGGGACAGGCATTAGAGGTTGACGATGAGGAGTTGCAAGACATCATCAAGTAGTCCTTTGATAAATAGTTTTTCTCGATCGGCCATTAGCTCGTTTTGAAGTATAAAGGAAGAAATATCCAATGCAGATGCTAAAACTTCGCTTTGATGGACCTCGGTGTTAAGATGAAGCCTTCACGAACTTAGGAAGGAATGCTTAATGCTGAGACAAGAATTACTTTCTAAGTTAGAGACTCCAAAGACATCAAACTCAAGTCCATTGGAATGAAAACTGTCGTAAGATAAAATAATAAATGATTAATTACACGCTGTGACATCTCTTATCTCTTTGTTTGGACAGAGTATCATTGATCCGAAGTTCAAATTCGAAGACCTAGGTGTGGGTGGTCTTGACTAGGAACTAGCAGATATCTTCAGAAAAGCCTTTGCTTCTCGTCGATTCCCTCCAGCGATTCTCTAGAAATACGGAATCAAACACGCAAAGGGACTTCTATTATATGGTCCTCCAGGCTGCGGCAAAACACTCATCGCTAAAAAACTG